>Ga0209343_10003532_pt1 | contig 19633 bp, 12 predicted proteins | sample RifCSPlowO2_02_FD_184026 | JGI IMG/M metagenome (GOLD analysis project Ga0209343, IMG submission 184026) | Groundwater microbial communities from Rifle, Colorado - Rifle CSP2_plank lowO2_0.2 (SPAdes) (version 2) | ecosystem: Environmental > Aquatic > Deep subsurface > Groundwater | place... | reverse complement strand
GAACGGCAATCCCCCGCGCATCGCCTTGACCACCGGCCGGATGCCGTCCTGACGCGAGAACAGCACCGGCGTCACAAACCGGGTGCGGCCGCGCAGCAGCACGCGGTCAAACACGGGATCCTTCTGACGGCTGTATACCGATATGCCGCGCCATTCGGTGATGATGCGGGCGCCACCCATGTCGAGCCCGACGAAATGCGGCGCGAGCCAGATCACCGGACGGCCGGCCACCGCCTGCCAGTGCGCCAACCCATCGACACGCACCAGCCTTTGGATCCGCTCCTTGGACCCCCACCACAGGAGGCTGTGCTCGAGCAGGCTTCTGCCAAAAGCCCGGAAATGCGCTCGCGCAGTCTGTATACACTCGGCCTCGGTCCGTTGCGGAAAACACAGTTTCAGATTCGTAAGCGTAACCCGCCTGCGCTCCAGCGCGAACAGGTAGAGCAGCATGCCCAACGCCCGCCCGAGCGGCGCGAGGAGCCGCAATGGCAGGAAATGCAGCAGCCAGATGACGGCGAGGCCGAGGCGCGTCAGCATTGTTCGCAACGATGAATGATGAATGATGAATGATGAACAAAATCCGATGAGCTGTGCGTAACAAAATGCCCCGCGCTCCTCGTTCCGCACTCCTCGTATCGCTTTGAATGTTCCGCGTTCATCGTTCCGCGTTCATCGTTGGCTTTTCCGCTCCCTCCGGCACCTTGTACCGGTTGTAGCCCCACAAGTACTGCGCCGGGCAGCGCCGGATCAGCGCTTCGATCGTCCGGTTGAGGGCGACTTCGTCAAGATTCCCGGTCGGCACCGATTGGAAAAGAAGATGGTAGCCGCGCCCGTGCGGCAGTCGTTCGGCGAACACCATGACGACTGCGGCGCCCGACGCTTTCTGCAGGCGTCCGACCAGCGTCATGGTGTACGCCGGACGCCCGAAAAACTCGGCCCATGCGCCTTCACCCACGCCCGGCGCCTGGTCCGGCAACAAACCCACCGCCTCGCCGCGCTGCAGCGCCTTGTAGAACATGCGCACGCCCCTCAGGTTGGCCGGCGCGACGATCGCACGCCAGCGTTGCCGCCCGGCGATCATCAGCGGCTCGAGCCAGCTCAACCTGGGGGGACGATACATCACCGTGATCGGTAAGCGCTGCGCGATATACAGCGCCGATATTTCGAAACAACCGAGATGCGGCGTAAGGAAAATGATGCCGTGACCCTCGCGCTGCGCCTGCTCGGCCACGCTCCAGGTGTCGCACGCGACCAGGTCCGACACCTTATCATCCGAGCCGAACCACACGGCGATGAGCTCGGTCACGCCCTTGCCGGTTTCAGCGATCGCCTGATGCAGCAAGACGCGGCAAGCGGCCGGGTCCGCGCAGACGCCGCTCGCGTAGAGATTTTCCCGCAGGCGCGCAGCATAGGTCGGTGACAGCCAGTAAACGAGCCAGCCCAGGCCGGCGCCCGCGCGATGAAGCCACTTCAGCGGCAGCCGCGCGAGCAGCCGCAACAGGGGAACCAGCATGAATTTGGCTTTATAAATCGAGGCTTATGTGATATTGTATGCGCCTTTTTCCATTTCACGAAAAAAATTGTGAGCGATTTCCTGTTTACCTCCGAGTCCGTCTCCGAAGGCCATCCGGACAAGATCGCAGACCAGATTTCCGACGCCGTTCTCGATGCGGTGCTCGCGCAGGACAAATATGGTCGCGTCGCGGCGGAAACGCTGGTCGCGACCGGGCTAGTCGTCATGGCGGGTCAGATCACCACCCGCGCCGTTGTCAATTACAGCGAGCTTGCGCGCGACGTGATCAAGCGCATCGGCTACGACAGCTCGGAGGTCGGTTTCGACTACCGTACCTGCGCCGTGCTCACCGCGTTCGACAGACAGTCGTCCGACATCGCGCAGGGCGTGGACGAAGGCAAAGGCCTTGACGTCGAGCAGGGCGCTGGCGACCAGGGTCTGATGTACGGTTACGCCTGCGACGAAACGCCGCAGTTGATGCCCATGCCGATTTTTTACGCGCACCGCCTGATGGAGCGGCACAGCGAACTGAGAAAAGACGGGCGGCTGCCGTGGCTGCGGCCCGACGCCAAGTCACAAGTGAGCGTGCGTTACGTCGACGGCAAGCCGCACCACGTCGATACCGTGGTGATCTCGACTCAGCACAGCCCCGACATCTCCCATGAGCCGCTCACCGAAGCAGTGATCGAAGAGATCGTGAAGCCGGTGTTTCCGAAGAACATGCTGACAGGAGAAACGCGCTTTCTCATCAACCCGACCGGGCGGTTCGTGATCGGCGGGCCGATGGGTGATACCGGGCTGACCGGACGCAAGATCATCGTCGACACTTATGGCGGCTACTCGCGTCACGGCGGCGGCGCATTTTCGGGCAAGGACCCATCGAAAGTCGACCGTTCGGCGGCTTACGCCGCGCGTTACGTGGCGAAGAACATCGTCGCAGCGGGGTTGGCGAAGAAATGTGAAATCCAAGTCGCGTACGCGATTGGCGTGGCGCGTCCGGTGAGCGTGCTGGTCGACACCTTCGGCACCGGCAGGATCGCCGACGACAAGATCGCCAAGCTGGTCGAGAAGCATTTCGATCTGCGGCCCAAGGGCATCATCCAGTGGCTCGATCTGCTGCGGCCGATTTACAGCAAGACCGCGGCCTACGGCCATTTCGGCCGCGACGAGCCGGAATTTACGTGGGAAAACACCGACAAGGCGGCGGCGCTCAAGGCGGACGCCGGGGTGTAGCGCGAGCCACAAGCCCCCGAGGTCTTAATCAGCTGAGTTTCCAGCCTGATTTGACCTTGGCAAGCAGCGCGTTGACTTGGTCGAGAACACCCTGTGGCACAGAGGCGTTATCGCCGAGCTCGACAGATACTTTGAATCGCAACTGCTGGCCCGCGGCAGCCTTTTTAATCTCGGAAACACAGTCCGCCAAGTCTTGTATCTCGTTAGTTTCGAGTTCCGCCGCAGCCACCTTCGCACCATACGTTGAGCTTGAGCCTTCTTTGCCCTTTTCTTGTTTGCTGGGCACAATCTCCACGCCGGATGCGCCGCCAAGGTCTGTTGGCCATTCTTTTGAGAGCAGCGTACGTTCAAGCAACCCAAGTCGGAATGCGTCGTCCAGCGCGCATTTCACCGTTGTCCACGGAATTGGCTTGCCCAGTTTTGTGGACAGCGCGACATGAATTAAATGTGCGGTCGTCGGCGACTTTGCCCAAGCGGCCGAAAGGCTTTCGGGCAGTAAATCCGTTGCGGAAATCGGAGCAGGCGGCGGATAAAGCGCGGCGGCGTCCGTCAGCAGACTCACTGGCACGTCTTCACCTATTACGCTCATTGCCGGCGTGACCAGCCACAGCCGGCTGGCTTTGACCGCAGCACTTACAGCTTGCTTAATTACGTCTGCTGATGCGTCCGGAATCGGCATGGGTTCTTTGTATCCGCCCTTGTCGATTTGAATGTAGTGTTTTCCCGAAAAGTAAACGTTTATGTCTGCAAGCTTGAGCGCACCGCTCTTCCACAATTCCGGCAATGCCCCGACCGCAAGCAAGCCGGGTTCCAGTTCAACCAGCGTCGCGGCGTCAGACAACACAACTTCGAGGCTGGGGTCCGCCAACGCATGCTCATCGGGTCGCGATCTCCAGAAGGTCCGCACCGATTTATCCGAGCGGGTCACTTGCAGCACGAAATCGCCGCTTTCGCAGCCCCTAAGCAATGTGTCAAGGATGGCTTGCCGGTTGAGCATTTTCGGCAACCGCGCAGTCGAAGCGAATGCTCCCACCAAATCCTTCACGTAGCGCGATTTCTCCTGCGCCTGCCACAGGTTGAACGGGCCGCCCGGCAGCAGTGCCTCCGCATTGATCGCCGTGCTTTCGATCCGCGCACGCTTGTCGTTGACGATCTTGATGAACAACGGCTCGTTGTCCACGTTCAATCGGAAAGCCGCAACCTCGTTGGCATCGTTGACTGTGACCACGATGCAATAAGCCATCACGATATGCGAGGCCAGTTCACCGCGCGCGACCCTCAAATTGGTATCGAGCTGCGCAAGCCGTACCGTATCGACATCCTCGCGGCTCTTCAGCATCTCGCGCACCTGTTCCCACGCCAGCGCGTCGCGCACGCGTTCGCGCGCGAGCTCGATCCCATCCTTCGATGGCACCGCCAGCACCACCGCGTTGCGGTTGTTCGCGCGCGGCCTGTCCGCTGTTGTGGTTTCGTCGATGAAACGACGCGCTTCCGCACTGGGCTTACCGGATTCCGAAGCTGCTTTAGACCCCAGAACGGCGTAGTGAAACTCGCCGTCGTCCTCGATGTCCGCCGGACGTGCCGGCAGCATATGCACCGCCGCGCCCATAGTGCGGGCTCCCTCGGTCAGTTTCTTGGTATTGCCGATCTCCTTTTCCAGGACCTGCTCCACGATAGTGGCCGTAATATAACTGCGGGCATCATGGTGCATCTGCTTGAGGTTGGGCTTGGAACCAAGCCTCCATACCTTGGGCAATCCGCCATCTTTCTCCGTGGTGAAAGTGTCGTCGAGATACCAGGACACGTCCGCCCAGCGTGACAACCCCTTTCCCAGCTCGATTCGGTCCGGAGATACCTGCCCCAGCATCACCATCAGTTCACGCGTCTGCGCACGCTGCCCGATAGGCTGCGAGTGCAGGAAGGTCGCGATGACCGCCTGTTCGATCTCGCGATTGGCAAGCCCCAGCGCGTCCTGCTGGATGTCGCGCGCTTTCTTCAGCTCGCCCTGAAGAATGGCCTGCCAGTCCTGGCGTTTGCCTTCGTACTGCTCGGACCGCGCAATGCTCGCCAGCTCGCGCGCGGCATCGTTGAGATTTTCGTCGCCGGGCGCAGACAGAAATACGGCTGGCCCAACCAGCGGCGCCGGATCGCCCCACTTCTCCGCGTCGCGCAACGCGGACGCAAAAGTGCGCAACACCCCGCGCGTGCGCTGGAAACCTTCAAGTTGCGTCCATTTCTCGAACAGCACCGTGGTAATGTCCGGATGAAACGGAAATGCTTCTGTGTAGCGCCCGTCCTCCTGGCCCAGTTGACGCTTGGTTTGATCGTCGAGTTCAGCAATACCCTTGAGCGCACTGACCACCTGCGCCTTCCATCCCGACCGATCTGTGTAGCTCTCCGGCGTAAACAGGCGCCGGCGCAGCACCTCCGCCACGTCCTGCGGCTCGACCGGCTGAATCCCGGCCTCGGCGACCCGCTGGAACATGTCGTAGAGCGCTTTCTCGACCTGTTTCCCAAGATCGTCGCTCTTGCTCGGGTCCGAAGCGAGCAGCGATGCCACCAGTGCGCAGCCCTTCACACGTCCTACTGCCTGAGTCAGACACTGGAAAAACGTCTCCAGCTTCTTGATCCAGGCTTTGTCGGTGCTGGCTATCGTATGCGCCCACATCAGCACCTCGTCGAGCAACACCAGCGTCGCCAGTCCGTCCTTGGCAGGCAGCGCAAGCACGTCTTCCATGACGTTGGTGGCGGGGGGCGTCTCGCGCTCCTTGTCAGCGCTGCCCAGCAGCTTCAGTCCAGCTTCACCGCCGAGTTGCCACGCCAATGCACTCCAGGGCATCTTGAATCGCCTGATCTTGCCGTCGGGCGCTTTGACATCCATCCCCGTCTCCACATCGAGACGGTCAAATACCAGCGCCGCAACGCGCGCCTGCACCGGTGTCATTCCGATATGGTTGGTGAACTCCTCGATGGCGGGCAGCTTGGGCAGCTTGGCAGGGTCGGACACCAAGTGCACGAGCGTGATCAACGCATGCGTCTTGCCGCCGCCGTAAGTCAGCTGCAACTGCCGCACCGCTTTCTCGGATTTTCCGGCAAGGCGCAACACCACGTCGCGCGCGAGGTCGCGCAGCTTGGTGGTTGGATAGGTGAGCGCGAAGAACTCTTTCGGGTCGTGATAGACCGAGCGGTTCTTGTCCATCATCACGTCGTAGAGGTCCGCCGCGAACTCCTTCTGCGACAGCTCGCCGCTGCGGATGTCGGACCGCAGCGTGATGACCTGATGCCAGGGTTTCGTCTTAGCCATAACTTCTTCCTCGCGTTATTGCTCGTTCATCGGCGTGATCGGTCCTCCAAGAGCGCCTTACAAAACAATAATCTCCCTCTCCACCGATCACGGGGGAGAGGGTTGGGGTGAGGGGGAGCATAAAGATCATTTCGTGAATGGCTTTAAGCACCCAGCGTAAGCGCGCCCTGCGCCGTGGCGCCGATCTTCCGCAAATGATTGGAAAGCTTTTCGAGAATCGAGCATTCCTCGGCCTGCCCTTCCGCACGACTCTTTTCTATAAGCGATTGCACTAATTGATGAAATATATCGCTACGCCGCAGGCCGCGCTGCTCCAGATAGTCGTTTACCTTGTTCTCGTCGCCCGCCTTCCACAGCTGCATGAGCTTGTGCACCTGGTCGATCAGCGGCACCGGCTTGCCATTGGCCGGCTCCACGCCGAGGTTACGATGTTTGCGCTGATTCCAGGCTTTGAGCTTGAACTGCCCGCCGCTGCCGCTACTCTCGTCCGAAGCGTCTTCATCCGTAACGTCGTCTGCCTCATCGCCCGACTCTTCATCTGCCGCCGCGCCTTTACCGCGCGAAAGAATCTCATACTGGTCGGCAAGCAACCGCTCGGACAAGCCGCACGAGACGGCATAGAGAATGCAGGCTCCAGCCGGAGCATCCTTTAGACCAAAGTCGTTGCGATGCAAAAGGTAATAGGTCGTGATGTCGTCGAGCGAAATATCCCGCGTCTCCGTTGCGCCCTCTCCGCCGGACAACACGCGTCCCACCACGAAGTCCACCACCATTCGGCGCACGTGTCGCAAGAACTCCGATACAGTCATCAGCGCGCCAGATTCAGTTGCTTTCTTGACTGCCGGATACTGACTATAGGCCTCAAGTGCAGGGCCAGTCGCAGCCCAAACAAAGTCAGGACCGCGAATACCGGCATCCCAGAAATCGCGAAGGCGTTGTTTGATGTTTACTTCCATTTCCTTAAGAACATCAGTGTCCCAGCCAGCACGTTTAATTGGATCGCGCTTACGACAAATCAGCCAAATGGAGGATGCAAGTGATGCACGACCAAAATTTCTTACACCGCCTCGCATTTCTGTAGCAATAGGCCAGCTCCCATCAACCACGAATCCAGCACGAATGATCGCTGACACCAACGTTTCCCATGCATCGGGTTGCTTGTTAGCAAACACAACCACGAGACGGCCAGTGGGGACTAACTCCGCGTGGCACGTCGTGAAAGAATGAGCCATTCCATCTTCATAGTTCTTTTTTGACGCTATTACGTCGCCGCCAAATCGAGAAGCATCGTCGATTAGCTCTCCATCCTGCGTTTCATGGTTCCACTTTGGGGCCAATGGCTTAGCAAACGCCGAATCAAACTCAGAGTTCAGCCCTACGAGTACTCTTCGAAGCCATACGTAGAAAAAATCCATAAGATCGGAATATGGGATAGCGTCGTAATACGGAGGATCCGTCACGATAATGTCATGTTCTCCAGCCGTCATTACGGCGCTCTGATTTAGGATTTTGGGAGATTCCGTATGCCGAAACGCGCTGGTGTCTAATCGTTCAATTACCTGAGCGACGTTCGAAAGTGCCCCGAAGAAGAATCTATCATTGGGAGCTAAGGGATTGCCCTCGGCAAAATCCCAAGTAATCGGTAGGGCATAACGAAGAAACGTCTGCTTTACCTCGGCGGCTTGCGATTCCCAAATGCATATCGTGCTCAGGTAGTTTGCGGTTCTATCTAATGCTATCGCAAGCATGGCATGTATCGCCTCGCCCCATTCCTCTGAGAACAGTGTCCTTATGGCGGGCTTAGTTTCCCTGATCGATCGAGTAAGGACCCCGAGAAAAAGAAGCTCTCGCAATGTAAACAGCTTCTTCCACTGATCAAAACCGTAAAGATCAACTGAAAACGCGCGGGCCGCACCCAATCCTGCTTTAGGCGTTGGTTCTTCCGGCAACCCAAACGGTATCTCGATAAATATACGCTCCAGATCCGATTCCGTTATCTCAGCAGATTTGATCTCATGTACTGTCGGCAACCTGTATTCCTTATTCTGGAGGAACGCTACAACCACAGCGGTCATGACAGTCTTGAGACGACCCCCGCGACCCTCAAGCCGCAGGTCAGCCATTGTCATCGTCGTTCCACAACCCGGTATTGCACAGGTCACACCGGAGCGACTCATCGTTCCAGCGCTGATTCGCTTATCGTGCTCGCGCCGCTGTGCTGGATTGCCGCCTTGGACTTTGACGTCTTGATCGATGCCGAACACCACACCCGTCCTGTCGGCATTCGGCTCCAAGGTCAGCAGCACGCGTTTGTTGTCCTTCTTAGCCAGCCAGCGAGTCTTGAGCAGCGGCACGATTGCGCGGCACGCCTTGCACTTAACCGTGCGCGCCCAAAGGTAGGCAACCGTCGGTTTGGCTACCCAGCGTGGATTCGCAGGATTATCGAGATAGGTTTGGTCGTAACCCGCGTTCAACAGCTCGATCTGCGAATCGCCATCATCATTGGTCGGCACGAGCTTAAGTTGTTCCTCGTCCGCGCGCGCCAACGGCACCCGCGCATAGGGCTTCAAAGTGCAGAACTCGGCGTACGTCGGGTAATACTGCGCCAGTTCCTTGCGCGCCTGCTTGAGCACCCAATGTCCCCATGCGCGCACATGCCAGGCCAGGTCTGCGTCGAATTGCCCTTGGGAAATGGCGTGTTGCTCGAACATCTCCTTTTGCTTCTCCCCGCTCTCGGCTTTCCTGGCCAGCATGTCAAGCTGGATGCGGATATCTTTGGGCTTGAGCCCCAGCGCTTTGAAGTAACCCGTCATGAAGTCCCGATCCCGGAGCGCGAAATCGGGAAGCCGCCGTTTCTGCCCGGCGAGCTTCTGCGGATACTCCAACGTGCACTTGAGGATGAACCAGGCGACCGGATTGATATCCACCGCCGTGACTTCGCAGCCGAGGCGCATTGCCTCCAGCGGAATCGCGCCGCCGCCGGCAAACGGATCGAGTACCTTCGGCGCGCGTCCGCCGTACGCCTTGCGTATCTCCTGCCTGAACCACTCCAGATCGGGACCCGATTCGCGGCCCCAATGCAGGATGCCTCCGACGGTTTCCTTGGTTTCGATTTCCTCGATCTTCCCCGAAGGCAGTTTTTTCTTCTTGAGGGATTTTTCCACCGTGCCGGCCAGGCGTTTGAGAATCTCATCCCGTTTCTTCTTGTCGCCCGGATCGGGAAGCAGCGTCGCGATCAACACCGCGCGCGACGCCGCCAACGGTCGCCGTGCCGGCCAGATGTGCAACGTGGAGATATGCCCATGCCGCACGTTCTTCTCGTGCACCGAGTCGAGCGACGTCTGTTCGAGCGGGAAGGCGACTTCGATCAGGCGTTTGCCGTTGTTGCTCATGGAGTTTTCCTCGTCCTTATTTCCAATATGCCGGCCGCTGCAGCACGAACCCGTCGGCTCTCGTGACCGTGGGCGGCAGCTGTGACTGACGCACTTTGGCTTCGCCGACCGTGAAATACCCGCTTGCTGCTTTTGTCAACGCGATTGACTGACGCCCCGGAGGCTGTGCGATCACAATGCGCTTGTGGGGAAAACGTGCCAGAACCTGCCGCACCGGCGTGGTGAGATCGCTGTCCGCGGAGACGAGCAATGCCGTATCGAAGCGGTCCTCGAACGCATCGGCCAATAGCTGTACGGCGATATTGACGTCGGTCATCTTCTCCTCGTAGTCCATCCAGGTTGCGCCGCACTTGCGGCACTGTCTGGGCTTTTCGAGGTAATGACCAAAGTGCAATGTGAGTTCCGGCAGCGTACCGAGTGCTTCCAGGTAGGCTCCCTGGCGCCGCATGTCCTGGCTGTTGTGTCCGTTGTCGCGAATGCGGGTTGTAAAATAGTGAGCCCCGCACAGCATCTGATCGGGCTTGAGCAGTTGTCGCGACAACGTCACGAGATCCAGCCAGTAGTATTTCCTCCAGCCTTTGTGCCTCAGACCGAAGTAAAGGTTGAATCCGTCGATGTAGGCAATGACCCGGTTCATCGGAATACTCCCATCTTCGGCTCGAAACCTGGCTTGACACAGACCGCGCTCGCCTCCATACTTACACTCATAAACCCCGCCGGAGATCGCATCTCCGGCCCGACGCCTCCCTCGTGGAGGCGTTTCTTTTTGCTTAGCTGGTCGCTCACTGCCGCACCTCAGCGGCTTGGAGAATCGCCGAAGCCGAGATCACGAAACTACCCTTGGCACGGACCATCAGCGTTCCGAACGGGTCCTGGACTCGCACAAGTCGGGGCGATCCGGTGGCACAATCGAATACGGCGTATAGCCAGTACCGGCCCCGGAGATTGATCGCCTTCGCCCACTCGTTCTCGGTCAGTTCGACATCACCCGTTTCGACCCGCCCCTTGACCTCGATCGCTCGCTCGCCGCCAGCGTGGCGCTTTGATAACACATCGAATCCGGGGTAATCGGTCAAGCCTGCAACCCGCGCCTTCGCCGGGATCGAAACGTCTCTCACATCGGCACCCTGGCTGATCTCGTGAGCGATGGTGATTTCCATCGCGATCCGCTCGACTTCCGCATCGCGGGCCTTGATGTCCTCAGCGTCAAATGACGGCTGCACCAGTGCCGTCGCGATTAACTCAACTTCGCCCGGCTGAATGAGCTCGACCTCGCGGCGCAACTGCCCCACCGCAAGCTCGCGCCGCTCGGACAGGCTGCGCTGCTGATTCTTGATGCGCTCAAGTTCGGCTGCGGCACCTTTGTCGCCGTCTCGCGCTTTCTCCGTGTACCGCTTCCGCGCGGAAGCAAGTTCCGATTCCTGGTAATCATAGGCACGGCGCAGATACTCTTCGGCGTGCCGCATACGCCCTTGCTCGGATAACAAATTTATTTCGCTCAACTTTTTTAGAATGACCTCTCTGACATGCCGCTCGGTGGCGGCGCGGTAGGTTGTTCCCTGCGCAAGAAACGGCACGGCGGATGAATCGACCTTGCCTCCGGGTTTCAGCAAAAGCAGTTGTTCGACGGGCGCTTCGTCCAGCCGGTTATCCGCAAATTGCTGCACGCCGACCAATCGCTGTTCAAGCACTTCCTCCTGATGTAGTGAGGGGAATCCCTGGTCGACGCCGCGGACTACGCTGACGCGGGCGACATGAAACAGATACGGCCGGGTCGCAGAGGGATCGATGAATACCGCACCCTGACGCCCAGCCGATCGACAACGCTCGATTGCTAGCGCGGACAGCCGCTCGAACACCGGCTCGCCTGGGTGCAGGAAAACCGCGTCGCGCCGGTCGTCCGGCCGATAGACAGTCAACCGGTTGCGGGCTGAGTCCGGGTAGCTTTCGAGCAGCGGCATTACGCCGTCGAGCGCGCCGCGCGTGCGTGCGCGCACGAAGAATGTGGCACCCAGATCACCCACCAGATCGACGCCGATGACCGGCGCCGCATGTTCAAGATAGCGCCGCACGTAGCCCGGCAGCAGCCGACGCATCTCCTCGATATGCATGGCTTCCTGCAGCTTGGGCAGGTCCCGCATGACCTCACCGCCTTTGCCGTAAATGCTTTCTTCGCGCGCTGCGATTGCGCGAACCTGCTCCACGGTGAGCTGCCCCGCCAGATCCATGGCCGCCCGGTCCGCCGCATCGTCGGAGAGTATGGCCTTCTGTAAGTAATCGGTCATTGATACTCCTTCGAATATCCGGCCGATGACGTCGAACACCTTGTCCGAGCCGAGCGCGATGCGAATCTCTTCCAGTTTGTCGAGCAGGATCTTGACGACACGGCCTTCGCGAGTCTTGCCGGCAACGAGGTTGAGAATCACAACCCGGTCTTTTTTCTGGCCGTAGCGGTGGATGCGGCCCATGCGCTGCTCGAGCCGCGCTGGATTCCACGGCACGTCGTAGTTGATCAGCACCCAGCAGAACTGCAGGTTGATACCCTCAGCCGCGGCGTCCGTACCCACAAAGAAGCGGGCTCCGTTCTCCTCGCCTGCGGCCTGCCCGTGGGGCCGGCGGAAACGTTCGACCTGGGCGTCGCGCTGTTCGAAGTCGAGGCCGCCGTGGATAAAAGCGACCTGGCCCGCGTATCCCATGGCATCGAGGCGGCGCATCAGAAATTCGAGCGTGTCCTTGTGCTCGGTGTAAATAATGACCTTCTGATTTTCGAACTGGGGATTGCGTAACAGCTCCCGCATCTTCTCGAACTTGGACTCGCGGCCCTGTTCGTAAACCCGCTCGGCAAGGCGAATGAGTTCGCGGACTTTTTCGCGTTCGGCGATAAGTTCGGCGAGCGACGTGGCGACGAAAGCGCCCAGTGCTTCCGCTTCGTCCTTCTCGTGCTCTTCCACCCCGTTGTCGGTCGATTCCTCTTCGGAGGATTTCTCGTCAAGCGTATCGTGAACCTGGCGATCGAGTTTTTTCTGCTGCTCGCGCAACTGCTCTTCCGGAATCCGCCCGGACCGGATGTCGTCGATCAGCGATTCGAGGCGATCAAAACGCCGGCGGAATGAGCACATGAGCGCCCAGGTGCTGCTCGCGAGCCTGCGCTGGAAAACCGTCATCGCAAAACGGGCTGCAGATCGATTGAGCAATCGCGCCTGGTTGTAGTAATGGCGGATGTATTGGGTGGTTTCGTCGTAGAGTGTTTGCTCACTGACGTTGCCTTGGGTGAGATCGTAGCTGTGAGTGTCGCAGGTGCGCAGTGCGTAAAGCGGGCGTCCGTGCAGGTCAACCATCTCTTCCTTGACGCGGCGGATGAAGTAGCGGCGCCGGGCGTCATTCGGGAAAAGCTTAAACGCCGTCTCGGTACTAAAGAGTTCCGGCTCCAGCAGGCGCCACAGGCAATAATACGGGTACTCCTTACCCATGTGCGGCGTCGCCGTCAGCAGCAACAGGTGATGCGTGTTCCACGGCAGGCGCCATTCGTCCGGGATATCGCGCACGCCTGCCAGCGCCTCGGCGAGACGATAGCGGTCGGTTGGCCTGAAAGTGCCGTCGGAGTCGCGATTAGCAGAGAGTTTGTGCGCCTCGTCGAATACCACGAGGTCATAAGGCAGGGTAGCGGGATCGCCCAGTGCCTTGAACAGCGTGGCTCCGCGCAGCGAGTCGACGCTGACGATGACCAGATCGCCGTCCGGGCCGGAGAACGGATTACCCTTTCGGGCATCGGCGCTGGAAACGATCCGGAACGTCAACTGGAACAGGTTGCGCATTTCCCGCTCCCAGTTGCCGATCAGCCCGGCTGGGGAAACAATCAATACGCGGCGTATGGTACGGCGGGTGAGGCTCTCGCGGACATACAGCCCGGTCATGATGGTCTTGCCCGCACCGGCATCGTCCGCGAGCAGGAACCTCAGGCGCGGCTGCGTCAGCATTCGTTCATAGACCGCAATGCGCTGGTGGGGCAGCGGATCGATCTGGCTGATTTCCGCCGCAAATGCCGGATTGAACAGATGGCCGTAGCTCAGGCGCTCGCCTTCGACGAGCACCCTCAATTCATTAGCGTCGCCGAGGAAGTCGAGCTTGGCGTCTGCCACTGCCACGACGGCAGACGGCGTCTGGGGCTGCCCCTTCGTCAAGGCGAAACCTCCACCCCGAAGCCCCTCCAGCTTCTCGAGGGCCATCCGGGATGGGCGCACCTGTCCGTTTTCCCAGCGGTTCAGCGTTGCGAAGGAGACGCCGAGCAGCTTGGCCAGTCGCTGTTGCGTCAGACCGAGAGTTTTTCGAAGGCTCCTAATTTCTTCGGGCGTCATTTACTCGTTCGTGTTGAGTAATTAAATGCAATATAGCATATGATATAAGATGGTTTCAACGGTAACGTGAAAAAGTACCTCAAGATATGCCGTCGGTCGGACCAGCAGGCTGATTCAGGCGATCAGTCTATCAGTAGAACATGCTTATTCTTCAATAGGATGCGAGAATTACGCCGTCGATAAGATCTAGAAAATTCGCTATCCAACAGGGCCGGCTTCCCAACCCGCTTACTGCGCACAACCCAGCAACCAAACCGGACTTATGCCGTGTACCCGTGAAAAAGTTGTGGATAGCCCACTGGCGTCGGGATAAAATTTGAGCTTGCCAAAACTTACCAATATGGTAAATTTCTTGTGATTGCTGGCCACCCGAATCCTTTTGTCAGGCAGAGACCCGAACTGCCGTGGCCACCGCCGACCGAGCACGACGACCGCAGCCGCGTCATACCTGAAAAGATTTGGGAACTTGCCGATATCAAGGCAATCGCACAGGCGCAAGTGGACCAGGAAGCCGAAACCTTACTGTCGGCAATTACCGACGATTGCATTGAAGACCTTCAGAAACTTGAATTTACTGCTCGCGATGTAGCCGAGCGGATACTGCAACTTCAAGCGCACCACTATGACAAGTCGATGTGGTGCATGAGAAGCAAGAGACCTGGGGTCAAGGTACCTGATGAACAGCTGTGGTTTCCCTGTGATGCCTATGTGCTTCGAGTTAAAGAACGCGTACCCACCACAGGATGGGAAGGGTTTCTTGATTACTACGTCAAGCTTTGCCTTACACCGAGCAAGAAGGTAATCGTATTGATTTCCTTCCATCCTCCTAAGCTTTTTTGAATCATTACTCCCAAGACAAATATGGAAAAGAAAACCTCCTGCGTGATGTGCGGAAACGAACACCTTCATCTCCAGGAATCCGAGAAGTTGGTGGAAATTGACGGCGCCGAGGTCAAGATTCCTTTCCGTAAGCATTGGTGTGAAGAATGCGGGAGCGAAATGGCTCTCAATGAGGATCTCCGCTTCAACGCCCGCGCCATGCGTCATGCAAGAAAGAAGCACCGCGGGATGCTCACGGGCGAGGAGATTCGACAGATTCGCAAGCAATTGAGACTCAACCAGGAGCAAGCCGCGAAGCTCTTCGGTGGCGGGCCAGTGGCATTTTCCAAGTATGAAAACGAGGAAGTCAGTCAGAGTGACGCCATGGACAGGCTGATTTGGATCGTTGGAATGATTCCCGGTTTAGCCCAACTGCTTGCGAAGCGACTAAAGATTGACTTAGCCATGGAGGCAGAGGTCACGCTGGAAAAAACAGCCACTGAATTCAAAGAAGAATACGTAACTCAAGCTCGGGTGGCCATGGAAGCAACTTCGAGCTATTTCAGAGGGTTCAGTGCCTTCTCAACGGCGAGTAATGAGGAAATCTATAAACCCGACGAAAAGGCTGGGGCCGTTGAAGGAGTTGCCGCTTAGGCCGTGAGGATTTGATGCGTCCAAGCCCTATCCAGTTGCGGCACCTGATTTACAACAAGGTTGCTGTATCACCGAATCCTTCGGAAGAGGAATCTCCTGGCCGAGCAGTTGGTTTCGATTTCGACGGGGTTAACATCCGAGCAAAGGTAGGAATAGCACGCAAGCCCGGACAAGAGCGCGATCCGCGCGATTTTCTCGTCAATCTGGAAATTAGAATCGACAGCAAGGAAGGGAAGGCCGCTCCTTACGATATCGACGTGGGGGTAGTAGGTGTATTCGAAGTCTTACCGTCACTCGCAAGAGAAAAGAGAGAAGATTTGGTGACGGTAAATGGCGCTTCTATCTTGTATGGCGTGATCAGAGAGGCAGTGCTCTCGTTGACATCACGTTTTGTAGGCGGCGCTCTCACTCTTCCAGGGATGAACTTTGAGGATGATGCGCCATCACTGCGCGCGGCTCGCGCGAAAACGCACTCTTCCCCCGTCGAAGCATCGAGAACGTCAACGCCTACAAAGAAGCTACGACGAAAGCGTTCGGCCTGAACTGCGCTAGTGGCGCCGTAACTCGGAGTTGCGTTACAATGTGCGCCCCCGAGGAGCGTTGCAACGGGCCATACGCGCCCGCCAGGCTCGGGGTGTCAACCGCAACGGCGCTCACGAGCTTTTTTCTTTTTTTTGGAAAGGAGAGCGTGATGAACGCCGTAATCAAGTCTTCCTCCAAGCAGGATTACCATGTAGCTGATATCAAGCTCGCCGATTTCGGCCGCAAGGAAATGGCGATCGCCGAAACCGAAATGCCGGGCCTGATGGCGGTGCGCGAGGAATACACGGGCCAGCAGCCGCTCAAGGGCGCGCGCATCGCGGGGTCGCTGCACATGACGATACAGACCGCGGTGTTGATCGAGACTCTGGTCAAACTCGGCGCGGAGGTGCGCTGGGCCTCCTGCAACATCTTCTCGACCCAGGATCACGCGGCGGCGGCGATCGCGGCGGCCGGCATTCCGGTGTTTGCGTTCAAGGGCGAAAGCCTCGAGGAGTACTGGGCGTTCACGCACCGCCTTTTCGAGTGGCATGACGGCGGCGCGCCCAACATGATCCTCGACGACGGCGGCGACGCCACGTTGCTCGCGACCCTCGGCTCACGCGCCGAACGGGACCCCGCGCTCGTCGCCAAGCCGGCCAACGAAGAAGAGCGGGTCCTCTACGCGGCGATCAGGAAACGCCTCGAAACGAGGCCCGGCTGGTATTCGAAGATCCTCGCCGGAATCCGCGGCGTGACCGAAGAGACCACCACCGGCGTGCACCGGCTCTACCAGATGGAAAAGGACGGGCGGCTGCCTTTTCCCGCCATCAACGTCAACGACTCCGTGACCAAGTCGAAGTTCGACAACCTTTACGGCTGCCGCGAGTCGCTGGTCGACGGCATCAAGCGCGCGACGGACGTCATGATCGCCGGCAAGATCGCGCTCATTGCCGGCTACGGCGACGTCGGCAAAGGCTGCGCGCAAAGCTTGCGGGGCCTCGGCGCCATGGTGTGGGTGACCGAGATCGACCCGATCTGCGCGCTGCAGGCGGCGATGGAAGGATACCGCGTGGCCACCATGGACGAGGCGGCAGACAAGGCCGACATCTTCGTCACCGCCACCGGCAACATCAACGTCATCACCCACGAGCACATGGTCAGGATGAAACACAACGTGATCGTGTGCAATATCGGGCATTTCGACTCGGAGATCGACGTCGCGAGCCTGCGGCAATACCGGTGGGAGAACATCAAGCCGCAGGTCGACCATGTGATCTTCCCCAGCGGCAAGCGGCTGATCGTGCTCGCTGAAGGGCGGCTCGTCAATCTCGGCTGCGCGACCGGGCACCCGAGTTTCGTCATGTCGAACTCGTTCACCAATCAGGTGCTGGCGCAGATCGAACTGCATGCCAACACCGGCAAGTACGAGAACAAGGTGTACGTGCTGCCGAAGCAGCTCGACGAGCGGGTGGCGCGGCTGCACCTGAAGAAACTGGGCGTTCAACTCACCACGCTCACCGAGGCGCAGAGCAGCTATCTCGGCGTCGACATCAACGGACCGTACAAGCCGGAATACTACAGATACTAACGCGGAACGAGGAACGATGAACGCGGAACGGCTGGTGCTTGCGCCGGTATTCTTTGACGTTCATCGTTCATCACTCATCGTTCATCATTGCCACTAAATGCTGTCGCAGAAAAAATTCCCGCGCATCTTCAGCTTCGAGTTCTTCCCGCCCAACACGCCGGAAGGAACGGAAAAGCTGCGCGCCACGACCAGGCAACTGGCCCAGCTCAAGCCGGAGTTCTTTTCAGTGACCTTCGGCGCCGGCGGTTCCACGCGCGACCGCACGCTCGGCACGGTGCTCGACATCCGCGCCCAGGGCTACGCGGCAGCGCCGCACATCTCGTGCGTTGCCTCCACGAAGGAGAGCATCCGCGACATGCTGCAGCGCTACAAGGATAGCGGCATCAAGCATCTCGTCGCGCTGCGCGGGGATTTGCCGTCGGGGCTCGCCGCGGCGGGCGAGTTTCGCTATGCCAACGAGCTCGTCGAATTCATCCGCAAGGAGTTCGGCAACCAATTCGTGATCGAAGTTGCGGCGTATCCCGAGTATCACCCGCAGGCGAAGAGCGCCCAGGACGATCTGCTCAACTTCAAGCGCAAGATCGAAGCCGGCGCGGATTCCGCGATCACTCAGTATTTCTATAACGCCGACAGCTACTACCACTTCGTCGATGAATGCGAGGCGATGGGCGTCGACATCCCGATCGTGCCCGGCATCATGCCGATCGGCCGCTTCGCGCAGCTCGCGCGCTTCTCCGATGCCTGCGGCGCCGAGATCCCGCGCTGGATCAGGAAAAAGCTCGAGGGCTACGGCGATGACACCGCGTCAATCCGCGCCTTGGGTCTCGACGTGGTGACCGCGCTGTGCGACAACCTCCTGCGGAACGGCGCGCCCGGCCTGCACTTCTATACCCTCAACCAGGCCGGCCTCACCACCACGATCTGGCAGCGGCTGGGACTGTAAGAGTCGTGATTAAGCCGCCGATTACCGGTTTTTTCTACGATTAGTTCGCAGGCACGGCGGCGACCACGTCGATCTCGATGAGGAATTCCGGTTCCGCGAGGCGACTGACGATGAGCAGCGTGTTGGCGGGAGGAGCTTTGAGGTTCCTGAAGCGCGCGATCCGCGCGTCGCGGAAATTCTTGATGTGCGCCGCGTCGGTCAAATATGTGGTCGTCTTGACGACATTGTCCCAGCCGGCACCCGCAGCCTTGAGCGCAAGCTCAATGTTGTCGTAGACCGCATTGGCCTGCGCTCGAACATCGCTCGATTGCACCTTGTAGTTCGCATCGGCCGCGGTCTGGCCCGAGAGGAAAATCATCCGCGCGCCCTGAACTTCGACCATCTGCGTGAGGCGCGGCGAACTCCACAGGCCCGCAGGGTTGCTATGCCGCAACATGAACGGCGGGGTCCCGGAGTCGGCAACCATCTGCGATGTCGCCGCAGCGCTGAATGTAGTCCATCGTCTCAGCAACGAGGACAGAACGTCGGGGATTCCAAGTAACAGTTGGATCATCAGCTCCTCCTAGGAAGCGATCGGGTATGCCTGTCGGCAGGCGATACTAGCACAGACACCAACACGGCTTGGCGGGCCGTTGCCGTCCCGCACGGCTATACTGTCGCCTTGACCCGGCACGCCAACTCCGCTCGTGATCGGGAATGCCCTGACAACGCAAGAAAAAGGGAGGCTTTCGTGCAAAACGGATCGCCTGCGGCGCCGCAAACCGCGACCGACGTGGTGAGCACGGGATTGCTCTTGGGTCTCGCGATCTTATTGATCCGCTGAGACGGCGCTATCGCGCCGCGGCCGGGGGGCGGCCCCGGTGCCGGTGACTTTCTTTTGCTCACCCAAAAGAAAGTTACCAAAGAAAAGGGAGCCCCGGTTCGCTGCCGCTACCTCGTTGCCTCGTGCGGTATCCCTGCGCTGCTCGCCAAGGCGGGGCGGCTGCGCAACTCGCGATCCATCTTCGCGACTGCACACGTATCAGGCCGGAATCTTTGGGGCGCACAATGGGCGTATTCGAAGCTCGCACAGTGCTCGCCGACGACCCCCCGTCTTGGCTGCGACTGCTCGGCGGCTCTCAGGGGACCCAAGATCAAAAGCGCGGTGGAAGACCAGTGGCCGACCGGAACATCTGCCCCGGGTCGCGGACGCGTTGTCGTCCTTTCGGGCGTTCTTGCCGGAATGTCACGGTGAAAGGCCCCAGTGTGGTAACCGCGCGCAAAATTTGCTAGGGTAGACAGCGCCCATTTACGGCTCGCGGATTCATGCC
>Ga0209343_10003529_pt1 | contig 19647 bp, 19 predicted proteins | sample RifCSPlowO2_02_FD_184026 | JGI IMG/M metagenome (GOLD analysis project Ga0209343, IMG submission 184026) | Groundwater microbial communities from Rifle, Colorado - Rifle CSP2_plank lowO2_0.2 (SPAdes) (version 2) | ecosystem: Environmental > Aquatic > Deep subsurface > Groundwater | place... | reverse complement strand
ACTTTGACACCACACCATCTGGCGACCTGAAAGTGACCATACTCATGAATCGTAACCAATAAACCTATGGTAAATATAAAGGCTAACGCGGTTAACATTATTTAATCACTACTTTTAAAGTTTGCTTATGCATGTTTAAGTGTTGGTCTTTCAGCCATCGCTTTGCAGACTGCCTGGCGCTGGTATCTACCGCCACCAATTGCTCAATTGAAGTCACTGCTTCAATCTGAGATGCAGACAAAACAGACTCGATGATGACAGGAATATCCATAAAACCGATTTGCTCTGCCAAGAATGCTTCAACTGCAATTTCATTGGCCGCATTTAAAATAGCAGGTGCGGTACCGCCTGCATTCAATGCCTCATAAGCTAAACGCAAGCAAGGAAAGCGTATTGGATCTGGCGCACAAAAATCCAATCGTCCTATTTTAAGTAAATCCAGGCCACTCACGCCACTTACCAATCTATCTGGATAACCCAAACCATAAGCAATAGGCGTGCGCATATCAGGATTCCCTAATTGAGCCAACACACTGCCGTCGATGTATTCAACCATAGAATGAATGATACTTTGCGGATGTATCACCACATCGATCTGCGATGGCGCTGCATTAAATAGCCAATGGGCTTCAATGACCTCTAATCCTTTATTCATCATCGTTGCAGAATCAATTGTAATTTTAGGCCCCATCACCCAATTAGGATGATTTAAAGCTTGGGCACGTGTCACGGCGTGCAGTTCTGCTAGGCTGGCATTACGAAACGGGCCGCCAGATGCCGTTAATAGCACACGCTTCACACCGATGTCAGTCAGGTTCTCACGTTTTGCGCTTGGCATTACTTGGAATATAGCGTTATGCTCACTATCAATAGGTAGCAAGGTAGCGCCGCCCTCAACTACCGCTTGCATAAATAAATTGCCTGCCATGACCAGTGTTTCTTTGTTGGCCAGTAAAATGCGCTTGCCTGCCCGCGCTGCCGCCATGGCAGGATGCAAGCCGGCTGCGCCAACAATCGCCGCCATCACAACATCGACCTCTTCATGCGCGGCTACTTCACTCAATGCACTTTCACCCTGCAACACAATTGTGCTAGCGCCTATCGCTTTCAGTTGTGCAGTTAATTCAGCCGCGGCATCTGCATGTAACATCACGGCATATTGCGGGGTATATTTTTCACATAACTCAAATAAACTTTTAACGTTAGTACTTGCGGTTAAAGCAAACACCTTAAAACGTTGCGGGTGTTGTGAAATAACCGCTAGCGTTTGCACACCAATGGTGCCTGTTGCGCCCAATATGGTTACATTTTGAACAGCCACTTGTTGCGACTTGTAGTCAGTCGGTGCATTATGCATGCGCTTGTAGCCCTGCAAAAAGTGGAAGGTAAATACAGAACAAAGTAATGGCTAAGGTAGGAATGAGGCCATCTATTCTATCTAAAATACCGCCGTGACCAGGTAACAATTGACCGCTATCTTTTAAGCCGGCTTGACGCTTCAATAGCGATTCAACAAGATCACCCATGATGCTTAATACGACGATTAACCACAAACCTACAATTAACCAAAGGCTATATTGTTTTAAATAACACAAAACAGCACCGTATAAAGTAATCGCAACCACTGCACCAGCGACACCTTCCCACGTTTTTCCGGGACTAATTTCTGGGGCGAGTTTATGGCGACCAAAGCGCTTACCTGCAAAATAAGCGGCGCTATCAGCAATGCTAACCGCAGCAATCATTGCTAACAGCAACCAAGGACTAATCGCATGCAAGCCCATAAAACCGACCCAAGTGGCTAGTAAAAGCAACAAACCTAATATAGCCATCACTAAGCGATTAGTGCAAGTTTTACGTGTAACAAGCCATATCGGTGCAATCGCCACCCAAAACAGCGTCGATAATCCGAGCAAGCTCAACACAATGTAATGCTGATAAGCTGCGAGTGGTGATTTTAAAACAAAAATGACCAATAAACCTATGATGGTCGCAAGAATCACATAACATAGTCTTTGTGTTTGATTGAGTTTGATTAAATTCGACCATTCCCAAACACCGATTAAAATGATCGCCAGCGTGAGGATAGCCCAAATTTTAGCTGAGGCTAAAAAAAGTGCCGTCAAAATTCCAACAATAAGTACGGCAGCGGTAATAACTCGTGTTCTCAGCATCTTTATAGACTTTTAGCTTAGTTAAATGTTTATTGGGGAGTAGAAAGCGAATATAACAAACCTAATTTTTAGGTTCTGAAAGTTGTTCACTAGTACGGCCAAAACGGCGCTCACGCTGTTGATAAGACTGAATTGCCAAATTAAATGCAGACTCATTAAAATCTGGCCATAAGGTATCGGTAAAATAAAGTTCAGAATAAGCCAGTTGCCATAATAAGAAATTGCTTATTCTTTTCTCGCCACCCGTACGTATAAATAAATCAGGCTCTGGCGCATAACTCATCGACAAATAGGGTGTTAAATGCTCTTCTCGATAATGACCGGTTAGCTGTGGCGCCGCTTGCTGCATTTTGTTGACAGCTTGCAGCACATCCCATCGACCACCGTAATTAGCTGCAATCGTCAAAACCAAGCCGGTATTATTGGCTGTCAGCTTTTCAGACTCATCAATTTGCGCGATAAGTGCCGCATCAAAACGGCTGCGATCACCAATCATCACCAGTTTGATATTATTTTGATACAGCTTAACAACTTCACGTTTAAGCGCATCCATAAACAAGCCCATTAAGAACGACACTTCTTCGGTGGGTCTGCGCCAGTTTTCACTGCTAAAGGCAAACAGCGTTAAATACTCTACTTTTAGTTGTACACATTGCTTTACTAAGTCCCGCACAGTTTCAACGCCACGCTTATGCCCAGCTATGCGAGGCAAAAAGCGCTTACGTGCCCAGCGACCATTGCCGTCCATAATCACTGCAATATGCTTAGGAATCGCTGCAATATCAGGAATACGTTGCGTAGCACTAGTGAACAGACCCAAATCAAGACTCCCAATCTTCGAAGCTTGAGGTTTCGTATTGAAAATGCATTGTTTTTGCTAAATCAATACCCAACACTAAACCGCCATCAAATCTGTTTCTTTAACCTGCAGCATTTTATCTACATCAGCGACCGCTTTATCCGTCGCTTTTTGAATATCGTCTTGCGCACGACGCTCATCGTCCTCTGAAATCCCTTTATCTTTAAGCATTTTCTTAAGCGTATCGTTTGCATCACGACGAACGTTACGGATCGCAACTTTAGCGCCTTCACCCTCTGTGCGTACAATTTTAGTTAAATCACGGCGACGCTCTTCTGTCAGCATTGGCATTGGTACGCGGATTAAATCACCATTGGTGGCTGGATTTAAGCCTAAATCGCAATCACGAATGGCTTTTTCTACTTTGCCAATCATGTTTTTTTCATAAGGCTGCACATTGATTGTGCGCGAGTCGCCTAAATTGACGTTTGCCACTTGGTTTACCGCCACCATAGAGCCATAATATTCCACCATCACGTGATCTAACAAACCAACATGTGCGCGACCTGTACGGATTTTAGCTAAGTCATTTTTAAGTGATTCTAATGATTTTTGCATTTTTTGTTCTGCGTTTTTTTTAATATCTTCAAGCATTTATTTCTCCAACATTATTTCTTAAATTTTTACTTATTGGTCATGATTAAGGTAATACTTTGGTACCTTCATCTTCGCCCATTATCACTCTTTTCAACGCACCTTGTTTGAAAATACTAAATACTGAAATAGGTAATTTTTGATCGCGACATAAAGTCAACGCTGTAGCATCCATCACTTTAAGGTTTTTAATAATGGCCTCATCAAAACTTAGGGTTTTATAGCGCATGGCCTCCGGGTTGGTTTTTGGGTCATCCGTATAAACGCCATCCACTTTAGTGGCTTTGATCACAATCTCTGCATTCATCTCCATACCACGTAATGCTGCGGCCGTGTCTGTAGTAAAGAACGGGTTACCAGTACCCGCGCCAAAAATTACCACACGCCCTTCTTCTAAATAGCGAATGGCTTTACCGCGGATATAAGGTTCTGCCACTTGCTCAATGCTTAAGGCGGATTGCACGCGCGCATTCAAACCGATATTTTTCATCGCATCTTGCAGCGCCATTGCATTCATCACAGTAGCCAACATGCCCATGTAGTCGGCTGTTGCCCTATCCATGCCTTCTGCCGCTGGAGCCACACCACGGAAAATATTGCCGCCGCCGATCACTACGGCCACTTGCACGCCTAAATCTACTACTTCTTTGATTTCATTCACAATGCGAGTAATGGTAGCGCGATTGATACCATAAGCATCATCGCCCATTAGAGCCTCGCCAGAAAGTTTAAGTAAAATACGCTTATAGGCTGGTGCAGACACGAGGACTCCTCTAATTTAAAGTTTGCTTATTTAAGCATAAAATGGCTTACTTAGGCACAAAATTAAACCTAAGATTGACGGATTTTTAACTAATTTGTACTAAAAAAAATGGACTAAGCATTCTGCTTAGTCCATTTTTTATGGTTATTTGGTAACCAATTACGTTACCGTAACATTTAATTAAACTTTTGCTGCAGCTGCAACTTCCGCAGCATAATCAACAACAGCTTTTTCAATACCTTCACCCACTGTAAACATGGTGAATGATGCAACGGTTGCACCTTTTGATTTCAGCAATTGCTCAATGGTAAATTTGTCATCTTTAACAAAAATTTGGCTTAATAAAGTCACTTCTTTTAAGAATTTCTGCACAGTACCGTCAGCAATTTTTTCTAACATCGCTTCAGGTTTACCTGCTTCTTTTGCTTTTTCAATCGCCACACGACGCTCAGTTTCAATCAAGCTTGCATCAATGCCAGAAACATCTAGTGCTTTTGGTTTAGCTGCTGCAATATGCATAGCGATATCTTTAGCTAAAGCATCATCACCGCCAACTAAATCAACTAACACACCAATTTTGCTGCCATGTACATAACTAGCAAGCTTACCTTGTGCCACTGGACGTACAAAACGGCGTGGTGTAATATTTTCGCCAATTTTACCAACCAATTGCGCACGGGTTTCTTCTACAGTAGAGTCACGCATTGCAAGCGCGCTAACAGCTTCAATGTCACTCGCATCACTCACTGCAATCACGCCAGCTAGTTCATTCACAAATTTTAAAAAGTCTTCGTTTTTAGCACAGAAGTCTGTTTCTGAATTCACTTCAACCATCGCGCCAGTTTTACCATCGGCACTAATGCTGATACCAACCGTGCCTTCAGCTGCAACACGACCAGCGGCCTTGCTTGCTTTATTACCAAAACGAACACGTAAAATCTCTTCAGCGCGCGTCATGTCACCTTCAGCTTCAGTTAAAGCTTTTTTACAATCCATCATAGGCGCATCGGTGCGCTCACGTAATTCTTTTACCATGCTTGCGGTAATTTCAGCCATTTTAAGCTCCTTAATTTCAACAAACTACATTAAAAATGTAGTTTAGTAATTTAATTTAATTATGTATTTTATATTCTAAATTGTTAAAATCAAAAAGGGGCTCTAAGCCCCTTTTATGATTGAAACAATTACTCTGCTACGGCTTCAGCAACCTCTTCGTTAGCTGACTTAACAATCTCAGTAATCACAGAGCTACGGCCTTCTAATACTGCGTCAGCAATACCACGCGCATACAAACGAATTGCACGGCTAGAGTCATCGTTACCAGGAATCACATAAGCGATGCCATCAGGTGAGTTGTTGGTATCAACAATGCCGATCACTGGAATGCCTAATTTGGCTGCTTCAGTAATTGCACCACTTTCATGACCAACGTCAATAATGAAGATAGCGTCTGGTAAGCCGCCCATTTCTTTAATGCCGCCAATAGAACGCTCTAGTTTTTCAACTTCACGCTTGTAACCTAAGGCTTCTTTTTTACCAAATTTTTCGATGCTACCATCTAGCAACATCGCTTCAAAATCATGCAGGCGTTTGATTGATTGTTTAACAGTTTTAAAGTTAGTGAGCATACCGCCCAACCAACGGTGATTTACATAAGCACAACCAGCACGGCTAGCTTCTTCTTTTACAATATCGCGTGCTTGGCGTTTAGTACCTACGAATAAAATACGACCCTTGTTAGCCGCCAATGTACGCACATGCTTAAGTGCATCTTCAAACATTGGTAGTGTTTTTTCAAGGTTGACGATATGAATCTTGTTACGATCACCGAAAATAAACGGTGCCATTTTTGGATTCCAGTAACGGGTTTGATGGCCGAAGTGAACGCCGGCTTCTAACATATCACGCATAGTGACTGACATAATATTTCTCTTTTCAAAAGGGTTATGAATTCACACAACTCCAAAAACACTTTGTAAATTAAGCCTTATTTAGGCCTAAACTAAAGCACCCCTGAATGGGTTGTGTGTAAATTTTATACATGGCCTATTGATTAACAATAGACGCACATAATTTTTGCTAAATTTGCAAAAGCGGAATACTAGCATTATCTTGTTGAGTTTACTAGGGTTTGTAACACATAATTTTAAACACTAAATGCTTGGTATCACGCACATCGCGCATTTTAAAACCTAGTACTTCTTGCTGTACCGCTTTACTACCTCATGTTTTGTCTGCTATTTGATATACCAATTAAATTACATTTACTTTATTTGGCGCGTAATACCAAACGCGATCTATGCGTCAGATAAGCTTGAGCACGACAATTGCTGCGGTACTAATGCAACTCACCTATGCGTTAATGTCTTTTGCTACTAACGCTACAGTTTTAGTGATTATAGTCAAATCAGCAAGGCGTACTCTGCGTCAACCGATTGGCTATGCTAAAATTAGCTATCACAACCTTTCACACGATTCCTCATGGCCATCTCGATTAAAAACCAGCAAGACATTGAAAAAATGCGCATCGCAGGCAAGCTAGCCTCTGAAGTGCTTGATTTTATTACACCACACGTTGTGCATGGCGTCACGACAGACGAGCTTGATAAACTATGCCACGATTACATGGTCGATGTGCAAAAAACGATTCCAGCTCCTCTAAATTACGCACCTGACGGGCATAAACCATATCCAAAATCCATTTGCACCTCTATCAATCAGCAAATTTGCCATGGCGTACCCAGTGACAAAGTACTCAAAAATGGTGATATAGTTAACATTGACATTACCGTCATCAAAGATGGTTACCATGGAGATACCAGCCGCATGTTTTGTGTAGGTGAGGTGTCTATTCAAGCCAAGCGTTTATGTGAAATTACTTATCAAGCTATGTGGCTAGGTATCGCAAAAGTAAAACCAGGTGCCACATTAGGTGACATTGGCTATGCGATTCAAACTTTTGCTGAAAAAAGCGGTTACAGTGTTGTGCGTGAGTTTTGTGGTCATGGCATTGGTAAAAAATTCCACGAAGATCCGCAAGTATTGCACTACGGAAAAGCTGGTACCGGGCTCAAATTACAAGCGGGGATGATGTTTACCATTGAGCCGATGATTAACGCGGGTAAACGCGACATTAAACAAATGCCCGATGGCTGGACTATTGTTACTAAAGATCGCAGTCTTTCTGCACAATGGGAACACACGGTTTTAGTCACAGAAACTGGTTATGAAATCATGACACTATCAAGCGGCGCGCCTTCGGCGCCAGATTTTATCTTAAATACCTAATAAACTTAATGCTGCGATCATTTAGCAAAAACCTTGATGGTTCATCATGCAAATGCAAACAAAACCCATAGTAATCGAAATTGAAAAGAACAAGATTGCATTATGGCGCCAAATGCTTAAAGATGGACTTTTAGCATTAAAAACACATTTTTCTGAACACCCAAACACCACTCGATTATTCAAACAACACTGCAAGCTCATTGACCAACTGCTTGCAGAAATATGGACAGAATTACGCATTGATTCAGACTGCTGTTTAATCGCGGTTGGTGGTTATGGGCGAACTGAGCTTTATCCACATTCGGATATTGATCTGCTCATATTGTTGCCCGAACACATCAAAGATAGCGACACATTAAATCATAGCATTGAGTCACTTATAGGCTTGATGTGGGATTTAGGTTTAACTGTTGGGCATAGCGTCCGCAACTTAAACGAATGTATCTTAGAAGCAAAAAGAGACATTACGGTACAAACCAATTTATTAGAATCGCGATTGTTATCCGGTAACAAAACGCTCTATCAAAAATTTTTAATAGCTATTAAAAAGAACTTAAATCCTATTGTTTTTTTCGCAGAAAAACTTAAAGAACAGGATCAGCGGCATGCAAAGTTTAACGATACCGCCTACAACCTAGAACCCAATATCAAAGAAAGCCCTGGTGGATTACGTGACCTACACATGATTGCATGGCTTGCGCAAAGCTTGCAGTTACATGATGGCTTGCAATCCAATTCAGGTAGTCTCTGGACCACGCTCGTAAAACATAATGTCGTCACGAAACTTGAAGCCCGTCAGATCCGGCATCATGAAATAAAATTGCAATTACTACGCATACGCCTGCACTTTTTAAGTGGGCGGCGTGAAGACAGATTGCTATTTGATTTTCAAAATGAGTTAGCCAGCACGCTGGGCTACATCAACACACCTCGCAAGCGTGCCAGCGAACAATTGATGCAAAATTATTACCGTAGCGTCAAGTTTGTGGGCTTAATGAATGAAATTTTGCTTAAATTACTACAGCAAATGCTCCAAGTTAAACCACCGCTCATTCAAACTATCAACGCACGTTTTGAATCTCACAATCAATTACTAGAAGCCAAAACCGCGGGTTTATTACAACAACACCCATCTGCAATATTTGAGGCTTTTTTACTATTACAACAATACCCGGAACTGACTGGCATGGGCGTAACTTTGTTGCGCAATTTGCAACGCGTCAAAAATTTAGTCAATCGTGATTTTCGACAAAACCCTCAAAATAAAAAACATTTCATAGAGATATTGTCACAACCCAATGGCGTTAATCACGCTCTACGCGCCATGAATCGTTATGGCATTCTCGGCAGTTACATTCCAGCATTTGGGAAAATTATTGGTCAAATGCAACACGACTTATTTCATGTTTACACCGTCGATGAACATATTCTTAATGTGTTGGCTAATTTACGCCGCTTTTCAAAACTAGAACTCAAGCATGAGTTTCCACTTTGTAGCAAACTATTTGCTGAGTTTGACGCGCCATACTTATTGTATTTAGCTGCTTTGTTTCATGATATCGCCAAAGGTCGTGGCGGTGACCACTCCACCCTAGGCAAGATGGATGCAGCACGCTTCTGTAAGTTACATGGCTTACCCAAGGCTGATATCGCACTCGTTGCCTGGTTAGTCGGAGCACATTTAAAAATGTCATCAACCGCCCAAAAATCAGATTTATCAGACCCAACCATTATTGAGTCATTTGCGCACTTTGTACAAAACGAACGCAGATTAGATGCATTATATTTGCTTACTGTAGCTGATATTCGCGGCACTAGCCCACTCGTATGGAATGCATGGAAAGCGCGACTGCTGGAAAACTTATTTCATGCCACCAAGCGCGCATTGATAGATCCGGTATTTCACACCAAACAAACCATTGCAACACGCATTGCCGAAGCTACTGATAAGTTAAAGAAACTTGGCTTAAGTGCTCATGCATACCAACAACTATGGACGCAGTTTGGAGAAAATTACTTTGTTCGTCATGAAAGCGATGAAATAGCATGGCACAGTCGGTTGCTGACGCCTCACTTAAACACAAGTAACCCTATTGTACGTGCTCGATTAAGTCCGTATGGTGACGGCATTCAAATCATGATTTACACAAAAAATCAAAATGATTTATTTGCGCGTATCTGTAACTTCTTTGATCGCATGAGTTACAACATTGTAGAAGCGAAAATTTACACGACAGATCACGCCTATGCGCTAGATAGCTTTATTGTTTTAGATCAATCAGGTAAGTCTGTAAGTTACAGTAGATTATTAAAATTTATTGAAGTAGAGCTCACGCAAAAACTGGATAAGAACTCGCCGTTAGAAGCACCGCTTCAAGGTCGCATCAGCCGTCAAGTAAAACACATGCCTATTCAAACGCAAGTGACGATTGTAGAAAAAACTGAAAATAATAATCACAAATTAGACATTGTTGCGAATGACAGACCAGGCTTACTTGCTACACTAGCACAGCAATTTTTAAAACATGACATTGAGCTACATAATGCCAAAATTAATACGCTAGGTAACCGTGCAGAAGATACCTTTTTAATTTCAGCCAAGAACGGTCAGAAATTGAATGATCAAAGCATCCAATCTTTATACCTTGCACTGATGGATGAAATTTAAGCAGCGTCGCTTAATATTAATTGCAAACTCAACCCAGCTGATAATGCTTACGTAATGCTTTTTTAACGTGCCAAGTGCATGACATTCCCGCTGGAAAAGTCACTAAATCACCAGCGGTAAAGCTCACCGGCTCACCGCTATTAGGAGTTATCGTCACTTCACCCTCAAGAATATAAGCAATCTCCTGTGTACCAAAGCTCCATGGAAATTGTGATACTTCTTTAGACCAAGTTGGCCAACGTGATACGCCCAGCGATGCCAATTTCTCTGCTGTAGGTTTTTCTACCAGAATTTCACTCATATCAACCTCCTAGAATCATTAAAAACAAAAAAGCCTTGATTTCTCAAGGCTTCATTTTATGCTTAACAAACTAAATTGCAATTATGAATGTTTGTAATGTTTTTTCAGTTGTTTAGTCACTTCCCAGTTTGATTTCATGCCTTTAGGAAACACCACGAAATCACCCGCTTTAATCACTACTTTTTCGCCACCTTGTGGTGTTACGTGAATTTCACCTTCAAGCACATAAGCACTTTCTGTCATGCCGAAATCTAATGGGAATTTTGATGGTGCACAATCCCAAATAGACCAGCTAGAAACACCTAGTTCCTTTAATTTTTCTTCAGATGGGTTATGGTCTATGATGATTTGGCTCATGTTTAATCCTTAAAATATTGGCTAAAAAAACAAATGCCGCTTAAATTCAAGCGGCATAAAATTTTGGCGGAAGAGGTGAGATTCGAACTCACGGTGGGCTCGCACCCACGACAGTTTTCAAGACTGTAGCATTAAACCGCTCTGCCACTCTTCCGTTTGATTCGTCATTTGTGTAACGAAGGCAGCATTATAGCAACAAATTACTCGTCTTGAATATCCTGATTTGGAAAAAATACATCAGAATAGCCAAAATCTTTCAAATTTCTAATACGCATCGGGTACAAGATGCCATCTAGATGATCATTTTCGTGCTGCACAACGCGCGCATGGAACCCACTCACTAGTCGGTCTATTTTATTTCCGTGTTGATCAAACCCGGCATAATGCAAGCGTAAGTAGCGCGGCACAATGCCACGCATTCCCGGCACCGACAAGCACCCTTCCCAATCATCTTCTACTTCCTCACCAATTAGCGTGAGTACCGGGTTAATTAACACGGTGTAGGGCACAATATCAGCATCCGGATAGCGTGGGTTTTTACTATTATCTGATTCTTTTTGCCCGAAAATAATGACCCGCAAACTTGTCCCAATTTGAGGGGCGGCAATACCAGCACCATTCATGTATTGCATGGTATCTTGCAGATCTTGAATCAAGGCATGTAATTCAGGCGTGTCGAGCTTTTCAACGGGGGCTGCTTTTAATAATAGGCAAGGTTCGCCCATGCGCAAAACACTTTTTATTGCCATTTATTTACCTTTCGTGGCTCTACTTGCATTAATCATTTGCGGTCTTTTCAAAACCGTTTTGTTTTACCAGTTGCGCAATAATATTGCGCACACGCACCATGGTTTGATTGAGGTTGGCAATCACCTCTTCATATTTAATGCCATGTAGGCTGTCGCCCCGCCCTGCTGCATAATTAGCCACTGGGCAAATGGTAGCATAACTTATCCCAAGCTCGCGCGCTAGCGCCGCTTCTGGCATACCTGTCATGCCAACCATCGTTGCACCATCACGCTCTAAACGGTTGATTTCAGCCGCAGTTTCTAAACGTGGTCCTTGTGTAGCGGCATAAATGCCGTGGTTTATTACAGGCTCTGCCACGCTAAGTGCTGCCTGCTCCCATTTTGCACGCATATCTGGGCAGTATGGATCAGTAAAATCAATATGCTTCACAGGGTGATTGATGCCATCATGGAATGTATTTTTACGCCCGTAAGTGTAATCAATAATTTGATGTGGAATCGCGATAACGCCAGCGGCTAAATCTGGATGAATGCCACCCACTGTGGCAACCGCGGCGATCTCAGTAACGCCTTGCAGGTGCAATGCCGAAATGTTGGCGCGATAATTCACTTCATGTGGCGGGATGGTGTGCCCATTACCGTGACGCGCTAAAAAAATCACTTCACGTCCTGCAATTTCACCAAAAATCAGTGGCTGCGATGGCTCGCCATAAGGTGTGCGCACAATTAAACGCTTGGTAATATTTAAATTATCTAATTGCGTTAAGCCTGTGCCGCCAATAATTGCTAACATATAACGCTTTCTAAAATTTTATTGGTTTTATTTTAACAAAGCTTTGTCAATTTACTTCAATATTTATTGAAGCTGCGTTGATGCTAAAGCAGATAAAACTCACCCTATTTTGTGGCATACTCACGCCATGACGCAATTTCATACAGATCCATTGGTAATACCACAGGCTATCACGCATCAAAGCATTAGCCTTGCTAGTAGCCATTATGAAAACTTTCCGGTTGCCTCTGTTTTTTTGCCACAACACCTACGTGAACCGATTGCTTTAATTTACAGCTTTGCCAGGCAAGCGGATGACTTTGCTGATGAAGGTGATTTTACGATTGAGCACCGGTTAAATTTTCTCAATAGCTTTCGCGATGAACTTGATTTACTACACGCTTACATCAAGCCGCAAACACCATTTTTTGCGACTTTAGGACAAATGATTAAGGCAAAAAAACTGCCCTATGCGCCCTTTTATGCGCTACTGGATGCCTTTAGTCAAGATGTCACTAAAACACGTTACGCTAATTACGATGAAGTGCTTGATTACTGCAAACGCTCAGCCAACCCGATTGGCCAATTACTATTACATTTATACGAAAACGCCGCGCCTGAAAACATTGCATTGTCTGATAACATTTGCACTGCGCTACAAATCATCAATTTTTTACAGGACATCGCCATTGATTTTAAAAAAAATGATGGCAAACAGCGCATTTACATGAGCCAGGAAGAACTCGCAGCATTTGGTATCACAGAGCAACAAATTCAGAACTACGTAGATGGCAATGAAACTGTTGATGAAAATTGGCAGCAATTTATGCAGTTTAATCTACGTCGTGTTAATGCGCTCATATATGCTGGAAAGCCACTCGGGCGTATTTTAAGCGGGCGTATTGGCTTTGAAATGCGCATGATCATTGCTGGTGGCGAACGTATTATCCACAAACTAAACAATGTGAATGGTGATGTATTCAAGCACAGGCCAACGCTCCACTACGGAGATTGGTTTATTATATTTTTGAAAGCACTATTCAAAATTTGAGACGTTAAATTTGAGATTCTGAAATTTAAGCACCACTTTCCATACGCTATAAAGGTACTAAGAAACAAAATGACCCCTAAGCAATATTGCCAACAAAAAACTAAAAAAAGCGGCTCAAGCTTTTATTACAGCTTTATGTTTTTACCAAAACCAAAACGCGAAGCGATTACAGCACTGTACGCTTTTTGCCGTGAAGTTGACGATATTGTAGATGAATGCACTGAGCTAAAAGTCGCTCAAGTTAAGCTCGCTTGGTGGAAAGAGGAAATCAGCAATCTGTATCAAAGCAAACCCATACACCCAGTGACACGCGCATTACAAAATGTAATTCATGCCTATCATTTAAGTGAAGAGCATTTCCATGAAATTATTGACGGCATGGAAATGGATTTAAATTTCAATCGCTATCAAGATTTTAAACAACTACAACTTTATTGTTATCGTGTGGCCAGCGTAGTTGGTATATTGTCCGCACAAATATTTGGCTTTAACAATCGTAAAACACTCAAATATGCGCATGATTTAGGCATGGCATTTCAACTCACCAATATAATCCGCGATGTAGGTGAAGATGCGCGGCGCAATCGTATTTACATTCCGCTGGATGATTTAGCCACATTCAAAGTCACAGAAGATGACATTTTGCAAAGTCGCGAATCTGATGCCGTCAAAGCATTATTAGACTTTCAAATTGAGCGTGCAGAAAGTCATTACGACCGCGCACTGCATGAATTGCCAATTGAAGATCGTAAAAGTCAGCGCGTTGGTTTGATGATGGCCGCGATATACCGCACATTACTGCGTGAAATTAAAGCAGATGGCGCCGAAAAAGTATTGAGTTCACGCACCTCACTCGGGGCGTTACGCAAGCTTGGGTTGGCTGTGCGTGTTTGGCTTAAAAACTTGTGAATGACTATACGGATGCCCTTTAAATGATGAATAACAAACAAGTTGCGGTGATTGGTGGTGGCTGTGCTGGACTTAGTGCTGCGGCCCATTTAGCTGAGCGTGGCTATGCGGTGACTGTGTTTGAAGCCAGCTCGCAGTTAGGCGGACGCGCACGTACCGTAGTGGTTGAAAATAAAGATTTAATGCAACTGTTAGATAATGGTCAACATATTTTATTAGGCGCTTACACTGAAACTTTAGCCTTATTGGAAAAAATTGGCGTCGATGAGAATCAAGTGTTTTTGCGTCAACCATTACAGCTCAATATGCAGTCTGCTGCGGCAAAATCAGTATTTTCGCTCAAATCAGCACGTTTTCTACCAGCGCCACTCAATATGCTTTGGGGCTTTTTATGTTGCAGAGGCCTCAATTTTTCAGAGCGTATCGCAGCGTTAAAGCTCATGCGCTATCTTAAAAGTACCCGTTATGAAATTATTAGTGACCGTCCATTAGAGCAGTTTTTAATTGATCATCAACAAACGGTACGGCTCATTGAACTGTTATGGGAGCCGCTATGCTTAGCTGCGCTGAATACCCCGATTGACAATGCGAGCACGCGTATATTTTTGAACGTGGTTAGAGATTCCTTTACCGGCAATAAAAAATATAGTGACTTTTTATTACCTCGGCTAGATTTATCACAAATAATCTCACACCCATTGTCACAATTTATACAATCCAAAGGCGGGGTGATTAAGCTCAATCAACGTATTCGCCACCTACAAGTTGAAGATAATGGCTTTAGTTTAGAAACGCGAGATGAAAAATCCATTTTCAGCCACGTCATTATTGCCGTATCACCGGCACGAGTTGATAGATTTTTAGCGTCATTACCAACTCTTAAACGCGCACTTGAAATCACACAAACCTATCAATATCAGCCCATCTACACGATCTACTTACAATATCCTGCTGAAACTCAACTGCCGACGGTGATGTCAGGTTTAAGCAATACCATTGCTCAATGGGCATTTGATAGAGGTCAACTTTGTGGTCAAAAGGGCTTAATCGCTGTCATTGTGAGCGCGGAAGGGTCGCATCAAAAAATGAAGCACGATGCGCTGGCGCTTAAAGTGGCCAAAGAGCTCAATCGTGCCTTTCCACATTTACCAAAACCTTTGTGGCATAAAGTCATTGCAGAAAAACGTGCGACTTTTGCATGTACCCCCAACCTAGCCAGACCTAGCAATAAAACTGCACAGCCTCAACTATTTTTGGCAGGTGATTATACACATGCAGAATACCCTGCCACGATTGAAGGCGCAATTAGAAGCGGCATTGCTTGTGCGAACTTAATCGGTTAATTCAGTTAGCGGGTCCGTTCCCTAAGCGTGTCAAGGGGAAGTAAACCTAATGGAAAACCAAGTTAACTTAGGGCTTAGTTTTTAGAATGGCGAGGGAACAATCAGTGATTTCTCAGCTGATTTAAAGCCTGATCCAACCGCTCTACTCCTATCACTTCTATCCCTTCAATACGCTGTTTGGGGGCATTGGCTTTAGGTACAATGGCTTTAGTAAATCCAAGTTTTGCAGCTTCTTTCAGACGTACCAGCCCACCTTGTACAGGACGCACTTCACCGGCTAAACCAACCTCACCAAATACAATAAGTTTACTCTCTAACGGTTTGTTTTTTAAAGAAGAAACAATTGATAGCAACACGGCTAAATCCACCGCTGGCTCACTGATTTTTACACCGCCAACTGCGTTAATGAATACGTCTTGGTCAAAGCACGGAATGCCCGCATGGCGGTGCAAAACGGCAAGCAACATAGCCAAACGGTTTTGCTCTAAGCCTACACATAAACGCTTAGCATTAGGCGCATGGCTTTCATCTACCAGCGCTTGAATTTCAATCAACAAGGGACGCGTGCCTTCCATCGTCACCGTAATGCAGCTACCAGACACTTGGCTTTCATGGTGGGATAGGAATAAAGCCGATGGATTTGCGACTTCGCGCAGGCCGTGCTCTGTCATGGCAAATACACCAAGCTCATTGACTGCACCGAAGCGGTTTTTAAATGCGCGTATCAGTCTAAAGCTAGAGTTTTGGTCGCCTTCAAAATACAACACAGTATCGACAATATGCTCCAGCACACGCGGCCCTGCGAGAGAGCCATCCTTAGTGACATGCCCGACTAAAATCACCGTAATGCCCAATTGCTTGGCCATACGCGTGAGTTGTGCCGAGCATTCGCGCACTTGTGCCACGGAGCCGGGTGCAGATTGCAGCGCCTCGGAATACACTGTTTGAATAGAATCAATCACCGCAATATTGGGTTTATGTGTTTGTAGCGTGGCTAAAATTTTCTCAAGGTTAATTTCAGCCAACAGCTCAACTTCACTGGCATCTAACCCTAAGCGCTTGGCGCGCATGGCGATTTGTTGTGGCGACTCTTCACCGCTCACGTAAATAGCCTGGCAGGTTTTACCATTTTTATGGTTACCTAAATGACACAGCACTTGCAGCAACAAAGTGGATTTACCAATACCAGGATCGCCACCGATAAGCACCACACCACCTTCTACTAAACCGCCACCCAGCACGCGGTCAAACTCGCTGATACCTGTTGGCTGACGTGCAATATCTGCGGCTTTGATGCTGCTTAATTTTTGTAGTGTGCTACTTTGCGCTAAACCCTCGAATTTATTAGCGTAACGGTTAGTGGTGGCGGTTTCTTCAATGCTCTCGACCAAAGTATTCCATGCCATGCAACTTGGACATTGGCCTTGCCATTTTGGCTCGCTGGCACCACATTCGGTGCAGGTATAGACAGTTTTTGCTTTAGCCATCAATCAACCATTTTCACCTTGACGCGCGCCGATACCGCGCATAATAATTCATAACCGACGGTACCCGCGGCTTCAGCCACCGCATCTACAGGCACATTATTACCCCATAGCTCCACGGGTGCACCAATACCCGCTTGCGGGATGTCGGTTAAATCACAAAACAGCATATCCATAGAAACACAACCAATAGCCTGCGTGGTTTTACCGGCTACAGCAATTGGCGTTTTACCTTGGTTGTCACTAGCCGCATATTGACCCGCATGGCGTGGATAACCATCCGCATAGCCACAAGCCACAATGCCAACGCGCGTGGTTTTGTTGGCAGTAAACCGGTTGCCATAACCCACGCTGTCCCCCGCTTGCAGCGTTTGCACACCAATAATTTCACTGGTAAATTGCATCACAGGTTTTAAGTCAAACTCTTTAGCTGACACACCGCCCACAGGGCTAGCGCCATACAGCATAATACCAGGACGCACCCAATCAGCGTGCGCTTGCGGGTAGCGTAAAATAGTAGCTGAGTTTGCCAAAGAAATGGGTAACGGGCTGGGTGGATTGATGCCTTTAATGGTGTGGTGGAACAAAGCTAGCGGCGTTTCTATACCAAGTGCCTCATCTGCCGTTGCAAAGTGGGTCATCAACGTTATCTCCGCGACATTTTGACAGGCTTTTAAGCGATTAAATGCTAAGGTAAACTCAGTTGGTGCAAAACCCAGGCGGTTCATACCCGTATTTATTTTAAGGTGAATACCAATGGGTTTAGCTAATTTGGCATGTGCTAGCATCTCTATTTGTGCTACAGAATGTACCACCATATCAATGCCGAAACTTGCTGCAACACTTAGTTCTTGCGCTCTAAATACACCTTCTAATAGCAAAATAGTTTGTTCAAAACCTGCTTCACGTAAATCAATGGCCTCGTTCAGGCCCAGTACCGCAAAACCATCGGCTGCATTTAGGCCGCGTGCTACATTGATTAAACCATGTCCATAGCCATTGGCCTTAACCACCGCCATGACTTTTGAATGAGGGGCGTGCTTTTTTACAACCGCTAAATTATGTTGCAATGCACTTTGTGAAATAGTCGCTAAAATTGGACGCATGACTAAAACCTAATAATCATCTGACACATGCCCACTACCCGCAAAGTTTTCAAAACGCGTATGTTGCCCCAAGAATGTCAACCTAATCCGACCAATAGGACCGTTACGTTGCTTGGCAATAATAATCTCTGCTGTGCCCTTATCTGCACTATCAGGGTTATAGACTTCATCACGATAGATAAATAAAATCACGTCCGCATCTTGCTCAATCGCGCCAGATTCGCGTAAGTCACTCATGACAGGGCGTTTGTCTGGACGTTGTTCTACACTACGATTGAGTTGGGAGAGTGCAACTACGGGACAATCAAGCTCTTTGGCAAGCGCCTTAAGAGAACGTGAAATTTCTGAAATTTCAGTCGCGCGGTTTTCGCCTTGCCGCCCTGCAGGTGCGGCCATCAATTGCAAGTAATCGACCACAATCAAACCCAGCTTACCTGTTTGGCGATGCAATCGTCGCGCTCTTGCACGTACATCAAAGCTGCTCAAACCCGCACCCTCGTCAATGAAAATAGGCGCTTCGTTGAGCTTGCCCAGCGCAGTCGTCAGCTTTTCCCAATCTTCATCTTCCAGCTTACCCGTACGCATGCGATGCTGATCTAGGCGCCCTACTGAGCCGATCATCCGCATAGCAAGCTGCGTTGATGCCATTTCCATCGAAAATACGGCCACAGGCAGCCCGGTATCCAGCGCCACATTTTCGGCCATGTTGAGTGAGAACGCCGTTTTACCCATAGAAGGCCGCCCTGCGACGATGATTAAATCACCACCCTGCATGCCAGAGGTCATTGAATCAAGATCAGTAAAGCCTGTGGGCACGCCGGTGACGTCAGACGGATTGTCACGTGAAAATAATTGATCAATACGGTCCGCCACTTGTGGCAACAACACTTTAATATCCACAAAACCCTGAGAGCTACGTTTACCGCCTTCTGCAATCTGGAATATTTTAGCTTCGGCTTCATCTAACAACTGCTGCGCATCGCGGCCATTCGGTGCATAAGCGCTCTCAGCAATGCCCGAACCCACTACCACCAATTGACGCATCACATAACGCTCATGCACAATCTCTGCATAACGACGTATATTTGCCGCCGTGGGCGTGTTTTGTGCCAAGGTGCCCAAATAGGCAATGCCGCCTATACCTGAAAGTTCAGCAGAATTTTCTAACGATTCTGCCACCGTCACAATATCGGCAGGTTTGTTATGCTCAATCAGTTTAGCAATATGCT
>Ga0209343_10003526_pt1 | contig 19649 bp, 17 predicted proteins | sample RifCSPlowO2_02_FD_184026 | JGI IMG/M metagenome (GOLD analysis project Ga0209343, IMG submission 184026) | Groundwater microbial communities from Rifle, Colorado - Rifle CSP2_plank lowO2_0.2 (SPAdes) (version 2) | ecosystem: Environmental > Aquatic > Deep subsurface > Groundwater | place... | reverse complement strand
TTACTGCTCTATCATAATAGACAACACCATCTGAATCAATCGTTTTTGGCATATTTCTTGATTCTATGGGTGTCACCTATGTATCTCATCATGTGCATAGTTTGTCTGTGGATAAATTAAAATTTTGGCCTTCCCAGAATACTCTCAAGGTGCGTAGCCATACTATTTTCAGCATAGACAATCTTGCAATGCTGTCAACTATTGACATTTTCAGATAAGCTGTGGTATTATATGGTTGTATTGTAATGTCCTTTGAAAATTGAATATACCTCTGAAAAAGTGGAATTTTCCACCCTAAAAGACCTTGATTTATTTGGAAGCTCGAAGTGATTTATTAGGAGTAGCTCCTTATAAAGAGCTACACCCCTAAGGTAGTATTCTTGATTTCATGTTCTGGGTAAATCCGGGTCTTTTAGGGATGTAAAGAATTTATTTAACTTTAAGGGGGGTAGAAAATGGGAGTTCAGTTTACTAAGCAACAATTATTAGATTTAGCAAAAGGAATAGGACAAGAGTTGGGTCATAAAGATGAGGAAAAAAGTGGTAGTCTTATAATTAGAGCCGCCAAGACCACAATAGAAAATATTGATACTGCTTCTAAAGAAAGGGCTGTAGATATTTTATTAGAAGCAATAGAAAAAGCGAAGGCTACTTATGAAAATAATCTTCATGATGGTAAAGGATGGGAATTATTAAAGGGAAGCAGTTTTATTTTGGGGGTATGGAGAGTCCAAAAAGCGGTGCCCATAATTTCGACATTACTAAAATGCGAGACATGGAATGTCCGAAATACTGCGGCTATAGCGCTTCAAGAAATTATTAAGAAAGAAGAAAGTTAACTTTTGAGAGGAGGAGAAAAAATGGGATTATTTGAGTGGGTTAAAGGTGGTGGGAAAGAAATCTACAACCTCTCTTATCATATTTTAGGGGAGACACTAGGAAAAAAATTGGCTGATGTGGGAGTAACAAAAACCACAGAAAGGATTTTTGAAGATAAAAGAGGGGAGTTGATGGCTGATATTTTATCTATTGCTCCTGACAATCAGAATCTACTTCGACGGCACAAAGAAGCAATAGGAGAATATCGCGAGAATCGCTTTGTAACTCTTTTAGCGAAAATTCCCAGGTTTGAGTTTGAAATGGAAGAAAGCGAACTAGAAGAAAAGGGACAAAAAAAGAAGGTAAAGAAAGAGATAAAAAAGGAGGTAAGAAGGGAAGTATTAAGAAATCTAGATACTCTATCCGATCAAGACTTTAAGCAGTATTTGGAGTTGCTAGAGCACGATTTAGTAAGACAGGTTCTAAAACGGTTAATGGTTCCGACGATAACCCCGGCAAAAGAAAGTGCTGAAAAGGCCCGAGATTTTTTAGGCCAAAAAATGAGGAAAAGATTAGAGGAGTTGAACAGAAGAAAAATTGAAAGAGAAATTCCAGAAGAGTTAGAGGAAGGAGGTGGCGAATAATGACTTGGGCAGAGTTTTTTATAACAGTTTTCCAATGGGTTTATGCGGAAACTCAAAACCTTCCGCATTTGACTAACCAGCTTATCAATCAAATTCGTCCCCACGCGCGTCGATTCTGGCGCCAATTTCTTGAGTTAGCTGCAGCAACTATCATTATTCCTGTCTTTCTGATTTGTCTCGATTTCTACTTCAAGACAGGATGGCCAACAGCTTTAGCGGGGATGCTTTTGGCCGGCACTCTCACGGTTTTACTCTTTAAGCCGGTCTATATCGGCCTATCGGCTCTTATCGGAGTAGTTTGGGAATTATCTCATCTCCGAGTAAGAACCGCCCCGGATATTGCTGTAAAATTCGGGGAAAGCTACTTACGGATAGTTGCTGGAATACTCTTATGGGAACTGATAATCTGCGTTTATCTCTCCTTTGTTCCTATTTGGACAGCACCGACACTCGTTCCTAAGGTTGCTCTTCTTGCGGCGGTATTGGCACTTACTGGTATCGTATGGGGATTAAGAGGAGTAATCACAAAAAGATTGATAGTGGGAATAGTAGGTATGCTTTTTATCATCTTTACTATCAGCTTTTTTATCCCAAAAACTTCCCAGGCCGTTAAGGAAAAAGGAGGGAAGTGGGATGAAAAAACGGCCGAGTGGGTTAAGAACCCCCAAAAGCCGTCTTGGTGGCCTGATTGGCTTTCCGGCAAACCGGCCGATTCCCGCCCCCTTGCTGGCACTTTTGAAGTGTCGGCGATAATGGTTGCTCCCACTAAAAATCCCGACGGGACCTGGAAAATGCCTGTGCCGGCTAATGAGCTATCAATTGATTCCACCCTTGAAGTTCAAAAAGGAGAAAGGGTGGAAATTGTTGCTAGCGGTCAGGCAAATGGCTGTAAGAATAAGGACGATGCGGCTTATGGATGGACTGGCCCGGAGGGATGGAATTTCTTTTGGGATAAAAAAAGAAAACGTCCGTTGCCAGGTTTTCCGTTTATGATGCTTTGTGCCAGAATTGGTGACGGGGCATGGTTCAGCGTGGGAAGTAAAAAAACCTTTTTTGCCCCCCAAAATGGGAGGCTACTCTTTACAGTCAACGACGAGATTTATGATGAGGCCGGTAGATTCCGACTGGATTGGCGAAGAGATAATGAAGGGAAATTTGAAATAAATGTTAAAATAGGAGGGTAAAAAAATGTAAAATTTAAGAGGCGGAGAAGTTTCAATTCTCTGCCTCTTTTGCTATAATCTTATCAAGAATGATAAAAAATATTTTTTCAAATATAGCCAACAATCAAAAACTTTGTCTTTTTTTAATTTTTGCTTTGTTTTTTTCTATTTTTTCTCTGATTCAGTTTTCTTCCTTTAATCTAGCTGGCATAGACCCTTATTATCATATTAAATACGCTGAACTTTACCGAACCTTAGGCATTAAAGAAACTCTAAATAATTTCAATGTTGGAAAATATACTATTCTCAATCAATATCCCACTGACCTTTCTTTTTTTTATCATATTTTGCTTATTCCTTTTACTTTTGGCAATCTGATTATCGGCAGTAAATTTTCCGCTATTCTTTTCGCTTCTTTAATTTTTACGGCTTTTTATTGGGTTTTGAAAAAGTTTGAAATAAAATATAGTTTTTTCTGGACTTTATTGCTCTTTGCCGCCTCTAGCGCATTTATTTTCCGTTTAATTTTGCCCCGGGCTTTTGTTCTTTCTATTTTGTTGCTGATTTTAGATTTTTATCTAATTATCAAAAAAAAGTATATTTGGCTTTTTGTTTTGTCTATTTTTTACGCTTTAACTTATACAGCCTCGCCGCTTATTTTAGTTATCGGTTTTATCTATGTCTTTATTGAATATTTCCAGACCAAAAAGTTTGATTGGAAACTTTTAATTTATCCAGCGGCCGGTATTTTAATAGGACTAATTATCCGGCCTGACTTTCCTCAAAATTTTTATATTATTTTTGCTCAAAACTTTTATGTTCTTTTTTACAAACTTAAAGGAGTCCGGCTTAATATCGGAGCTGAACTGTATCCAATCAGCGCTTCTTTAAAAACGAATTTTATTTTACTGCTCCTTTTTGATTTGGGGCTGGCTTTTCTTTTTGTGGATTTTATAGGCCAGCGGATAAAAAAAGACGGCTTGTCGCTAATTCGGCTTTATGCTTTTCTGTTAGCTATTTTCTTTGGTTTTTTAACTTTTATTAGTCATCGATTCTTTGAATACTGGACTCCTTTTACTCTGCTTTTTGCCGCTTTTAGTTTTAAGTATATTTCAGAAAACAAATATTGGAGAAGTTTAACTGCTGAATTTCTCAAAATAGCCCGGGTTTGGCCCAGATTAAAGCTCTTTATTTTTTTTATCTTTTGCTTAATGCTTATTTACAGCGGCTATATTAACGCTTCCGGCGCTATAACCTCTCTAAAAGAAACTGATTTCCCTTTTGATAAATATCAAGGCGCTGGAGAGTGGCTGAAAAAAAATACTTCTCCCGGCTCAATTGTCTTTAACGCTTCTTGGGATAATTTTCCTCAATTATTTTTTTATGCTCACCAAAATTATTATCTTGTCGGCATGGACCCTACTTTTATGTATCTCTATGACCAAAAGCTCTATTGGTTTTGGCGAAACATAACTGAACAAGGAATAATCTGTTCTCAACCTGGAAATGAATGCCGGGCTTCGGCCTACAGCGAGAAACTTTCCCAGCGCCGAGAAGCTTTATACAAACTTCTCAAAAATCAATTTCAGTCAGAATATATTTTTATAGACAATCGAAAATTTGATGAACAATCTCGACAACATCAAATATTCAAAAAAATAATAGAAGATTCTTCTTTATTTGAAAAAACTTATCAAGATGAAAAATATTTAGAAGTGATGATTTTTCAGTTAAAAGATAAATAATCAAAAACCAGACAAAGCAAAAAATAAACTGCTTTGTCTGGCTTTTTTAATAATTAAGTCAATAAAATAATATCTTTAACTACTAAAAAAACTTCTCTGTTACCACCTTAACTATTGCCCAGGCGGCTAAAGCGATAATTAAACCGCCTATGCCTCCAACCATCCATCTTCTAGATGATTTTACTCGTTCTTCGTCCCCGCCAGCCGTTATCCAATAAACGCCGCCGATTAAAATAACAATCACAGAAACTGTGGCGACAATGCCGGTCAGCCAGTTGATGGCATTAACGATAATCTGCTGAATTGTATTAGTGGGCAAGTTTGTATTTGCTGGGTCCCACACCGCGGCCTCAACAAAAACCACCCCGGCTAAAAAAGCAAACAAAGTCAGCAGTAAAACACTGGTCAAAAAATTTTTCTTTTTAATGATTTTCACTAAATTTCACCCCCTTTCAATAAGTTTTATAAACTCCTTAACTCATTTTAGATTTCAGACATTGATTATCTCTGGAAAAAGAGATTCTGTCACTACCCTAACTATTGCCCAAGCGGCTAAAGCGATAATTAAACCGCCAATCCCACCGATTAACCACTTTCTGGATGATTTAATTCGTTCTTCATCCCCGCCAGCCGTGACCCATAAAACGCCAGAGATTACAATAATCAAGACAGAGACAATAGCCACAATGCCAGCCAGCCAGTTGATGGCATTGACAATAACTGTTTCAATATAAGGTGTGGGCAAATCAGTAACCGGTTCAACTCGTTCTTGCACGCCTAAAATTATTTGTAATTCCCGCATTAAACTCCAAGAAAGCAAAGCAATGGTTAAGCCAACCACCGCATAGGTAACGGTCTTTCTGGCTTGTCCTATTTTCTTTTCATCGCCGCCGGAAGTCATATATTGAATTCCGCCAATCATGACCACTAAAATCGCGAAAGTAGCGACAATGCCAGCCACCCAGTTGGCAATCAAAACAAAAAGTTTGGTAAAAGTGTCTGCCCTTAAAGGATTAGTTATTTGTAATGAGGTATTATTAGTATTATTTGCCTGAGCTTGAACATCCAATAATGGTAAACTCATTATTGCCATTAAAATGAAAACCAAGAAAAAAACTTTGAAATAATTTATCAGCATACTTGTTATTGGCTTGAAGTTCCACATGCCGGAAACGCATTCCAAGCCCAGATTGCCCGACCCGCCTCGGTGGCCGGCGTTTCATATTGTCCGGTTTCAGTTAATTTTCCCACGGTTCGTTTGATAAAAGTATCAATGGCCAGCCAGCTGACAAAAACAATCACTACGCCGATAATTGTGTTGGTAAAAATATTTCTGGCGGTTTTAATTCTTTCTTCACTGCCGGCTGAAAATAAAAACATTATTCCGGCCCAGATAAATAAAAGAATGGCGGCCGGCACAGCCAGCTCAAGAGTAATAAAATTAATGATATTACTGCCCAGTTGCCAAAAATGGCAAAGATTGCAGTCCGGCGCGCCTTCCCGGCCGCAAGGAACTAAAGGCAGCCAAGAAACCGCTAAGGCCTCAAAGGACCAAAATAAGCCGGAGAAAATTAAAAAGGTTAAAAGGATTTTCTGGGGAGTTTTCAATTTAATGTTATGACATCCGATGTCCGCCAATGAATTACTTTTGGTTTGAGTAATTCATGAACCAAAAAGAATTGCAGTGATTTCAGAGATTAGGTGGAGGACATCGGATGTCTTAAATTTCTCAAAAACTGCCTCCTGCTTAATCTTTCATCAAAACCGTCACTTGGGCAGTCGCTTTTTCCACCGCCTCTTTTATTGTCGTTTCTCCCAACACTACTGATTCTATCATTTCAGCCATAATTGTTTCAATAGCCGAGTTATCCCCCTGATACCAAGAACGAGCCGTAAGCGCCTGCCGGGCAAAAACTCCCAAATCCGGATCGTTTTTTTGTTCTGAAATTAAATCGCGGCGCGCCGCTGGTTTTCGAGTGGTCTCCAAATATTTCCGGCTATTTTCTTTTTGGCTTAGCCAACTAATAAACTGCCAGGCCTGTTTGGCGTTTTTTGAATTCTTAGAAACTGCCAGACCCCAATAATTAGCGTAATTAACATCTATGGCCGAAGTTTTAATTTGAGGCAAAGGAGCCGCCGCAAAATTTAAATAAGGGGATTTGGCCCGGATAGTTGAAAAATGATGAGAATAATTAAACATCATGGCCGCCTGTCCTTCATAAAAAGCGTCAATTGAATAATGCATTCTGGTGTTCCAGGTATAAACCGATTTTAAGGGATTGGCAAAATCAGTATAAAATTGGAGAGCCCGCTCGCCCGGGAAAAATTCTTCTCCTTCCAAAGAAACCCGCTCGCCAAAAGCAGCCGCTGTTCTGTTTTGATTAATCATTGAAACGCCGGACTGAAGCATCAAAACGGATAAAATATCAATTGAACGGTTAATGTTTCTGGCCGTGCCGATGGCGGCGCCGGCCCGGCTCACATTGCCCCGCTCGTCTTTAAGGGTTGTTTTTTCCACTGTTTCTAAAAATTCTTCCCAGGTCTTCGGCGCTTCGGGAATGCCGGCGGTGTTTAAAATATCTTTATTATAATAAAGAGCCAAGGTGTCAACGTATAAGGGGAGAGCGTAGATATCGCTGTCTTTGACAAAATCAGCCGCGGCCACATCAACAAAAGTTTCTTTAAATTCCTTTAAAGTAATCAGGTCTTCGGCAACGGCTGAAATTTTATCTTGGTATTTCGGCAGCCAAGTATTGTGAAGCATCAACAAATCAGGGCCGCGGCCGGCGGCCATTGCTTCCAATAAATCCTTCTCGTAATCCAGATAGTTTTTTTTGGTGTATCTGATTTTAATATTGGGATATTGTTTATTAAAACTTTCAATTAAGGGGCTGTAAACATCAGAATCGTCAAAAACCCCCCAGAATTCCAATCCAACGGTTTTTCCCGGCGATTCTTTACAGCCGGGAAAAGCGGCGGCTAAAGCGAAAATAAGAAAAGGGGCGACTATACTGTAAAGGAAGGTAAAATTAGATTTAGATCTCATAGAAAATTGACCTAATTATTCTAATTAAATCCCAAATCCCAATATCCAATTTCAAATAAAATCTCAATGTCCAAATCCCAAATTTATTATTATTTGGACATTGGGATTTGAGATTTTATTTGACCTTGGGATTTTGAAATTGGGATTTGATTTAGGTTAATTAAGTCAATTAGAAATTAGGTTATTTTCTAAAAATCAGCCCAAAATGCCTTTCATCAACTTCAAATTCTTTTTCCATCTTCAGGCCTTCTGTTTCAACTAATTTTTGCGCTTCTTCTTTAGAAATCAGCCAGCCCTCTTTAGGCGCTAAAGAAGCGCCGGCGAGCCAGTCAATCACCACTAACCGGCCCAGGTCCTTCAAAACCCTTCTTGCTTCTCTGATAATTTCCGGTTTCTTCTGGGACTGAAACAAGATATTAGCCAGAAGGACTAAATCCTGGGACCCATCGGAAAGTTTAGAACCGTTGGGATTTTCCAAATTAGAGTGGATGGCCTCGATATTGGCAATACCTTCAAGTTTGGCCCGGCTGATAATTGACTCCAGGGCCTCTTTTAAAACATCTATGGCAATCACCCGACCGCTCTCGCCGACCAGCTTGGCCAAAGGAATGGTAAAGTAGCCGTGTCCGGAACCAAAATCAGCCACCGTCATTTTTGGCCGGATATCTAATTGAGACAAAGCTTGTTCCGGGTTTAAGAACCCGCCAGTGCCTTTTTGCATAGAATTAAGAATTACGAATCAAAAATACGCGTGATGTGAAATTCGTCCTTATTTATTCCCTGAGCAAGGCGCGAAGCGCCGCGTCGAAGGGTCTGTGCGCCTTCGACTCGTCGCCTTCGGCGACTCGCTCAGGCAATAAAAACGGTTTATTCAATCCAAGAAATTTCAAATTACAAATTTTTTTTAACAAATCTAATCAGCGGATTGGGACGATGAATAAGATAAAGGCCGAATTGTTTTTTAAAATTGGAAAACCCCTTCCATGTTTTTGGATCACCCGATGTCCAAACGGTTCCAAAATTAAGAAACCGGAAAGAATGGCTAACGGCTTCTTTAAACCAATAATCAATCAGTCCAACTCCGGCTGAAGACTTTTTGGCTTGAGGAAGTATAAAAGAAATAAGATGGCAAGAGCAGTTAATTTCAGGTAAATCAATCACGGCTAAGCCGGCTGAAATTTCTCCATTTATATTATCAGAGGCCGCCAATAGACGCAAATTATCAGCGTGCCTGTTTTTTCGCCATTGGAGCATCTTGATAAAAAGCGACTTAAGAAAAAAAGGCAAGTCCCGGGTCTTTTGAAACGCCCTGACAAATTCATCAAGGCCGACTTCGTTAATGATATAAGAATTTTGAGAGAGCCAGCGCCGGCGATGGCGCTTAGCATGAGAACTCCATTCTTTCCAATAATCAGCCGGATTTTTAATTTCTTTAAATCCGGTCTGTCTGAAATTCATCTGAAGCCAGGAACGGCGCCAGCCCTTTGGCTTGTCCAGACGGCTCAATGGCTGCCAGATAATCAAACGGGGGAATTGATGCGGCTCTATTTCCGGCTCTTGATCGCTTTCATATCCTTCAAACCATAAAGGGCCATAATGCCAGCGGAGGCCCAAACATCCCTCTTTCCCGGCTAAAGAAACATCGGCTTTTGGCTGCCAATTGCCTAAAAGATAATCAGGAGATTGTTTATAATGAACATATCCAGACGGCAAGGGGTCGCCTATTTTGCCTTTTCCCCAATGGCTGTAAAGAGCTAATTTATTAAAATTAAAACGCCACAAAGACAAACAGGACATTTGCCGGCCAAAGGCCGTTAAAAGTTCAGAATTCCTAAAGGCGTTAAGTAAAAGATAACCGTCTGACAGAAGCGCTTCTTTAAGAGAAGAAATAAACGATGACTGGTATAACATTGAGGCGGGTTTTGAGCCGCGAAATAAATCAATAATAATAAGGTCAAACTGTTTTTTAAGCCGCGGCAGGGCTTCTAAAGCATCATCAATAATTAAAGACAATTGAAAGCCGGGTTTTATAAATTTAAGTTCTTTGCCAATCTCTATCATGGTCGGGTCCCATTCAATAGCCGTCAGCCGGCTCTTGGGAAAGCAACGATAAATATGCTTAAGGCAGCTGCCGGCGCCAAGACCTAAAATTAATATCTTTTTAGGACTGGTTTTTTTCGGAATCCGGCGCAAGGCCCTTTTCCAGATAGCGGCTATATAGGGCGAGCTCTGGTCAATCTTATCTACTTTAACAGACCATCTTCCCCATGTTTTTTGACAATGAATCAAGCCGTTTTTCTCTGAAGTATATGTCCGAGATTCATACACAAAACTCATAGAAATTTAGATACAAGCCACTGAAGCCACCCGGTCGTCTTTAGTCAGCTTCATAATCTTTACTCCTTGAGTGGTCCGGCCCGCGGCGCGAATATCTTTTAATTTCATTCGGATAACCTGGCCTTTTTGAGAAATGGCAATCAGGTCTTCTGATTCCTCTTCTAAAACCCGGCCAGCCACAATCTTTCCGGTCTTATTTGTTATTTTGGCTGTTTTAATTCCGCTGCCGCCCCGCTTCTGGATTCTGTAATGTTTTAATTCTGTCTTTTTCCCAAAGCCGTTTTCTGTGATAATCAATAAATTTTTGCTGTTGGCTGTTGGTTGTTTGCTGTTGGCTATAACCATATCCATCCCCACTATCTTATCGTCCTTTTTTAATCTGATGCCGCGAACCCCGGCTGCTCCCCGGCCCATTGGCCGAATGTCTTTTTCTTTAAATCTGATGCTCTGGCCCAAGTTGGTAACCAAAATAATTTCATCCTGGCCCGAGCTCGGCTTGGCCCATTTTAATTCGTCTCCCTTATCTAATTTAATGGCGATCAGGCCGCTGCGGCGCACTTGTTCAAATTCCTCAACCGCCGTCTTTTTAATTGTACCATTTTTCGTAACCATCAGCAAGAATTTTATCTCTGATTTTTTGGTTTTTAGCGGCACAATGGCGGTTATTTTTTCTTCCGGCCCGATTTGCAAGATATTCATAATTGCCTGGCCCCGGCTAGTCCGGCTGGCTTCAAAAATTTCAAAGGCCTTGGTTCTAAAAACCCGACCCTGGTCAGTAAAGAATAAAATAAAGTCATGACTGGAAGCGGTCAGGAAATGACCGACCATATCTTCTTCTCTGGGCGTGATGCCGACAATGCCCCGGCCGCCTCTTTTTTGGGCCCGATAGATTTGCGGCTTGACTCGCTTGACATAGCCGCCTTGCGTTAAAATAATAATACATTCTTCTTCCGGCACCAGTTCTTCTTCTTTAAACTGGCCGATAGGATTGGCGATGACTTTAGTCCGGCGTTCATCGCTGTATTTTTCTTTGATTTCCTGAAGCTCTTTTTTAATCAGGGTTAAAATTTTTCGAGGACTCTTCAATAAATCTTCCAGTCCTTCAATCAATTTCTTTTTCTCTTTAAGCTCGTCTTTGATTTTTTTCTGTTCCAAACCGGCTAAAGTCTGAAGCCGCATTTCTAAAATAGCCGTGGTTTGCCTGTCGGTCAGTTTGAATTTTTTAACTAAGTTTTTATGCGCTTCCTCCCGGGTTGAAGATTTTTTAATCGTATTTATGACCGCGTCAATATGGTCAAGGGCTTTGGCTAAGCCCTCTAAAATATGGGCCCTTTCTTTTGCCTGCGTTAATTCAAACTGGGCCCGGCGCCTGACGACATTCTGGCGGTGTTTAATATAATGTTCCAAAACCGCTTTAAGTGATAAAATTTGAGGCTGAATTCCGTCAACTATAGCCAGCATATTCAAGTGAAATGTTTTTTGAAGGTCGGTGAGCTTAAAAAGACGGTTTAAAATCTTCTGGGCAAAAGCGTCGTTTTTTAAATCAATCACCACTCTGACTCCTTCTTTGTCTGATTCGTCGCGGATGTCTTTGATTCCTTCTATTTTTTTCTCTTTGACCAAATCAGCGATTTTTTCAACTAAAGCCGCCTTATTCGTTCCGTAAGTCATTTCCGTAATTAAAATCTGAAATTGGCCGGCCTGTCTCTCGCCAAGGCTGGCCTGTCTCTCGCCAAGGCTGGCCTTTTTTTCAACTATCTCTGTTTTAGCCCGACTGACAATCGGGCCCTTGCCCGCGCTGTAGGCCTGAATAATGGTTTGGCGGTCATAGATAAAACCGCCGGTCGGAAAATCAGGGCCTTTAATAAATTGGCAAAGTTCTTCGGTCGCTGCCTGGGGATGTTCAATTAAATAAGTAATCCCATCCACTAATTCGCCTAAATGATGGGGCGGGATATTAGTGGCCATACCCACGGCAATGCCCATTGAGCCATTCAAAAGCAGCTGGGGCAGTTTGGCCGGTAAAACCATTGGCTCTTGGCGCGTCGCGTCGTAATTATCAGTCCAATCAACCGTCTCTTTCTCAATATCAAAAAGCATTTCTTCGGCTGTTTTAGACAACCGAGCTTCCGTGTTATGATTGATAAACCCATTGGCAATAAAAGAATGACATTTACTTTCTACTTTTATGGAATAAACTGTTTCTTTTTGGTTTAACTTTTTAACTGTTTTTATTTTATTAAAAAAGAAATTATTTTTAATAATCCAATCAATCAGCTTTTGGTCCTGCGGCTTTAAAATTTTTTTAAGTTGGCGATAGTTTTTTTGTAATTTATTATATCGATCAAAATTATTTCTTTGCTCTCCATTACAATGAATAAATGAATCTTTATAATTACTCCTTAAATACTCATTAAGAAAGGGAATATAATCAGTTTTGCTCATCCGATTAGGATTAATTGTCGAAATTTGAGCTAAGACTGCTTTTTTTCTCCCGGAAAAGAAATCAATCTCCTTTTGGAATATTTGGATATTTTCTCTGCCGCTAACCAATAACTTATAACAACCGTTTCTTTTATCCCTATAAGGCAAACTGGTTACCACGCCGAAATTTAATAATAAAGTTTTTAGCTGTTCTATAAGTTTTAAGCTTTTTGAATCATAAGCAATCGCGATTGATTGGCCATTATGTCTTTTATCTTTATGAATAATCACGCATCCATCGCCCTCAAAAAGACCAGTCAAAAATTGCCTTATTAGTTCTTTCTTGGACCTCAAAATAGTAAACGGTATTTCTTTTTTACCCGAAACACTATTATTTAGGCCGATATTTTCTAAGAAATTTACCGCCTTTTGATGGTAGAGACTTAATTCCCAACAATTACTTTTTATTTGTCTTTCATATAATTTTACACCGGCGAATTGAGATTTAATAATGTTTTTTATTCTTTTATAAAATTCTGAATCTTGATTATTAAATAATATCTGTTTCTGATGGAAGCTCCCTTCGGCTACCAAAGCTCCTAATAAAAAAGCTAAATCACTGTTCATGATTTCTGGCAATTTAACCTCTTTATATTTTGGATTTTTTGGGTGGAATGCTTTTAAATTAAGTTCTTTTCTGTTAAAAAGAGGGAAATTCCTATTTAGAATAACATAATCATCAGTAGAAATGTCTTTCAAGAGCTTCCATTTCAAGGTTGGGAAACCAAAATCATTTAACCCCCAACAAAGCACTGGATGATTATATGAACCTTTTAATTTATATCCTTGCTCCGTCATTATCTCGATAATCTTGTGCTTGCCAGAATTAAAAAATTTACTAGCTTTTATTTGTTTTCCCTGGTAACTCAATATCTGAAAGTTGATAGTTCCCTCTTTTTTGTGAGAAATTTTCTCAATGGGTATCAACCCTTTATTAGTTAAAACTGATGTGTCGCCAACTAAACAATATCTCATCGCGGCCTGCGAATCCTCCGTTGACCCCCAATTGCCTTGCCCGTCAATAAGGGGGTATCTTAATGAAAAATCTTGAGCCATTCTGGCCATAGCATCATAAACCGCTATGTCTCCATGCGGATGATAACGGCCAAGACAAGACCCAACCACTGTAGCTGATTTTCTAAATTTAGCATTATGCCGAAGACCATCCTCCCACATCACATACAAAATACGGCGGTGGACCGGCTTTAAGCCATCGCGCACATCCGGCAGAGCCCGCGCAATAATCACGCTCATGGCGTAATCCAGATAGGACTCTTTCATCTCCTCAACAATTTCTCTTTTTTTGATATAACCGATTTCCATAAATAAATGTTGGATTATCTTACCGGTAATTTGGCCGGCTTAATTTTCTGCTCATTGTCTTTTGTATTTTCTTGTTTTTGCCCAACATTTTGTTCGGTCTCTTCGGTCGACTCTTCAACTTTTTCTTCAAAAAATGTTCCGAGACTGGCTTTTAAATTTTCCATTAAAGAGGGAATTTCTTTTTTGATTTCTTGGGCCGGCAAAGAAACGTTTTCGGCAGTTTGGCTTTTTTCAACATTAACCGATAAAGAATATTTTAAAGAAACCACCCACAGAGAAATAATGACAAACATACAAACAGCCACTGAAACCCAGAGGATTTGGACGCGGATATGTTTTGGCTGGTTTTGGAGTTTCTCGAGAAAATCCATTTTATATTTTCATCACTACAACTTCCATTTCTTTATCGGCTAAGTCTTTCTTTTTTAAAGTTAATTTTTCAACAGCCGGCTTTTTGCCAATTCCCATCTCTTTTAAGAATTTATCCGCGCTGTCCAGTCCGATTTTTAATCCGGGAATCTTATAGTGCATCGGGATAATCAAAGACGGCTCAAGCTGTTCCGCAATTTCTACGGCTTGGCGAGCGTCTATGGTATAAACGCCGCCAACCGGAATGAGTAAAATATCAACTTCCCCGATTTCTTCTATTTGTTCATCGGTTAAGCGCGGCTGGCCAAGATCGCCCAAATGACAAATTCTTAAATCATCAAGCTCTATAAGATAGATAGTGTCTAAACCCCTTTCTTCGCCCTGCTTTTGGTCGTGAAAACCGACTAAGCCCTTGATGCTTACTCCTTTAATTTCGTATTCGCCCGGGCCGTCTATAATAAAAGGAGCGCCGCTAATGGCTTTAATATTATTATGGTCATAATGGCCGTGGGAAACAACAACAATATCAGCATTGCCCCTCGGCGGAGTCAAGCCAATGCTTTTATCAAAAGGGTCGGTGATAATAGTTAAATGGCCGCCCTGATTGGTGATTTTAAAACAGGAGTGGCCGTACCAACTTATAGTCATAAAACTGTATCTTGTATCTTGTATCTTGTATTTTGTATCTTGTATTTTGTATTTTTTTATACTAAATACTAAATACCAGATACTAAATACATCATACTATATCCCCATTCCCTTGCCAAGATATATCTTTTGAAATTTGGTGCTATTTTAAATAAATGATATAATATAAATAAGTCGATTATTGCTTATGAAAACTCGTAAGTTGCAGACTACCCAAAGCGCGGTAGCCAGAATGGAAACAGGTCAGCAAAATTTCACTACGGATATGCTCCAAAAAATCGCCACGGCCTTTAAAAGGAATCTAAGGATTGAATTTGTTAAATAGGCCAAAAAGCTATATTTATTCCTATTCTAAAAGCCCTTTTACAAAAGGGCTTTTTAGAATACACAGAAAACCGCTTTACTTTTCGGGGTTTTTCGGTAGGATAGACACATGAACAAAATCATTGCCATTTATGGACCAACTACTTCTAATAAGCTTGGGTTGGCCTTAAATTTATCTAAATATATTTGGGGAAAATATCAAATTGATCCGGAAATCATCAACGCCGATTCCAGAAAAATTTATAAGGGCTTTATAGTTTCTCAAAGTTTGCCTTCAGAATCATTTTTACAGGAAATTGAAACACATTTATTTGGAATAATCTCGCCAAAAGAAAAGTTGGATTTATTTGGTTTTCAAAAATTAGTTAAAAACAAAATTATTGAAATTCAGCAAAGAGGTGGTTTGCCAATTCTGGTAGGAGGCTCAACTCTCCACTTGCTTTCAATATTACAAAATTGGAAAAAAGGGGAAAAACGAGCTAAAAAAAAGTTATCATCCAATATTCTTGTTTTTGGTATAATTATCAACAAACAAGCTCTCAAAAAAACAGTGAGCAAAAATGTTTTTCAGATGTTTGAAAAAGGTCTATATGAAGAATTTAAAAAATTATATGTAGAAAGTAGAAATAACAAGGTATCAAAGGATTTATTAAAAGAGACCTTAGGGTATAGGCAGTTTTTAGAAATGGCCCAGGTTTCCAAAAAATCGCCGTTAAAACTCCAGCCAAAAGATTTAACAAGGACAAAGAAATGGGTAAATAAAGACATTCTTAAATATGCGTATCGCCAGACCCTGGATTACAAAAGATTTCAAGACATACATCTCATTAGAAATTTTAATCAGGCAAGAAAAATAGTGGATGTATTTCTTAATAAACGGGGCTTGCCAAGAGAATAATTTTGAGATATATTACCAATATGTTTAAAAAAGCTAAAAGTCAATTTTTGCCGTCCCTAAAAAAAGAATCAAATTTGAAAGCCATGAAAGAACTTCTGACCGCCAAAGGCGAAGCGGCGCCCCAACTGCCTCAAGCCGGAGAGCTTATAGACGGCCGCATTATTGAATTAAGCAAACACTCTCTTATTTTAGATTTGGGAGCTTCGGGCACCGGCATTGTCTACGGCGCTGAACTAAAAGAAAATAAAGAGCTTTTGAAAGGACTGAAAATCAATGACATTGTTTCGGTCTTGGTTTTGGACCCGGAAAATGAAGACGGCTATGTTGAGCTTTCTCTAAAAGAAGCTAACCAGGAAAAGGCCTGGCAAAAACTCAAAGAACAAAAGCAATCCCAAGAAATTATCAAAGCTAAAATTATCGGAGCCAACCGGGGCGGTTTAGTGGTGGACATAAGGGGCTTAGACGGCTTTCTGCCCGTTTCTCAATTATCCGACCAAAAATACCCCCAAATAGCCGGCGGCGATAAAAATAAAATTCTTAGCCACTTGAATAAATTTATAAACCAGGAAATCAAAGTCAAAATTATCAGCTTAAACCAAAACAGCCAGCAAATAATCGTTTCAGAAAAAGCAACAGAATGATGTCTCTAATCAAAAATTTACTTATCGCTTTCCTGATTTTTTTAATCATTTCAGGGCTTTTTACTTTGCTTAACAATCAAGCCGAAAAAGCCGAGGTAATTTCTTTAAGCCGCCTCGTTGAACAAATCAATCTGGAACAAGTCAACCGAATTGTCATCAGGGGCGATAAATTAGAAATTGAATTAAAGAACGGCGATAAAAAAACAACGGCCAAAGAAAAAGAGATTTCTTTAACTGAATCACTGAAAAATTATGGAGTGGATCCGGAAAAATTAAAGCTGGCCAATCTTGATGTTAAAGAAGAAAGCGGGCTTATATTTTGGCTGGGAGCAATTCTGCCGTTTCTCTTGCCGCTTTTAATCGTCGCTCTCTTTTTTTGGTATATGTTTCGCGGCGCCCAGAAGGGAACTATGCAGGCCTTTTCTTTTGGCCGGTCCAAGGCCAAATTGTTTACCCCCAAAGACGGCAAAGAAAAAGTTACCTTTAATGACGTGGCCGGACTCAAAGAAGCTAAAGAAGAACTTGAAGAAATAGTTGAATTTTTGAAAAATCCTAAAAAATTTACTCAATTGGGCGCCAAAATTCCTAAGGGAGTTTTGCTGGTAGGCGCGCCCGGGACCGGAAAAACTTTATTAGCCCGAGCTGTGGCCACAGAGGCCGGCGTACCTTTCTTTAGCGTATCGGGTTCAGAATTTATAGAATTATTTGTGGGTGTCGGCTCGGCCAGAACTCGCGATTTATTCCAAACAGCCAAAAAGAACGCGCCGGCCCTGGTTTTTATTGACGAATTAGACGCTATTGGCCGGCAGAGAGGGATTGGTTTAGGCGGCGCCCATGAAGAAAGGGAGCAAACCCTAAATCAAATTTTAGTGGAAATGGATGGGTTTGAGCCCAATTCCGGAATTATTTTACTGGGAGCGACAAATCGTCCTGATGTTTTGGACCCGGCCCTGCTTCGGCCCGGCCGTTTTGACAGAAGGGTTGTTTTAGATTTGCCGGACTTAAAAGACCGGGAAGAAATTTTAAGAATTCACAGCCGGGATAAAGTTTTAGCCAAAGATATTAATTTCAAAGAAATCGCTGAAAGAACGCCTGGTTTTTCCGGGGCTGACTTGGCTAACTTAGCTAATGAAGCGGCGATTTTGGCGGCCCGGAGAAATAAAAAAGAGGTTGAACAGACCGAACTGCGGGAGTCAATTGAAAAAGTCCTTTTAGGCCCGGAAAGAAAAAGCCATATTTTATCTAAAAAAGAGAAAGAAATCGCCGCTTATCACGAAGCTGGCCATGCTTTGGTTAATGCTTCCTTGACTCACACTGACCCAGTCCAAAAGGTCTCCATTATTGCCCGGGGCCCGGCTGCCGGCTATACCTTAAAACTGCCGATTCAAGACAGACATCTGCACAGCCGCTCTGAATTTATTGATGAATTAGCTGTTTTTATGGGCGGCTATGCGGCAGAAAAATTGGTCTTTAATGAAATAACCACCGGCGCGGCCAATGATTTAGAGAAAGCAACGGACTTAGCCCGTCGTTTAGTCACTCAATATGGAATGAGCGAAAAATTAGGACCGACGACTTATGGCGAACGGGAAGAAATAGGTTTTTGGGGCCAAGAGCTGGCCAATAAAAATTATTCTGAAGAAGTGGCTGTCCAAATTGATAAAGAAATAACCAAATTTATTGACGACGCTTTCCAGACCGCCCAAAAAATATTAACTGACAAAAGAAAAAAATTAGACCAGATTGCCAAAAAACTGATTAAAAAAGAAGCCATTGAAAGGAAAGAATTTGAGAGATTGATGAAGAAGAAAGTTAAATAATTCTTTCCTTAAATTTAAAAGGCGAAGTGGTCATCTTGTTGCCACTTCGCCTTTTCCTTATTTCAATTATTTCTCCTCCTATTTTTTGGTTTTTGGAAAGCGAAATTTTCCTATTTTTTTAATATCTTCAATCACCCCCAGCAGTTCAATAAGCGGTTGGCGCAGTGATTTTAAATCGCCGCCCTCGTAAGCAACCGCTATACCATTTTTGGCTAAATAGATAAACTTCCGCAGCCAATATTTCTCTTCAATATTCCTAAGATAATGCTCCAAATTAACCAGAGAAAAACCATCTTTTTCTATAGTTGGTGGTTCTTTTAAAAACAATTCTTCAAGAGCCGCGTTCCCGCCAACAGTTTCTGAATTACCTTGATTGCGAAGTTCGTCTATCAGAGTGATCAGATCAACCGGCTTTTTCTCTCTGTAAATTTTTAACATAGTTTTGTATAATATCTCAAAACTATGTTTATAAAAAAATGATTTACGACCCATCCTTTGCTTTACTTCTGGAATAACTGCGTTATGATGAAACATTATTCTTAGAATTGCTATTTCCGCCTCCATTGTCCAGGGCGGCTTTTTATCTATCCACATAAAGACCCTCCCTTCTATTTTCTTAAGGATATTTTTGTTTTTAAATTACTAAAAAAAATTGCCACAGGCTTTTATTATTGATAAGGCAATTATATGAATTTGTCAATATTAAAAAGATTGACCAAGCTAATTGAATTAGATAGAATAGAAATGTTATTTTGGGGCCAGTAGCTCAGCGGTTAGAGCACTCGACTTATAATCGAGCGGTCGATGGTTCGAGTCCATCCTGGCCCACCGCACCCGCTAAAATTTTTCTTTGAAAAACTTAGGCGGGCAAGGGGCCCGTAGTTCAGTGGCAGAACGCCGCTTTTGTTCACCCGCCTAATTTTTTTAGGGGACGTAGTTCAATGGCAGAACATCGCTTTTGCACAGCGAAGGTTAGGGGTTCAATTCCCCTCGTCTCCACCAAAGTTTATTTACAGCGGAATTTGCCTCGCTCGGGGCTTCGCCCCTCGCTTCGGCTGGCATTTCGGCAAGGTAATTCCACGGATTTTTGAAATCAATCGCCAACTTTCCCGCCGCAAGGCGGCGGTTCGAGCCGATGGTTTTTAGGAAATTTTTCATTTCCGAAAAATTTTCAGACAAAATGAGATTTTTGGCTTGGTTGGCCTCTAAAATCCAGTTTCGGGTGAGTTCGAGCCAATGATTTCCTTTTCGCTCAAAATCAGATAATTTTTCCTCAATATCTTTCTTTTCCGCCATTAATTTGTTTTTCTTTTCCTGAAATTCCGCCAGTTCAAAACCGCCTTCAAGATAGCCGTCCATCAAGCGGTCTATTTTTATTTTAATGGCGG
>Ga0209343_10003516_pt1 | contig 19691 bp, 21 predicted proteins | sample RifCSPlowO2_02_FD_184026 | JGI IMG/M metagenome (GOLD analysis project Ga0209343, IMG submission 184026) | Groundwater microbial communities from Rifle, Colorado - Rifle CSP2_plank lowO2_0.2 (SPAdes) (version 2) | ecosystem: Environmental > Aquatic > Deep subsurface > Groundwater | place... | reverse complement strand
CCACCAGCCCATAGAGAAAGAGGGCGCCTGACAAGAGGAAAAGACCGGTCGTCTGCCAATTGAAAAATAGAGGGCCAAAAGATGCCGCTCCGGCCGCCTTCAAATTGATAAACAGAAGACCGATAAAGACGACGGGGAGAACGAACAGGCTGAACAAAGAAACAAAAAAAGCATACACGGCCGGCGCCTTGATACGCTCCGCCAGCAGGTACTTGTCAAAAAGCGCCGCCACGGCGTTCAAGAAATATCCGAAAAGCGCTACCACTATCCACGACATAAGAGAGCAATACAAAAGGTACAAAACCATTATACCTGAAAAGTTGCGAATCTGCTCGAATCGCCATCCCGCTAGGCGGGATTGCGGGCGGGTCAAAAATAAAAAACCCCTCGACAGGGTACCGCCGAGGAATCGAATCCACGAAAAAAATTACTTTACCCCGTTACCTACGAATGAGTATCTCCTTTGCTTAAAAACTGTAAGGCGTAGCCGCCTATCGGCTACGAATTAAGCTATGACTTCTATTCGTGTTTATAGGTAACGGGGTGAATTGCAATCCGATCATAATAGAGAGAGACATCGGCAATCCATTTTTTCACACTGGCATCAGTATGCCCTTGGCAACTGGCACCGCATTTCCAAATAATCATATTTTTCGGCTCGCTCGTCCGGCGCAAAGCGACTAACTGCGAGAGACGATCGCCGATAGCCGCCACGGCTTCTTCGGGACTGCCGAAACAGCCGTGCCCCATCGCCACCCCGCGGCTCCCCGCCCCTTTGTATCCCCAGTAATTGAAGCAGTCATCTCCATTCATATCGCGCGGGCTGCGCCTCCCCCAATCGCTTTCTTTTTTGGCAATGCCTACGATGAGCGCGGCCACTCCCCGATCATATTCGGCAATAGCCGGAACCATCCTCTCCACCGGATAGCCAGCAACCATTTCCCGAATCGTGCCGTCCAATGTTTTATCAGAATTGTGACTGACTTTCTCAGTAACCTTGGCGAAAACCTGCGGATTTTTCTCGCACGGAACAGCAGTTTGAAGGGCCTCGCCTCCTTGCTCCTGCAAGGCAAAAAACAACGTAACATCCGCCTGCAAGCGGCAGCGCTCATCAGCGGCGTTTTTGCTCGCCTTTTCTCCCGCCACCGTATCGGGAGATTCAGCTTCTGAAGCAAAAATATTCGGGTTTATCTGCGGCGAAGCGGGCTCGCCTCGCTGAGCTATCGGCGAAGCGGGTAAAATACTCATCAGACCAAACGAAAAAAGAGCTAAGCATCCGTACAGCTCTTTCTCAGCATCAAGTAATTTTGAAGGAAAAAATTTCATACGTTTTAAGATTTTAGTCTGCTCAAAAGAGGTCAAAGACGGCAAAAATCCATTTGAAACGCAAACTTGAGGATACCAAATTTTCCACTTTCCGTCAACCCCGCACTAACTTTCGTTTAGTCTTGAACATCCAACACGGCGTTTGTATAAAAATACCTCATCAGCAGGATGCTAAGCCAAATAAGTGGAAATAAAAAAAATTAACGAAAGTTAGTGCGGGGTCAAACTAAAACACAAAAAAATCCCTTATCCAAGGGATTTTTCATATTCTCCTGCCTTCCTACTCGTCGCTCAGCTGTTTGAAGTACATATCCACGTCGCTGATCCATTTTTTCACGCTTTCGCGGCTATGCCCGCTGCAGCTGAATCCGCATTTCCAGATAATCATCTTCTCCGGAGTGTCCAATTTTTCCGAATGAATAAGCGTGCTGAGGCGTTTGGCGACCGTATCCACGGCATCCTTGCTGCTATTGAAACAGGTGTGTCCGCCCGTTCCCATCAGCCGCCGCACTCCTCGATAGCCCCAGTAATTGAAACAGTCTTGCCCATTGAGTACCGGGACGCGCTTGCCCCAATTGCTCTCCTTCTTGGCGATGCCGATCAAAAAGGCGGATGTCAGCCGGTCTTGCTCGAAAATATAGGAGAGCATCCCTTCGATCGGGTAGCCCTTCACCATTTTTTGGACCGTCTCCTTATACTGCGCATCCGTCGTCTCATTGAAATATTCAAAAAAGATGTCAGTTTCGCTATTGTAATCAGCCTGTTTCATATCTGCGCCCTCTTGAGCTGCCGCCACGGTTGTTGAAACATTTGCTTCTTGCGCCGAATCTTGTGAGCGGGCAAAAACGCCCGGCCCGAAAAAGTGTTCCATAAAGGCCATAGAAACCATCCCAAACGCCACCCCGCCTACCAAGGAGCCGTAGAGCAGCTTATGCGGAGCGATATCCGGGATGCAGCGCGAAACCAGGCGTCTCACCAGCCGGAAGTAGAGCTCTCCTTTACGGAAGAAACGCCACAAAACATCCTTGAGTGAGCGCTCCCTCATCTGCGTGAGGAAGGTAAGCTTTTCTCTCTGCACGCCATCCAGATCACGCTTTTTGCAGATGGCAGGCGAGCGCTCTATCACGCGCATATCGCGCACAGGCATCCGAATAATGGAAGATTTTTTTGGTGCGGAAATATCCAGCGCCCGCTTCTGCTTTTGCGGACCATATCCTGATATGTTCGGGTGAGAAGAAGGAAATTTCATGAAGATTACTTTTGTGTTTCAGCAGGTGTCTCTGTGTTCATACCGCTCTTGGCTTTGAAGAAATTGATAACCTCCGGCTCGCCGACATAACACTTCCCATCGCCCCCGTAGACGAATGGCACGCCCATCCCTTCCGGCTCGATATTGCACGCCTGCGCCCGGCGGCTCATCTCATTGGCATTAGCTTTATTTGACCAGACTTCTTTCTTCTCAAAAAACACTTTGTCCGCGATATTGTTGGCTTCGATAAAATCATCCACAACCTTGCAATGCGGACAGCCATCGCCCCAATAGTAGACAATGGCCGCCGGGTCATCGGTTGCTGGCAACTCGCCGTCCTTGAGACCAAAATATACGAATCCCACCGCAAGCACCAGCACTCCGACAAGAATAGCGATTATTTTTTTATCGAGCATACCCGGTAGTAGAACTTCGACAGTTTTTATAGAAACTGTGGAAATGACGAATTAGTACTCCGCTCCCACGTTATTGCTACTCATATCAAATCCTCTACAATACTCGGCCGAAGTTTCACTGCTCGGCATGGTAGAAAAGAGAGCGGATTAGCCGTTGTTTACAATTTTAACACGATTTCTCTGTTTGAGCCATATGTAAATCACAACTGCCGCAGAGAACATCGCGAAAGAAAGCGCCTGTCCCATAGTAAACCCGCCAGTTGGCGGGCTGAAAAAAATCCCCAGCTGCGGGTCCGGCTCACGGAAGTATTCGCAACCGAAGCGAGCGATGGCATAGAACCCCAGGAAAAAACACGTCAGTGCTCCGTCAAAACGCGCCAGGCGCCGTAAGAACAAAAGTACGATAAGCAGAACTATGCCCTCAAAGAAAGCCTCATACAGGGTCGATGGATGACGCAAAACGCCTTCTGGCGGAACTCCCGGAAACACCATCCCCCACGACACTGCCGTTACTCTTCCCGGAAGCTCCACATTGAAAAAATTCCCCAACCGCCCAAAAAATATCGCGGCTGGAGCGAGGAGCGCTACAAAATCAGCCGCCTTCCAAAAGGAGAGTTTTTTTCTGCCGGTAAACCAAGCCAAAGCTGCTATTGCTCCGACCAGTCCTCCGTGATAACTCATGCCGGAAAGACCCGTCCACTCTCCGCGCCCGAAGTCATAAGGAGAAAATATCGCGATGGGAGATGCTAAAAAAACGTCCGGGTGATACAGAAGCACGTAACCGATACGTCCGCCTAGAAGCGCGCCGAAAAAAAGGATCGCCAGCATATCAAAAGTATCATTCGGGGGACACGGTGCATCGCCTCTTCGCGCCAACCGAAGTGCAAGCCAGAGCACAACAAAAAATCCGACGAGGAGCCACACTGCATACCAATACACTGAAAAAAATCCGATCGTGAAGGCGATCGGGTCTATGGTTTCCGGGAGATGTTGCCACCCATTCATAGCTTGTAGCTTATTAACTTGTCGCTTGTAGATTCTGAACCGAGATTTTCCTAAAAAGCTACCACCTACAAGCTAGCTACTGATTGTACTCTTTGAGCTGATCGCGGAACTCGATGCTATAGATCTCGCCCAAAGCCATAAAGAGAGAGACGATGATCGGCCCGATGATAAAGCCGGGTAGCCCGAAAAATGAGATCCCGCCGATGGTGGCAAAAAATACCATCAGCGGATGCATTTGAGTATCTTTGCCGACCAATTTGGGCCGCAGGATGTTATCAATCACTGAAATGACTCCTGCTCCGATAGAAAGGATGAGGATGCCCTGCCAGATATCTCCGAGCAAGAGCATGATAATGCCGGCTGGAACCCAGATGATAGCCGTCCCTACCATAGGAACAATCGAGAAAAGCACCATCACCAGCCCCCAGATGGCCGGAGATGGGATACCGGCGATCCAAAATGTGATTCCTCCCAACAATCCCTGGATCACGCCGACGACAAGCGTTCCCTTGAGCGTCGCCCGGCTGATAGAGATGAATTTCGTGATGAGCAGTTTGTCGTGCTCGTCGCGCAAAGGAGAAAGCTGCATCAGGTATTTCAAGGCCCGCTTGCCGTCGATCAAGAAATAAAACAGCGTGAAAAACATCACGAATATCCAGAAAACGAAATGGGTGATCCCTTGATACGCCGCCTGAAGAAGCCCCAGGGCATTCTGGCTGAACTGCCTGATATCTTCCAGGATGCGCTCCTGATTCAGCGTTTGGGTATCGAAAAAGATATTCAGGTAGGGAGTAGTGCGCCCCGTTTCGACGGTCTGATTGATGATCCTTTCCAGAGCCGATGTCTCGCCCAGTGTATGATACAGATCATTCGCCTCGCCTATCGCCAAGCTCAAGACTAAGAAAACAGGCGTCACGATGATGACGATGACCATGAGGCAGGTGAGAAATGCGCTCCACGCCCTGTGTCCCCGCGTCCATCTTTCAAATGCGTAATACGGCTTCTTGAAAAGAGCGGTGAGGATAGCGGCCGCCACGATAGCCGTCAGAAAAGGCTCGAAGATAAAAAACACCACTGCCCCCACGGCCAGAAGGAGGAGAAAAAAGAAATGGACATTGAAGGCGCGCAGCTGCATAAGGATTTTTCTCCAGTATAGCACTCCCAAAACTTTTTACCAGTGCAAAAAAGCTGCTCCGCCTGAATCGGAACAGCTCCTCAAAAAACACCCCATTTATTCGACAACAAGCTTCCCTGTCATACCCTGGTGTCCTTCGCCGCAAAAAACGGAACATTTGAAGGAAAATTCGCCTTTTTTACTCGCGGCAAACTCCACCATCGCTGTTTCGCCCGCGCTCACCGACTGGCTATTCACTCCCAGTTCAGGAATAGCAAAGGCGTGCGTACCGGAAACACCTTGCAAGATGATCCTTACCTTTGTTCCAACTTTAACGCGGATTTCTGACGGCTCGAACGCCCAGCTGCTGGCTTTCACGACTATTTCCCGTGTCTCCCCGGCCGGTACGCTCATCTGCGCCGCTGGTTCGGAAACAACCGGCGCCTCGGCTTTCTGCTTACCGCTACCGAAGAAAAAAAATACTCCCCCGACAACCACGAGAATCACCAACAGCCCAATAAATTTTCCCATACAATTATATTACGATTTACGCTCTTCGAGACGGAAAACGTCCGAGTTTTTCATTATACTCCTCCCTGGCCTCTTTTGAAAATACCCGAAAAGATGGTTCTCCCAGAAGGATCTGGGCATTCACCAAAAGCGCCGGTTTCCCTCCCCGCACCGCTCTCTCATAGGGCGGACGGACAGAGAGAATCAGCTGGTATGTTTCCTGAAAATATTTCTTGATGCTGGCGCGCGTATTGTATGCTGCCGGAAGAAAAAATGGCTGGAATTTTTTCTTATCAGCAGAAAAATATTTTTTGTGATTCTCATGCAAAAACAAAACAACTCGCGCATTCCCCCAGTCTTCTTTTTTATTCTCCCCAGTTACCAGTTTCTTATTTCCAATTTCTCTTTTGCCCCCCTCAGCATAATACACGCACCGGCTCCGTAGAGCGCAAGCTCCGCATTTGGGCCGGCTGACGCACAAGGCGCTCCCAAAATCCATGAGCGCGGCATTCAATATTTTCGCAGGGAGAGAAAAAGACAGCACCTCTCTTCCAGCTCCCCTGCCTGAGGGGAGCTCCCGAGTCCGCGAGGGTGAGGGGTGGGAGAAGTGGGAGATTGAGAAAGGGTTCTTTTTTCTATACCTCTCCCCAACCCGCCCCTTCAGAGGGGAGGAGGAAGAAAAATAATTCTTCGTCCCAAAAAAGAATCGCCCGATCACCCGCTTCAGGTTCGTATCCCAAGCCAGATGGTTATCACCATAGGCGAAGCTCATGATGGCCGCCGCCGTATAGGGCCCGATACCGGGCAGGTCTTCCAATAGTTTTTTGTCACGCGGAAATTTTCCGTGATACTTGTTAACGATTTCTTTGGCAGTTTTCAACATATTACGGCCGCGCGTATAATAGCCCAATCCCTGGTAGCACGGCAGAAATTTTTCCCACGATACCCGCGCCAATTTTTGAACCGTCGGAAAGCGTTTCAGAAACCGCTTATAATAACTGATCACGCGCGAAACTTGAGTCTGTTGGAGCATCACTTCCGCTACCCAAACTTCATACGCTGTGATTTTTCCCGCCTTGCCCGCGCCCCGAGGCGAAGCTTTTCGGAGCGTGCGCCACGGCAAATGCTCCCGTCCCGCCTTCTGGTAAAAATCCAGAAGCATTTTTTCAAAAAATGTAATACTTTCTTTACGGATTGACATAGTGACTATTTTTAATTATTCTGACCTATTCCTTACCAATTAGGAGCCGCCATGACTATTCTTTCTGAATTGACTCTGCCGTGCAACGTGTACGGCCATCGATACTGGGAAAACGAGGAAGGATTGGTACTTCCTTATCCACTGGTTGTTGTATTGGCAGAAACCTTGCTTCCCATCCCCTTAAACAAACCATTTTGTGACTTTCCTTTAATCTTGCCCAGGATCAACCCTCGCCGACAGGCCTGGTACAGAACTCGCCGACTCACTCCGCGCTTGAGAATTTTCAAGGAGTGCATAACCAAAGATTTACTTGGTGGAGACCCTACTGGCTTCCGGAAGGTTTCTCTGATAGTCACTGGTATTATGGAGTTTTGCGGAAAAGTTCCGTTCGAGATTCCAGATTATGTTTCCCAAAACGGTGGTGTTCTCATGCACTACAAGGAGAATCCTACCTGCATCATCCGGTTTTCACATCTCGATCGCCCCTGATGTGGTAAAAAGAGGTTTTTAAGAACTTTTTTACCCGCTAATCACTCCGCCACCTAAGCAGTACTCGCCGTCATAAAAGACAGCGAACTGACCAGATGCAATGCCCTGGTCTTTTTCTTTTAATGAAACTTTCAGCTTGTCGTTTTCCAAAAACTCAACTGTCGCCGGGTACAACTTGGCGCCATGGCGTATTTTAACAGAGAGCTTAGTTTTTTCTGGAGCCGCTCCTGCAATCCAGTTCAAGCCACTGACAATAAATGAATCTCGCGCCAATTCTTCGTGATGTTCTCCATGCGAGATGAAAATTTCATTCGTTTCAGAATCTTTTTTCACCACATACCACGGCCCGCCGGACAACTTGATGCCACGCCGCTGGCCGACCGTAAAGTACCAGAATCCACTGTGCTCGCCCAGAACCTTTCTGGTCTCGTATTCGATCAATTTTCCCGGCCGCTTCCCCAAATGATATTCCAGAAACTTATCAAAGGGGATTTTCCCCAAGAAACAGATGCCTTGGCTGTCTTTACGCTTGGCATTGGGAAGCTGGAATTTCTCTGCTAGCTCCCGTACCTCTTTTTTCGTATATCCTCCGATCGGAAAAATGGCCCTAGAAAGCTGCTTTTGCGTTAACTGCGACAGAAAATATGTCTGGTCCTTGATAGTGTCCGGCGACATTCTAAGCAAAACTTGTTTTGCTGTCCCGGATTTAATCCGGGATCTAGATCCTGAATCAAGTTCAGGATGGTCTTCGACCACCTGCGCATAATGCCCGGTCGCAATCTTGTCGAAACTTTTGTCCGCGATGAAATCATAGAAGGCGCCGAATTTGATGCGCGCGTTGCAGAGCATATCGGGATTGGGCGTGCGGCCAGCCTTCACCTCATCGATTGTATACGCCACCACCCGCTCCCAGTATTCTTTCTGGAACGGAACAATTTTCAAAGGCACGCCGGCTTGTTCACAGACGGCGCGCACGTACTGCAAATCATCCTCCCAAGGACACTCGCCCAAAAAAGCCAGCTCATCTTCCAGCCAGATTTTGAGGTAGAAAGCGGTCAGCTCATGCCCCTGTTCTTTCAACAAACGCAAAGCCACCGAACTGTCCACCCCGCCTGATACCAATACCGCTATTTTCATAATACAATCATGCAGCTCTAGAGCAGTACTTTTTCCGCAATTGCGGAAAAAGTACTGCTCCTACATTTTTGATAAATCTATCCTTAATTAACCTTGCGGCACAGAGTACCACTATTTACGCAATTGCGTAAATAGTGGTACTTTACATTTTTGTCGTGTGAGAAATTTTCAATTGATCTTTCATCGTAAAGGATTTCTTGATAAAATACAGCCCCAGCATGGCCGTCAACGCCAGCGCCATCACATTCGCCCGATAGCGGTATTCTATCGGATAGGCGCTGAGCAGCTGAAATATGATCACCCAGATAATCGGCCCGATAACCGTGGCCGCTCTTTCGAAGATGACAAAGGAACTGAAATACTCTGCCTGCGATTCTTTCGGCACGATATCCGAATAGAATGACCGGGCCAGCGGAAAAAATAAGCCGAAAGCGATCCCCGCAAATGCCAATATCAGATAAGCATAGACCGGAATAGTCGGAGCCAGACCGAAAAGGAGATAGGCGCCGATGTAAATGACTCCTCCCAAGATAAGCATCTTTTTCTTATCGGTGACTTTGTGCATCAATGATCCGGCCAGCATACAGGTCAGAAACAGCATCCCGAGGCTGATGACTCCGCCCAGACTCGACATTTTTTCTGTGAAACCGAAGACGTTTTTAAGATAGAGTGTCAGATATATTTGCAAGGTCGCCAAAGAATCCGCCACGAACATATAGCCGAGCAGGTAATAAAGTAATTTTTTGTTCTGGAAGACTTTCTTGATGAATTCACTGAACGAAAATCCTTTGCCGAGCCCCTCTCTCCCAACCACTTCCGTATCGTCCGGCTTTTGCATGAGAAAAGGAATAGCTAAAACGATGAATATCGTCGCTCCCAAAATGAGCGCCAGACTATTGCCGCTCACCCCGAATACTACAATCGAGCCGTTCACGACAAACGCCCCCATAATGCCGATAGAGACCGCGTTGCCCAGTTGCCCGATCCCGGTACCGAGACTGGATACGCGGTCTTTGTTGTGTCCCTCATTCCTGAAATTCTGCATGAATGCCGAATAGAAGACATACGATCCCTGAAACGAGATCTGAAAAATGATATAGAGAAGACACAACACAGCCAAGAGAAGAAAGGTATAATGCTCGGCATACGCGCTCGTAATAAAACCCATAGCATACAAGGTAACGAGCATAAAAACAGAGGAAAGTATGATGTAGTGCATCCTTGTCCTCTGGCTCTGATCAGCCTTGTGTCCGAGCGCGGGATAAAATATGAGGAGAATGATGGTCGATATGGCCGTCGAGATGCCTATCCAGATATCGCTGGCTCCCCCGCGGGACAAAAGAAGCGGAAAATAGAAAATCACCACCGAAGAGGCGAAAGAATTGGCGAAATCATACAGATACCAGAGTTTCACTTTTGACATACGTTTTTCGTTTAGGTCAACTTGATAAGTATATCATCATACACAAAATACCAGCTCTAAGATATTTCTACATTTTGTTTCGCGGTGTCGGGATAGCTTTTCAAAAATTCTTCTATCGTTTTTTCCACTTCCTGAGCATTATGACAACTCATAAGTTTCACGCGCAATTCTTTGGCTTGCGGGAAATGATTGATATAGGCTTGGTAATGTTTTTTCATCAGCTCAAAACTTTTGGTAGCGCCTGCCCGAAACACTTCGCCCGCCAGAACGACATTCTTGTTGGACTGGTCTGATGATGTGGGCGGGTTCCAAACCTCTTCAAACAACCGCGTATGAAAAATAGCCGCGCGTAATTTTTCCTCTACCGTTACCGCAGTTTTGTTCTTATCAAAGAGCCACGGATTGCCGAAAATCGCCCGGCCAAGCATCACCCCATCGGCTCCGGTCTCTTGAATCTTGTTCTCCGCGTCCTCTAGATCTTTCACATCGCCATTACCGATAATGAGCGTACTCCGCCAGCTGGTGGATCCCCTAGCAATCTCAACCGCCCGCTTCACGCACTCCCAGCGGGCCGGCACTTTGGACATTTCTTTTTTCGTCCGAGCATGCATTATGATCGCCGCCGGCTTGGCCTCGAGCAGATTTGGAAGCCAGGCTTCCAAATTATCCTCATTGAATCCCAAGCGCGTCTTCACAGAAATAGGGATCCGCCGACTGGCGGACCTTGCCGCCGCATCTGCACCTTCTCGTGCAGCGACAATAAGTTCTTGCGCGAGTTTCGGATCTTTCATAATTGTTGCTCCGGCCCCTTGTTTCATCACGTTCTTATCCGGACACCCCATATTGATATCGATGCCATCGAAGCCGAGTTCCGTCACCAATTTTGCCGCCTCGAACATTTTCTCAGGGAAAGCGGTAAAAAGCTGCACCACAATGGGCCGCTCGGCTTCGGTATATGAAAGGTCTCTGAGTAGCGCCGCTCTCCCTTGCGGGTGGCACAACCCGTCTGCCGAGACAAATTCCGTCCACAATACATCCGGTTTGCCATATTTGACAATCACGCGCCGAAAAACAGCATCCGTGACGTTGGCCAGCGGTGCTAGAACAAAAAACGGTTTCTCTAATTTCTCCCAAAAACCTAAATAAGGCTTTCCCATAGCATCTTTATGTTTCATCTGCTCTATGCCCTGAACCGAAGCAGTGTACTGCATTTTTTACAAAAAAGAAACCCCCAAAAAGGCTGCACGACCTTTATTGACAAGCTTGCAACCCTTTGATATCCTAAAGCAGACAATATTAGTCCGAATTAATACAGAATCTTACAGTGGCCGGACTACTGTAAAAATGGGGGTTTATTCTATGAAGATTTCCAAAAAAGCTTATTACGGGCTGCGGGCGGTGCTTGCTCTTGCGCAGAGTGACAAACCGCTGTCTATCCATACTATCGCGAATGCGGAACATATCCCCGAAGATTATCTCGAAAAGATTCTCCAATCCTTACGCCGAGCCAACTTGGTTATGGCACATAAAGGTATGGCCGGTGGGTATACCCTGATCCGTTCCGCCAAAGAAATCAGCGTCTGGGATATCCTCCGTGTACTCGATGGCCCGATCAAGACCTTTTCCACTCCCGTCAAAGGTTCCCTCCCCTGCCTCCAGGTCAGCCACTGCCAAACCAATCAGGTGTGGAGAGTATTGGAAGAAAAGATTGAGGAAACATTAAACAAAATTACTTTGGATTCATTAACAAAACAGCAACGTTAATTTCTAATTACCAATTTCTAATTTCTAAACAATTTCCAATGATTTAATTTCAAAATTGAAAAATTATTTCATTGTTTGAAAATTGAGAACTGAAAATTGAAAATTCCTACTCAACTATGTTGAAATTAAAAAATCTTTCCGTTTCCATCGAAGGCAAGAAAATTCTTGAAGATATCTCGTTTGATTTCCGCGCGGGAAAAACTTATGCCCTCATGGGACCGAACGGCTCCGGCAAATCCACTCTTGCCAGCGCCATCATGGGGCATCCGCATTATAAAATCTCGAAGGCATCAAAAATAATACTGCGAGTTACTCCCACCCCTCAGTCTCGAAGACTCGCCAGCTCCCCTTGGAAAGGGGCGCAGGGAAAAAACAAAAACATCAAAAACCTCTCGCCTGACAAGCGCGCTCGCCTCGGTATTTTTCTTTCCTTTCAAACGCCTATGACGCTTCCCGGCGTGACAGTCTTCGAACTGCTACGCCTGGCTCTGGAAAAACAAATCGACCCTGTGACGCTCCATGGCCGAGTGAAGACCTTCGCCAAAGAACTTCGCATCAAAGATGAGCTCCTCAAGCGTTCACTCAATGACGGGTTCTCTGGCGGAGAAAAGAAAAAGCTGGAAGCTCTCCAGGCAGTTCTCCTCCAGCCGAGACTCGCCCTGTTCGATGAGATCGACACCGGCGTCGATGTAGATGCCCTGAAAACGATTTCCCAGTTTTTGAAAAAACACCTCCCCAAGAAAACTACGCTCGTATTTATCACCCACTCTACCCGCCTCTTGCGCTATATTAAGCCAGACGAAGTGCTCGTACTCAAAGGAGGTAAATTAGTGAAAACAGGCAAAAGCGCTCTGGCAAAAAAGATCGAGCGAGAAGGGTTTGATAAAATGTAAAATTGAAAAATCAAATATCAAAATGACCCGTCTCGCCAAAGGCTCTGCCGAGGCGGACAACGCAAAATTAAAAAATAAAAATGCACTCTTAATTTTACATTTTAATCTGTCATTTTGCATTTTGAGATTTACATTTTTATTTATTCCAACAAAAGAACTCAATACAATGAAACCCGCCAAACATCCTAAAAACATAGATTTCGACTATAAATTCGGCTTTGCCATGCCGGAGCGTTCCGTCCGAAGAACCGGCCTCGGCCTCACGGCCAAGATCGTGACCGAGATCTCCGCTATCAAAGGCGAACAAAAATGGATGCGTGATTTTCGCCTGCGCGCGTATGAGATATTCAAAAAAAAGCCGATGCCTTGTTGGGGTGCCGACCTTTCCCCAATTGATTTCGAAGCCATCACCTACTACCTCAAAGCCACCGACAAGCAAGCCCGCTCTTGGGACGACTTGCCGCAAGAAATCAAAGAGACTTATGATCGCATCGGCGTTCCGGAAGCGGAAAAAAAATTCCTGGCCGGGGTCTCGGCCCAATACGAATCCGAGGTCGTCTACGAAAGTTTCAGCCGCGAGCTCGATAAGCTGGGGGTCATTTTCTGCGATATGGACACAGCCGTCAAAAAATATCCTGCTCTTGTCAAAGAATACATGAGCACGCTCATTCCTCCGCATGATAATAAATTCGCCGCGCTCAACTCGGCTGTCTGGTCCGGCGGTTCGTTTGTCTATATTCCCAAAGGCGTCCATGTCAAACTCCCTCTCCAAGCCTACTTCCGTATCAATGCCGAAGCCTTCGGCCAATTCGAACGCACCTTGATCATTGCCGAGGAAGGCAGTTACGTGCATTACATCGAGGGCTGCACTGCCCCGATCTATACCTCAAGTTCGCTCCACTCGGCCGTCGTAGAAATTTTTGTGAAAAAAAATGCCCGTGTCCGCTATACCACCGTCCAGAACTGGAGCAAGAATATCTATAACCTCGTCACCAAACGAGCCCGGGCTGAGGAAAATGCCGTCATGGAATGGGTAGACTGCAACATCGGCTCCGGCGTCACGATGAAATACCCCGCGGTCTACCTGACAGGCCGGGGCGCCCACGGGGAAGTACTTTCTATCGCCTACGCGGGCGCTGACCAGCATCAGGACGCTGGCGCCAAAATGGTCCACCTCGCGCCCAATACCACGTCGCGCGTCATTTCCAAATCCATCTCCAAAGATGGCGGCCGCACTTCCTATCGCGGATTAGTACATATCGGAAAAGGTGCCAAAAATGCCAAAGCTTCCGTCGTCTGCGACGCGCTCCTCCTCGATCCACTTTCCCGTTCAGACACCTACCCCACGATGAATATCCAAGAGTCAAGCGCCGTGGTCGAACACGAAGCCACGGTAGAAAAAATAGGTGAGGAAAAGCTTTTCTATCTCACATCCCGCGGCATCAAAAAAGAAGACGCAGAAGGGCTTCTGGTAAACGGCTTCATCGATCCGATCGTCAAAGAAATTCCCCTCGAATATTCAATTGAATTGAACAGATTAATAAACATGGAGATGGAAGGAAGCATCGGCTGACGCAATATCTAATACCTAATTTCTAATTCCTAATGAAATCCCCATTGTAAAATTGAGTATTAAAGTATTGGACATTGATTAGGAATTAGATATTAGGAATTAGGAATTTTCAAGTATGATTTTTAAGGACATCAGCAACGAAACGCAGAATCTCTATCGCCTCGGAACGAACGAGAAGCGCGTGTTCTTCCTGCTCAACCGTTCCGGTGAAATCACCTTCGAGCTCGCGGGAGCCGGAGCGGAGGCTCATATCTTTTCTTTCTTTATCGGACGTAATGCTGACAAGGGAACGCTGAAGCTTTTCCAAAGACACCTCGCACCGCGAACCACCTCTCATGCGCTCATAAAAAGCGTTCTATCCGATGAGGCCGAAGACGCTTATGAAGGCCTTATCTTCATCGATAAGCAAGCGATCCAAAGCGACGCCTCGCAAGAAAGCCGAGCTATCCTCCTCTCTCCGCTGGCTAGAGCTTATCTGAAGCCGACATTGGAAATTTTAGCTGATGATGTACGCTGTCGGCACGCCGCGACAGCCAGCCCCTTAAGCCCCGAGTCTCTTTTTTTCGCACAGGCGCGTGGCCTCTCATCTAACCAAGCTTCAAGAATGCTTGTTATGGGCTTTTTCAATGACGCATTGGGAAAAATAGGAGCATTAGGAATAAATGTTAAGAATATGCAAAACAAACTTATATCAGAACTCCAACAGGTTTCTATAAATCAAAATGTAAAAATCAAAGATCAAAATGACAATGCAAAATAAAAAAATTAAGATGCAGTAGAGGTGATATGAATCTCCCACGAGCTTACGCTCGGGGTTTCATGCCCCTCGAGCTTTGCTCGCCAAGCTGGTGCTTGGAGCCCCTCCATCCCTCGAGCTTACGCTCGGGGATTTGCAAGGGCTGTTAAATTAATCTCTCCTTTGTCTTTACAATAAGCCTTTATATCACTGAAACTTTTACCACTTGTCATTCCCGCGAAAGCGGGAATCCAGACTGATACTTTTGGCTTACACACTGGATTCCGGGTCAAGCCCGGAATGACAGGATGGGATCTATGTTAAATGGGTTCGTACTTATTTTAAATTTTTATCTGTCATTTTCCATTTTGATATTTACATTTTCCATTATTCACAAAAAAATGCTCAATCCACAGACCATCAAACAAGATTTTCCCATCTTTACCCACCAAAAAGAATTGGTGTATTTGGATTCTGCCGCCACCGCGCTCAAGCCGCAGACGGTCATCGATGCTGAAAAAAAATATCTGGAACAGTATTCCTCCAATGTCGGGCGCGGCCTCTATCCGCTGGCGGAAACAGCCACGGAAAAATTCGAAGCCGTCCGTGAGAAAATAGCGCGCTTCATCGGGGCCGCAGATACTCAAGAGATCATTTTCACCTCCGGAACGACCGCATCGATCAATCTCGCTGCAGGGCTACTTGCCGAGAGCGTGCATCCTGCTGATAATATCGTCGTTACGGAGATGGAACACCACTCCAATTACCTTCCCTGGAAAGAATTGGCAAAGAAATGCGGCGCCTCTTTCCATGTTATCCCCATTACCGGAGAAGGCGCTATCGATATTGCAACATTGAAAAATTCCATTGATGAACGCACCAAGATAGCGGCTTTTTCCGCCGTTTCCAATGTTTTAGGGACTATCAATCCGGTAGAAAAATTTGTGGCGGCTATCAAAGGTATCAATCCACAAACGCTTGTGCTCGTCGATGCCGCGCAAGCCGCCCCGCATATGCGGATCGATGTCTCTCTTTGGAGAGCTGATTTCGTCGCGTTTTCAGGACACAAGATGTTCGGCCCCACCGGCGTCGGGGTGCTGTATGGAAAAGCCGCCCTCCTTGAAACATTCCCCCCAATCGTTTTCGGCGGTGGGATGGTGTTCGATGCGTGTGCGGAGGATACACGCTACAGGGAAATCCCCTATCGTTTCGAGGCAGGCACACCCAATATCGGCGGAGTGATCGCCCTGGGTGCGGCGCTCGATTATATCGAAAACATCGGCTTCACAAACATCCGCGCCTATGAAACGGCCTTGACGGCTTACGCCCAGAAACGCTTACAAGAAACATTCGACGACGCTATTCGGATTATCGGACCGAAGGACACAAAAGACCGAGGCGGCATTATCGCGTTTTCACTGAAAAACATCCATCCCCACGATATCGCGCAGCTCTTAGGCGAACAGAACATCTGCGTCCGGGCTGGCGAGCACTGCGCCGCTCCGCTCCATCGGAGATTCGGCCTCAGCGCTACGACCCGCCTTTCTTTGTCTATCTATAACTCCGAAGAAGATATTGAGAAACTTATTACTGCTCTCAAGGAAATCCAAAAGATATTTTCTGTTGCTTAATTATTAGAAATTAGATATTAGGAATTAGAAATTTTATATATGTCTCTCTACCAAAACCTCATCCTCGACCACTACCGCAATCCCCGCAATCACGGGGTGCTGAAAAAAGCTACCCATCACGGCGAAGCGGACAATCCGATCTGCGGAGATACGCTTCAAATGGACATAATCGTCAAAAATGATATCATAGAGGATGTGAAGTTTTCCGGTTCCGGCTGCGCTATCTCACAGGCTTCCGCCTCGCTCTTTACTGAGGCAGTCAAGAAAAAATCTATCAGAAAAGCACTGGTTCTGGAACCAAAGGATGTCCTCACACTCTTGGGGATCACTCTCTCCCCCAACCGGCTGAAATGCGGACTCCTCTCGCTCGAGACACTCCACCTAACCCTGAATCAGGAATTAGGAATTAAGAATCAGGACAATAAACCATAATTCATTATTCGTAATTCTTAATTCTAAAAATTATGCCCCAATGGAAAGATGAAGCAAAACCGCATGGTCCGGTAAAACTAAAAAATGGCTGGACGGTAGAAGTCGACAATGCCGCCTGCATCGGCGCCGCGCCCTGTACTGCTATGGCTCCCCATACCTTCGCCTTGAATGACGATGGCAAGGCTGGCATTCTCGCCACGGTCGACCAAGATGATCAAGAGACAATCCTCAATGCCGCCCGCGCCTGTCCGGTGGCCGCCATCATCATCAAAGACGAGACGGGAAAAGTGATATTCCCGGAATAATCTTTGGAGCCAAGCTCCACTAAATAAAAATGTAAATATCAAAATGAAAAATGACAGATAAAAATGTCAAATTTTTTGTCTGAAATATTTTTGAATTTTGCATTGTCCGCCTCGGCAGAGCCTTTGGCGAGACGGGTCATTTTGATTTTTGATTTTTAAACTTTACATTCTCATCGAAACAAATTATGTCTCCAAAAAAAAAATCTCTCGAAGATCAAATCAGAACCAAATTGAAGTTGGTGCTCGACCCCGAGCTGGGCGTGTCTATCTTGGATCTGGGGCTGATTTATGAAATCGTCACGGACAAAGAAGGCGTGTGCCTCATTACGATGACCTTGACCACGATCGGCTGCCCCCTTTTCGCGCAGATCCAGAAAGAAGTCGAGGATCGCGTGATGGAAATCCCCGCAATCAATGAAGTGAAAATTGAACTGACGTTCGACCCGCCCTGGACTATCGATAAGATGACCGAGGAAGCCAAAATCCAGCTCGGCCTCGACTAAAAAACTGCCCCACCGGAGCAGTTTTTCTCACTTGTATGTCCCAATAAGTTTTTCGAGCGCTCCTGTATCAAAACCTTTTTCGTACAGCGGTGTGCTGCCTTCGCGGACGAGCGTTTCATACGTCGGCTTGCCTTCCCGCTGATAGATGACGCCAAGGGCTAGTCGTTCGAGATCAAACGCCAACACTAAAGCTTTCATCTTATCTGTCTTGTCGTGGCTGGCGTCAACATAATAACCCTTGTCTTTGAACCACTGATAAGTGTTCTGCTTGTTGTACACCACGCACGGCTGAAACACATCCACCAGGGCGTAGCCTTTATGGAGAATGGCGGCTTTGATGATTTCTTTGGACTGGAGAATGTCTCCGGTAAAAGCCCGCGCCACAAATGTCGCGTCAAGCGACAAGGCTACCGCCAGCGGATTGAACTGGTCCACGATGACGCCGTCCCTCTGGATGGGATTCTTCAGCCCCTTCTCGGAAGTCGGCGAGGCCTGGCCTTTGGTGAGGCCGTAAATCATATTGTCGTGGACGATATTAGTGATGTCAGGATTGCGCCTTATGGTATGGATGAAATGATTCCCGCCCTCGCCATACGTATCGCCATCGCCGCTCTCGGCAATGACCGTCAGGCGCGGATTGGCCACTTTGATGGCAATGGCTGGAGGCAAGGCTCGGCCATGGAGACCGTTGAAGTAGTTGACGCGCAGATAGTGAGGGGTCTTGGCCGCCTGACCGATGCCGGAACAGATAACCGCATCCTGGGGCTTGATATCCAGTTCCGCCAGCGCCATTTTGACGATATTGAGAATGGGAAAATTGCCACAGCCCGGGCACCAGGCCATATCCGTCCCTCGAGGCATATCGTATATCTTCTTATCTAACATAAAATCAAAATGTAAATATCAAAATGGAAAATGACCCGTCTCGCAAGGCCTTCGCCGAGGTGGACAGATTAAAGTGTAAAATGTTTCGAATTCATGATTTACTTTTAAATTTTGCATTGTCATTTTCATCTTTGATTTTTTCATTTTACATTTGGCGTAGCTTCGCCACCACTTCTTCCACACTAAAAGGGTCTCCGTCATACTTGAGAATATTGTCAGCAACTTTGATGCCGTATTCAAGCTTAAGAAGATTGGCAAACTGTCCTCCAAAATTATTTTCCAGTACCACGATTTTTTTCTTCGTCAGAAGTTTTTTTGTTCTTTCCGGCAAGGGATAGACCTGATGAAAATGAAGCCCAGCTAGGTTATCTTGTTTCAAAATTTCTAATGCTTCTTCAACTACTCCACGATTGGATCCCCAAGAAACGATTATCGTGTCCGCGTGCGACACATCTCCGATTTCCGTCGGCAGCAAAGATTTTGCGCGAATTCCTTTCATTTTGCGCAGACGTTTTTCGTGCATCGCTACACGCATCTCCGCGCTTTCCGTGATATGGGCTTCTTCATCATGTTCATCGCTATCGATACCCACTAGTCCCTGGCCATACCCCGGTACTCCGCGCGGAGAAACCCCACTTTCAGTAATGCTATAGCGCTTATAATCCGTTCTTGTTTCAATAATAAAATTTTCTGACTTAATCTTCTGCAAGCGATCCTTTGGAATACTCCTCACCGAATCCAAGAAATACTGATCGGTCAGGATAAATACGGGCGTCTGGTACTTATTAGCGATAAAGAAAGCTTGCTGGGAAACCAAAAAAGCCTCCTCCGGAGTGCCCGGAGCAAAAACAGCCCGCGGAAACTCTCCGTGCCCGGCATACAAAACCAGATTGAGATCGGCTTGCTCAGTGCGAGTTGGCAGTCCCGTCGCCGGCCCCGGCCTTTGTCCGATATGCACGACCATCGGCGTTTCAATAATTCCTGAAAGGCTCACGCCTTCCACCATCAGATCGAAACCGCCACCGGAAGTCGTGACGATCGCCCGCGCTCCGGCATACCACGCTCCCAATCCCTGATTGATAGCTGCGATCTCGTCTTC
>Ga0209343_10003515_pt1 | contig 19697 bp, 15 predicted proteins | sample RifCSPlowO2_02_FD_184026 | JGI IMG/M metagenome (GOLD analysis project Ga0209343, IMG submission 184026) | Groundwater microbial communities from Rifle, Colorado - Rifle CSP2_plank lowO2_0.2 (SPAdes) (version 2) | ecosystem: Environmental > Aquatic > Deep subsurface > Groundwater | place... | reverse complement strand
CAGAGGAAAGCCACTGTAAGACCCGACCGCAATACGCACCCCGGCGGCGTGCGTCAACCGGTCAAGATAATTGTCGCTGACCGGTCAAGATAATTGTCGCTCGCCACCTGTGAAGTGGACGACGGTGAGGCACAGGCACTGGCCATCGCAAAGCACCGCGACTTCGTACTCCTGACTGATGACCGCAAGGCCGCCAAGATCGCTCAACGACCGGACGTTGCCGTCCATATCACCTCAACGGCGAAGATACTTCAGGCGTGGGCGCAGCTGGATACCGGAAATGAGGTGCGAATTCACGAAGTCATAGGGCGCATCACCGCATTGGCGAAATTTGGTCCCCGTATGGACTCTCCCGATTACGAATGGTGGAGAAGGTTTTCTCGGGGCTGATGAATCGGTTGACCGTTGGCAACCTTAGTGAAGTGCTCTGAAGGAATCCGGGTATTACAGGGAGGGAGTCTGTTCCACCAAGTCATTTATGGATAAGAGAGCCTGTTGAACGCCGAAGCGCGAAATGACCACTGAGAAGAAGGTAAATCACCTAAACATCTTTCTTGTCAAACCCGCATACACGACCGCGGACCAGATCGTAAACGAGGATTTCTGCGAGCCACCGGTCGAGGTGCAGATTGCAGGGCATGGCAGCGGTCAGCTCTTCATCAAAAGGACACCCCCGGCGCCACCGAAATGGGCCGCCCTGTTCAAAGACTATGTGAATCTGAGCGCACTCGCGGTTCCCGGCATCTCGGCCGCATTCTCTGTTGAGGTTAACGGCAGGTGGTTTGTGCTTACCTTTGGGCAGGGCGGGCGATTCCTGCTCAAGGATGATGTGTGTGAGGAGCGCTTTGGCCTTCTATGCGCCCTCAATTCTGTGGACCCAAAGACCTTTCGATGCGTGGATGTCCAATCGTTGGACGCGATCGAAAGCCACACGCGAATCCAGTCCGGACAGGAAACAACACCCGACCAGTTCGGCCTGGATGTCGAGCAAGATATGCTCAAGGCGATCGTCGGCGCGCCTTTGCACCCAGCGCTCGGCAACCGAATGACCGGTAGCGACTCGCTGTCGGTCGCGGTCAAGATGGACTTATCCGATCTGCCGTTTCTGCTGGATGAGTACAGGAAGAAGTTCGAGACCGATCTGAGTGCCCAGGACCATTACTGGGTCAACAACATATCGATGACGAAGAGCGCCACCGTAATTGGCGCCTTGGAAGCGGCACTGAACACGAGACTCAGTGCGAAAAACTTCGACGGCGTCTGGCTGGCGATTCCGGAAATCATTGAGTGGACGACTGTGAAAGGGTTCATGTACACGCACGGCGGCAAGGAAGTGCATCCGGACATCAACTTGCCGGGGTTCCTCAAGACAGTAAAGGCCGGCACCCCAATCACGCTCGACTTGCTGCGCCAACGCAAGGTCGATTGCGCGGATGCCGACCACAACAAGGTTTTCAAGTCGTGGTCTGTCTTTAAATGCCTGTACGGGGAGATCGATCTAAACGGGAACAAGTACATCCTCACCGACGGCAAATGGTTCAGCGTAGCGACGGACTTTGTCGCCAGGACTGACACTGATTTCGCCAAGATTCCGGCCTCGAACCTGAAATTACCTGCGTACAACGGTGGCGGGGAAGGGGCCTATAACGCGAGCGTCGCCGCTGCTTACCCGGTGCGCTACGCGCTGCTGGACGACACCAAGAAGGTTATGCACGGGGGCGGCCACGGTCAGATCGAAATCTGCGACCTCCTCTCCATTGATCGGGAACTCATTCACGTGAAGATGTACGGTAAGTCCAGTGTGTTCAGCCATCTTTTCGCCCAAGGCTTTGTCTCCGGCCAGCTAATCCAAATCGACCCGGAGTTCAGACACAAGGTCCGGGGACAGCTTGGTGCTCCGTTCGTCGACTTGATCCAGGTCGAGAAAAAGCCGGCAGAGGGTGAGTTCACGATCGTCTATGCTGTGATCAGCGATGTAAAGGAAGACAAACTCCGTCTACCTTTCTTTTCAAGAGTCAATCTGAACAACACCACGAAGATTTTGAAGGGATTGGGGTACAAGGTGGAGCTCTTGAAAATCGCTGTAGACGACATCTATTCGAAGACTACCAAACTCCCGCCCAGCAAGAAGCATAAGGGTGGGACCTCGTGATCACCGTCTAGCCGCGGCCAACATGATCAGAACAGCCCGCCCTGGATCACATCCAGCTTCGGGTTTCTTCCACGGCGAGCGCGTATTGGCCGGTCAATCGACTGGGCTTGGCGTTCGGCCTCAGCTTGGCGCTGTTCATCCTCATAACGCTCGCGATTTAGGCGAGAGAGGCGGCGGAGGATTTCGAGGCGGGCTTCCTCGCAAACGGTGTAGCGAATGCAGTCGTTTTCGGGAAGGTAGGGCACGGCGTGAAAATCATAGTTCAGAGCGATGTCCTGCCAGCCGTATGCGGCAAGAACCTGCTCGTCCACGTGTATGTGCAGCTTCCGCAGTTCGGCAATGCTCGAGTCGCTCAAATTAGGGCTATGGAATGCGTTGTAGCAGGTGGTCAATCCCTTAGCATGGTCTCGCATCCACGCGATTCGCGCTTGACCATAGGAAGCCGCAATGGTCGCCAACTGATCTGGAACGTCTGCGGGCAGTGGTAACGTTTCAAACACATCGGTTGGTGTATATGAAAGTCGCGTCTCGAGCGTCGATGCCTGCTTCCGCGCCCACGCCTCGTGAATGCTCGACTGAAGCCACGCGAAGAAATACCAGTCACCCGACCCAAAGACCACGATCTTGTGAGCGAAAACCATTGCGCTTGAGACCATTACCGGGACAAGAAACTTCGACGTCTGCGACTGCACCAAAATCGACACAGTTTTGAATTCTAGATCCCACCCCTCCGGATGCCGCGCAAAGGCATGCCCCCTTCCGATGGCGTGGTAGAGCGCTGGGCGCTTGTCCGCGTAGTGCCACCAGCGCTCAGGTAACGGTCGACGCAGCACGTATTCCCCACGCTCATTCTTTCGCTGACGCTCTGGCCTGACTTTCTCGTCGACGATCGCCAGCACCTCTGGAAAGTCCGCCGCCACTCGCTCGGGATAATCCGCAGGCACGTGACCCGTCCGTAACCAATCTGTACGCATGTCTTCATCGGAATCGGCCCAACTACCTTCGGCACTTCGATTCAAGGGCCAATCCCAGAAATTGATCACCCATCGGCTCGGCTTCTGCTCCGGATGGGTATTGAGGTCCTCGCCATTGAGGTAGGGAAAGAGAACCTCGGCATTTTTCGGATCCCGCCCGATGAGCGCCTGAGCTTCCTCCTCGCCCATCGTGAAGCCCATCCCCAAGACGAATGACCCGATGAACGACTTTCCGGCATTCGCCTTCAGCGGCTTCGGACTCCATTCATCCTCGCTGGAGAGAAACGCAGAAATGATTGGAACCGGTTGGTCATTGAGCCGATAAACGCCCTGCCACGCGCCACGGTGGAGATGCACCTGGCTTACCACGACGGCCGCAGCGCCCGGCCAAGGACGGTTCGGCCACGCAGAATAGATCGCAAGGCCGCCGCGCAGCATCGCCTCCAGCCCCACCTGCCGGGTGTCGCCTTCGGCAATCGTATTGATCGCGAGCAAGCCGAAATTTCCGCCGACGCGCAGCAGTTGCGCGGCACGCACAAAGAAGTAGGCGCAGAGGTCCGCGTGCCCTTTGCGGCCCTCCGCCGTATACAGCACTTGGTAATCGCGGTAGTCGTCACCAAACAAGCCAGTGATCTTTTTGCCGCCAACAAAAGGAGGATTCCCCAGCATGGCATCGAAGCCCGGCTTGTCGGCATGCAGGAACACCTCCGGAAACTCGACCAGCCAGTGAAAAGGCCGGCGGCTCGAATCGCCGTCCGGCGCCCGCAGCAGCGGATCGGCGAGCCAGCGAAGCTCGCTCAGATCGGGTTCCGCCGCCTTGAGCTGCTGCGCCGGAACGAAGGCCTCGCCGACGTGCAGAGCCAGCTCGTCGAGCCTTGCGTCGAGCAGCGTGAGGCTGCGGCTCTCGTTGCTTCCGGCCGTTGCCAATCCGGCCCCGACGATCAGGTCGCACATCAAGCGAACTTCGGTCAGGGCGGATTCCGCTTCGCCGTGCAGCTTGCCCTTGTACTCAGCGTCGCGAATATCAAGCACGGTGAAGCGCTCGAGTTGCTCCCGCTTCTCGCGCGCTCGCTCCAGAAGTTGCTTTCCATGCGCAGTGACGTAGTCGAAGATCGCCCCCCGTTTTCGCCCACGTTCCGGGCGCAGGTGAAACGCGGAGACCTGTTCGGCCAGGTGCACCCCGATCAAGCTGTCGCCGCACTTGATCGCGTGGTCGAGGAACGTGAACGGCCGGTGCTTATGCATCGTGACCAGCCACAGCGACAGCTTTGCCATCTCGACGGCCATCGGATTCACATCCACGCCGTACAAGCAACGTTCCGCCACCAGGCGTCGAGCGAGGGCCAGGCGCTCTTCGTAGTCGCGCGGCAGAAGCTGTTCCGATGGATGCCCGGCTGATGCTCCCGCCTCGGGAATGACGAGTGGCTTGCCGTCGGCTTTCGACTCGGCAATTTCCCACGCCTCCACCAGGCGCTCGGCCAGATAGCGGCATGCCTGCACCAAAAACGCGCCGGACCCGCAAGCCAGATCGCAGACCTTCAACTTCAGAATCTCCTCTGCTGACCTGAGTCGGTCGGGGGAGGGCTCCTCGCCTTGGTCGAACCCGATATACAGCAGCGGATCGAGCGTGGTCTTGACCATCGGCTCGGTGAGGCTGCGTTGGGTGTAGTGCGTGCCGGTGCTGCGGCGGTCCGTGCCTGCGGTGACATAGATGCTGCCGGAGAGGATCACCACCGGATAACCGTTGGTATCCGTTCTCAACAGATGGGCAAAGGGTGCGACGCGCGCCGTTAGTGCGGCGTCGTTACCGCATGCGATCTGAAGCAGCATGGCATTGGGCGCCTCCGTCTGCCGCAATGCTCTTCGCAAGGCGGCTGCGGATCGGCCCGTTTGCTCGTCCAGAAGGTCCACCAGTGCTTCCTCGCCTTCGCGCGCCTTCGCCTCCAGCGCGTCGAGGCTTATCTCACGTTCGCTATCCTTCGCGCCGGAAAGCCCCAGCGTCACTCCCACAGCGCGCACTGCGGTATGGTCGAGCAAGCCCTCGTACACGTGCCCGATCTGCTCGATGTCGAGGGCTCTGAAGGACAGGCGACGTGTTTCCGGGGGTCCACCTGAAACGCGGACCTTCAGAAGCTGCAGCGCTTCAAGCAGGTGCAACACCGTCCGGTTGTTCGCAGGCAACGGAAAAGCGGGCGAAGATCGCCACGACGTGCCGCGCGGCCGCCCCTCCAAAAATGGAAAACGATCGGGATCGAACAGACTGCCGCCATAAGCCGGCAGCCGCAACGACTCATGCTCGATCCCGCCATAGATCGCGCGAAACGCCGCCAGCAGACGGCTCCAGGCGTCGTGACGGCGTTCCAGGATTTCTTCGCCGTGGCTGTCGGCCGCTTCGCGCAGTAATTCGCGTAACGTCGAAATCGCGTAATGCCGGTCGTACACCGGATCGCCGAGCAGCAGCAGCCCCCGTTCCTCCGCAGTGAACAGGAACACCAGCCGCATCATCACCGCCAGCGAAGACTCGTAGAGTTCCTTCTCGCTCACACCCTGGAGCAGACGCCCCTGCCGGTCGATGTCGATGCGGTCGAGCGCCTGAATCAGCACTTCGACCGCCTTGCGAACCTGGAATCCAAGCTGATCGGTGACTTCCTGCTGGTTCTGCAGGCTTTCCGCGAGCAGCGCAGTCAGCGCTTCGTTCGCGGGCACACCGAAAAACCGGCGCACGCCGAGCAGTGCGCGGAACGCCCGCAACGTCAGAGGCTCCTCGCTCCACAGCGACGCGTACCACGAGACGAAGCTCGTGGCCTCCCCGCGCTGCGCGGCTACGAGCATCCATTGCTCGCCGTTCGTGACGAGGCCCAAAGGCACGCCTGTCCCATGAAGCAAGGTCATCATGCGTGTCGCAGGGGATGCCTTCCAGGCCATGCCGTGCACCGCCCGATCCAGCGACTGCTCCTGCGGATACGCGCTGACGAGCAAGCTCGGCTGCGCCCCTTCGGGTGCTTTCATTGCCCAGGTCGGGCGAAGGTTTTCGTTGTGCTCAGGCACACGCACGTCCAGTCCGGGCGGGATGGCCTGCCCCGACAGGAGAGTGTTCTCGGGATATTCCAGCGCCGTACCCAGCACGAACTCCAGCCAAGCCGTGTGGATGGCAGGGTCGCGACCGTCTGCTTCCCACTCGTCATGAGCGATCCGCAGGTTCTTCCCCGCCTCGCGGTCCTGCTCCTCCAGTCCTTGCGGGAACACCCGCATGAGCACCGGCAACGACAGGAACGGACCCGACACCTCCAGCAGCGACAGCCATTCATTGTGGTGGCGGGCGATCGACATGATTATTTCGCCAGGCGCTCGGGCACCAGATAGGTGACCGATACGGGGAAAAGGCGAGGCGTGGGCTTGGCGTAGCGCGCCCGGATGAGTTGCGCTTCCTCCGCGACTTCCTTGGGCAGCTCGGCCAGGCGACGCTGGAGTGATCCGCGATCGCGCTCGAACTGCTCCTTTTCCGGGATTGAAAACAGCTCGAGCTGGGGATCGATTTCCGTCAATTGCGCCGCGATTCGCTTGCCGAGATCCTCAAGCACCGCATGCATTGCTGCGATCTCCTTGCCGGCGCGCTCATCGAGCCGGTTCTGCAGCGTCTTCGTGCGATCGTCGCTCCGGGCCTCCAGCGCACGCAGCAGATTGCCGCGATGCTCCGGCCAGAGAGCGCGCAAGCGGTCCTGCATCGATGCGGATACGGCCTGATCGCTACCCGCCGCCAGAAGCTGTTCGAGCCGGCCCAACTGTTGAATTCGCGTGAAACGTCCCTCGCGCAGCTCACCGCCGGCAAAGATGAGCTCCTCATGTAGCCGCTGGTTGTCCCCACCGAGAACGACCAGCCGTCCGTGTGCAACGGCGACCGGCACCTCCGCCATGCTGTTAGGGATCACCCTCGCCGTAATCCGGTGGAGCTTGCGGCTGCCTGAGACCGCCCATACCTCCGCCCGCAATAACTGCAGGCACATCGCAACCAGTCGGTGGTTCAGGTGCGCCAGCACGACGTCGTCACGGCCGACGGTGAGCGAGTGGTCAAACACGATAGGCCGGATCTCGTGGGTGTGAGGGTGCTCGAGGCCTTCGGCCGCAAGCCGCCAGGAACCGGTGAGCGGTGGCAGCGCGAACACCGGACATCGGGTCCGTGCACCGGTCGGGTCTGGCCAGATTCCGTTAATCTGCACCTCCCTCAGGGGCGCCTGCGGGGCGAGCGCCAGACCGGCCTCGACCACGGACTGGATACTGTCCGGATCCAGATGCAGCTCGCGCTTCGTTTCCGCGAGCTGGTCGTGCAGTTTCTTGAGCTGTTCGCGCAAGTCGCGCTCGATGCGCAACAACCGCCGTGCAGGTGCCGCATCGCGCTCCGCCTGGTCGGTATTGAGATGACGGCGCCGGCCCAGCATGGCCTCGGTCACCTGGCTGGAAATCACTGGCCCCACCTTTCCCAGGTCTTCCCGGATGGTTTCGACCTTTTTCACCGCTCGCAGCAGGAATTCCAGGTCGCCTTCGAGGTCGCCCGGTTCCCGTTCGACGGCATCCTTGGCGTTCTGGCGGAACCCCGCGCCAACGAAGTGATGAATCAATACCGCATCCCGTTGCCCGTGGCGGTCGATCCGGCCGTTGCGCTGCTCCATCCGGTTGGGGTTCCAGGGAATCTCGTAGTGAATCAGGCGCGAGCAGTGATTCTGCAGGTCGATCCCCTCTGATGCGGAATCCGTGGCAAGCAGGATGCGCACCGGCGAGACTTCTGCAGAAGCCTGAAACGCAGCCTTGATGCGCTCGCGGTCATCGCTCGCCATCCCGCCGTACATGACCATCAGGCGCTCTCCACCGACCAGTCCCTGATGCGCGAGCAGCCCATGCAGCCACTTCTGGGTCGCGCGGTACTCCGTGAAGATAATGACGCGGCGGCCGTTCCACTTGCCATCGGTAAACAACTCACTCTTCAGCCACCTGATCAGGCACTCAGCTTTAGAGTCCGCACGCAGCGACGCGGTCCGGGCATAGCTCTTCAGATTGTCGAGAAGCCCTTGCTCCTCGCCGGATAGAGGCCGGAAGATCGCTGCTGCACTCTCGACGGCCTCGTCGTGTGAGAGTTCGAGCTGATCGTCGTCCGCAGCATCTTCGTCCAGGCCTTCCACCTGGCGCCGCAGAATTCCAGGTGTAATCGCCTTGTTTTTTGCGCCACCCTGGCGACGCGCCTTGTCCAGCGACTCCAGATGCTTGTCCAGCGTCGTCGCAAAGGCGTGAGGCGACGAGAACAAGCGCTTCTTCAAAAGCTTCAGGACGAATTCAGTGGCGTAGCGCTCGCCGTCGTCGATCTCGGTGTCACGCGCCCCGCCGGTGCGCAACGCCGTATATCGCGTCAGGGCTTCATGCGCGGCACGCTCCGCGTCCGTGTAAGGCACCTCGAGAGGCTCGATGATCCGCTCGGGATAGCGCGGTGTTCCGTCCCACTTCGGCGGTAACTCGCGCTTCAGCCGTCGCACCATGATGGCGGCGAGCTGCTCCGGATTGGGCCTGACGCTGCGCGCGAAGCGCTGGTTGTCGAGCAACTCAAGCAGCGAGGTGAAGCTCTCCGGATATCCGTTGTGGGGGGTCGCCGAAAGAAAAAGCTTGTGCTCGAAATGCGGCGCGAGCAGGCGGATCGCCGCGGTTCTGAGCGACTCCAGGGCGTAACGGCCGGCCCCCGGCGGGGCGACGTTGTGCGCTTCATCGACGATCAACATGTCGAAGCGCCGCGGATAAGTGGGCTCACCCGGAGCCGGCAGGACTTCACGAAACTGTTGCAGCGGCCGATCGCGCTTCAGAAAATCGATCGACGTGATAAGCCGCGGAAAGTGCGTCCACGGGTTGACGTGCAAACCGCGCCGCCGGCGCAGGTCCTTCATCAGTTCGCTGTCGACAATGCGGAATTCCAGACCGAACTTGTCCCGCATCTGGTCGCGCCACTGGATCTGAATGGACGACGGGCATACGACCAGCACCGATCGCGCCCGATGGCGCAGCAGCATCTCCTGCACGACCAATCCCGCCTCGATGGTCTTGCCCAGGCCCACGTCGTCCGCGATGAGCAGGTTGACGCGCGGCATCTGGATCGCGCGGGAAAGCGGGTCCAACTGATAGTCCTCGATCTCCACCCCGCTGCGGAAGGGTGCCTGCAAGGCGCTGGTATCCGCCTGGGAGATCGCACCCCAGCGAACGGCGTTGAGGAAAGCATCGAGCCGGGCTGGGCTGTCAAAGCCGCTCAGCTCCGGCATCGAAGCCCTTTCAAGGATGGCGGCGCCGGGCTCCAACTCCCAGACGACCTGTAATTCCTCACCCAGCGCGTCGTCCTCCACTGAAGACAACGTCACGAGGTTCTGTGCCGCCGCGCGCTCTTCGTGAGTGCTCGATCCCGCGATGGCCGTAACGACGAATCGTCGATTACGAACGGAGACGAGCTGTCCCGGGGCGGGCGGCTGCCTGGTCGGGACGATCTCTTGCAGGGTGGCGGTCATGGTCACAGAATACGGAGTCCGGCCTCAAAAGGAATCGAAGAGTGGGCGTGCAAATACCATGTGGAGTTTATTCCGAAGTGCTGAAGGAGGGTACGCGCCGTACAGGAAATCCATGCATACGCCACCGGCTTTTTTTCGAAAGGCGGCGACAACCGAGACCCCGCCGAAATTACGAAGATGCCAACGCGTATTTGCAGTATTCTCAGGCCACCTTTGTGACCAAGTGAAGCAAGCTGTGGATGCCGTCAATTTAGCCGATGCCAAGGCACGTTTGAGCGAGTTGGTGACCGAGCAGGCCGATTCCGTGCTGGTGTGCGAACACATCGGCAGGACGGTCATCCGTCGCATCGAGGCGGAAAAGCTTCGCCATTGGCTCGACAAGTACCGCCTGGGGGATCTCTGGCGCATTGGTGAACTGGGCGGCAACCCGTGATAACCCTCGGTTCACCAAGCAACATTGATACAGGACGATTGAGATGAGCGACAAATCACTTCCTGCACTCGGCGGCAAATCCTTCGAGGAACTGAGACGAACCAACCAGCATGGTGCCGAATACTGGAGCGCCCGCGACTTGCAGCCCCTGCTCGGCTATACGCAATGGCGCCGTTTCGAGCAGGCAATCGAACGTGCCATGACCTCCTGCGAAACCTCGGGGAACAACCCCGAGAACCATTTTGCCGGCGCCGGCAAAATGGTTGGTCTTGGCTCTGGTAGTCAGCGCGAAGTCGATGACTACCAGCTCTCCCGCTTCGCCTGCTACCTCATAGCCCAGAACGGCGACCCGCGCAAACCCGAAATCGCCCAGGCACAGAAATATTTCGCTGTCCAGTCTCGCCGTCAGGAATTGAGCGATCAAGCCGCCTCCGACATGGAGCGGCTGGAACTGCGCAAGCAGACAGCCGACGAGTTCAAGGCATTATCCGGTGCAGCGCAGGATGCCGGCGTACAAAGCAAAATGTTCGGCGTGTTCCACGACGCCGGCTACAAGGGCCTCTATGGCGGCCTGGGGCGCGATAGCATCAAGCAGCGCAAGGCCATTCCCGAAAAAGACAACCTGCTCGACCGTATGAGCGCTACCGAACTGGCGGCTAACCAGTTTCGCATGACCCAGGCCCGCGACAAGCTCGCCCGTGACCGGGTACGCAATCAGGTACAGGCGATCCAGACCCATGAACAGGTCGGCAAGGAAGTGCGGGATGCCATCAAGCGCATTGGCGGCACTTTGCCCGAGAATATTCCGCCTGCCGAGCATATCAAGGAAGTGAAAAAGCGGGCCAAGACCGCGACCCCGAAGCTGACGCTGGACGAGCGTGAAGCAGGTGGTTTGCTGGGTGATGCTGTCGATAAGCGCAAGGATAAGTGAGGTTATGCATAGTGGAATGACGGACATCTGCTTGGATTGAAGCCCCTTGGGATAGTATCCTTCAGTGGGCAGCGGGATCAGCTGCTGACATTGGAAGGGGCGGCGGAGTATTTCTGGGCGATGTTCATTTCACCCTTTACAGCAAGGATGACGGCTCTGTGCCGAACTCTTGGCGAGATCGAGTGGGAATTGCGATGGGCAAATGATGACCATCAATCTTCGTGGGAACACACCAACACCGGTGCCGACTTCGACAAAGAATTGTCGGTCGCACGTGCGATGATTGCGAAGTAATCGATGTCGAGCATTCCGGAGTCCTATCGGGAAAACATTGATCCCTTGGTGGCGAAAGCACGGGATTTGCTCGAAGACGGGCAGACGTTGGCCGCGTTTGCATTCGTTGGCTGCTTTGCCATGCGTCGTATTGAAGCGGTCTTGCTGGACACTCGTAGCGAGGAGGCAAAGGACCGTTCAGCAAATGAGATTCAACGTACCGCCGAAGCAATCAATGCCGATTTTGTATTCCTGGTCACCGAGGCTTGGGGGCTGCCCAAAGATAAACTTTCGAGCCACCAGAAGATCCTCGACAAGTACGGCTCCATCGCCAATTGTCCGTATCGGATTGACACGGTCAGCTTCGTGCTGGAAACGCACTATGGCATTTGGAGCGCCCAGGTTCTCATCAAGCCGAAGGGCTATTCAAAGAAGAAGCGGACGTTTGGCGAGGTTCAATTCCAGAAGATCGACAGCGCGGAAGGGCGGCTGAGCGGGTTGCTGCCGAGAGCGAAGAATAGTCAACCGCGGCCGTTGCACTAAGGGACGGACTCATTAACCTTGCCCTCGCGCGTCGCGCGCCAGGCGAGCGTGTTGGGCACATCGCGCTGCAGTTCGAAGCTCGCCCTGCTCATGACCACCACGTCGGCCGGAATGAGCCGGTGCCCGAGGAGTGTCGAAAGCCGGATAGTTTCCGCAGCGCGGTCGGGCACATCCAGCTCAATCACCAGCAGGTCGATGTCGCTGTCTTCGCGCGCGTCACCACGGGCGTGCGAACCGAATACCAACAGCGTCGTGCCCTTCGGCACTGCCTCCTTGAGACACTCCAGTGCTTCATCAACCAGATCACGGGCCATCACCTGTACTCCCGACGGGGCATCTCCGCCCAGACGGGGCATCTCCGCCCAGATAGGCTAATTCTACGTCCCGCTCTCGCTGCCACCAAGGCCTTTGATCCGAATAGTCGGCGTCGGCCTTCCCCGCACCGCCCGCCGGAGCGACCTCGCTGACGGCAAGTCCTACGGCATAGATGCGCCGCTGACAATCGTAGCCTGTACGCTCTTCAGGATGGGGCCAGATCAGCGCGTCGCAGTCCTTGGGCGGATGCGAGGCGAGTGCGACCTTGGGAGTGGCGTCGCGCTACGCGAAGTGAAAGACAACATCAACCTCTTCTCGGCACCCTTCAGAGCCAGGTCGAAAGGCATCGGTTTGGCGGCGCCGAATCTCACTCACTTCGGACAGTACCAACCGAACTTTTCTCTGTGCCGCCACTGCAGTACCTACAAGGCAGTCGACAATTTCCCGGCTCTTCAGCCGGTGCCCACCCATTCGTATTACTACATGCGAGTTGTCAGCAAGGATTTGCCCGAGCGTCCGCCACAGGTCGGTGATCATGTTCCAATATGGACCAGCTCCGCGGTAGCGATCGTCTCTCGAATTCAAGTTACCCTGTGGGTATGGTGTACCGCCGAGAAACCAGCCGCGCAACCACTGATCCTCTTCGAAGTTCGTCACGTTTAGATACGGAGGAGAGGTCACGACGCAGCTGATTCGCGCGTTCTGGACACGTTCGATACGTGGTAGATCGCGCATGTCCTGGTAAAACACGGAGCCACGCCGCCGTGGAATCTCCGATTCATAGCGAAACGACGCTTTAGCTCGGAGCAATTCAAACGCATCCACCCGTGGCGCCGTCATCCGATGCCTTCTCCAATAGCGGACGGAGTAGTCAGGCTTCGTGCTGATGGTTCGCGGCATTTGATTGCTCATGTACGCGGGCGGATCGCGCACTTCACCATGCAGAGCACCGAGCGCCAGAGCGGCAACCATGCAATCGGTATCTGAGTCTCGCCATGCGAGTGATTCTCGCAAGTACACCAACTGGGCCAGGGTTGGCGCGCTAAACGCCCAATGGAAGAACTGCGGCAGTTCCTTCGCAGCCGCCGACCACGCACGGGCAATAAACGAGTGTTCCAGTTGCGTGATACGGCGCCGAATACTCGATAGCGCTGGGGCATTGGTTTTTGCGCGAGTGACGCAGTACGCCACCGTATTGGTGTCACAGGCGATGGCGCGGCGTCCCATCAAAAGCGCTTGAAACGGCGTGGTCCCCCGGCCGCAGAAGGGATCGAGAATCACCTGGCCAGGTTTTGAATAGCGCGCAATCCATCGCTCCGCAAAGGATTCCGGGAACATCGCGAAGTAAGGACAAAGTGAATGGAAGCGGTGTCTCATGGCAGTACGTTACGTAGTAACACCTCTCGCGTCCATTGGCGGCATTTTTTTACGATGGGGGCCGGAATGTCCGTCGCGTGGGCAGCAATCCGGCACCGATCGAATACGATTCCCGCGCGCGAAATGGCAATGTTCCAACCGTGATCCGGAATGGTGAACGGAACAAAGAATACCCGACCGGGGATGATATGCAGAGCTTCGCGCAGCCACAATCGACAGAAGGACTCGGGTTGTAGCTCGGTAACCTTGCCCTGCCAGTTCTTGCCCGTAGCGCATTGACCGAACATTACGAGCTTGCCCCGTCGCCTATCCGGGAATGGTGTCCATGCCACGACATCAAGCTTCGCGTCTTTCTGATCGCTGGCAGCCGGTTCCGTCGAGATCCCGCCACCCTCGCCCAAGCGCGCGCACAGCTCGTCAACGGCGCACCTAAATCCCTTACCCTTCTTTCGCCGTGTCGGGCCGAAAGCGACCGCTTCAACGCCGGCCGCGGAGCCGCCCAAGTACCCGCGAACAGCGGCCGCCGCGATCTCCTCGAATAGCGAATCCGCACGCGCAACCTGCTTCGCCGCTAGATGTCCATACCTAGCAAGAAGAAGTAGGAACACGTATATGGATTTCTCCGCCTCTCCTTTAGCTTCGATGAAGTTCGCGCGAACATCGAAAGCATAACCGCTTGCCAAGCCGCAGGCTTGGTCACGCGTCTCAAGCTCGTCGAAGGCGGCTGCGGTAACCGCCGTCACCCCTTCACCGCCAGGGTCCACATCTACAACGTCATCGTCCTCGATCATTGCATCCATGGTGCCCGCTCGCTTGATTGTACGGGCGAGGTCCGCGATCGAGCTGTTTCGATCTCGGCTGCTGAGCGCCTTCAATTCCAGCCAATCCGCATGTTCGGAAGGCGCGGCACTAGCAGGAGGAGCGGGATCATCGAACGGCATATAGTGAGGGAATTCGACGCCTCAGTTAGACGGCTTGCGTCGCCGACCGGCGTGACTACGCAGTTCCTCAACGACATTATTAGCGAGCAGAAAGATCGCCTCCCCCATCGTGAGTAGATCAGCCTCTCCTTTATAGCCGGTAAGGAGTTTTGCCCGTGCGTCCTCCAGGGCTTGCTTGGCTGTCACCAGTGACTCGCGAAACAGACGTTCATCACCGCGGCTGATGTTTAGCGACGTCGCTAGCGGCAACCCTTTCTGCAGTGCCGCGATACCGTTCGCACTTTGGAGCGTTTCGTCTAGCTCGCGAAGGTCCGGATTTTGGCTGCGGATTAGCGGTTCGCGACTTTCGTCCTTGTTACCGTAGAGCCACTGGCACAGCTGTCCAAGGTGCTTCAGCTTTTGTCTAGGGACCGGGCGCTTCTCCGTGGCACCCCTCTTCATGCCAATAAACTTTTGAATCCCTGGATATCCGAGCCCGGTGTAGAGATGCGAGAACGCGAAATGCTTGCGAGCACGATTATCTCGGTGCCACACATTGTCCTTCTCCGCCTGCTCAAGCACCTGCCAGGCGCTATACAGCCGGGCCACTGTCGAATGGGTATCACCAATGCAACTTGCAATCGACTCCAGCGACTGATGCAGATCGTTGTGAACCCACGAAATGTACTTGGCCTTGCTGTATGACTCCCACGCCTGCGGTCCATTGATGTGCTTGAACCCGACGTACTGCCAGATGCTATCGCGCTTACATACGATGACTGGCAGGGATTTAAGTTGGCCACGCAACGGCTCCGAGATTGCTGGCAGATCCGTGGCTTTTACTTTCTCGCGCAGTTTCGCATCACACAGAAGTTTGACCGCAGCCAAACGCCGATTACCCTCGATCACCACAAGCCTGCCGCCTTCTCGCGCGGCAAACAATGGCTCGTGCTGGAAAAACCCGTTTTGCCTGATCGATAAGGCGATCTCGGCGACCGCCATTTCGCGCCACAGAAACTCAATAATCTCGTCCTGAGATTGGCCCTCCGCGGCTCCCGCCATTCGCGGGTTTTTGTCGTCGAGGAATAAAGAATCCGGAGACATCTTCTCGGCTGCAGGAAAAGCCGTCGCCGCTTCTCCCCTTGGGCGCTGTCTCAGTGTATTGGCCATCTCGCGTCGCCCTCTCTCTTATGCTGGAATGTTGTGCGCCTCCGGAGATCCCAACCGCATCCGTGAGTGACTGCGCGAGCAGCGACTGCACGGACCCCCTGGCCCACTACTGCACTTAAGCTGTCATTCTAGCGCAGAGCGCCCAAAGATACCGGAGGACAGGCGAGTTGACGTCGATGACACAGCAGGGCGAGTCAGTGTTCCTTTCCTCCCTCGTGGGCGCCCGAGACTCGTTTGGCGAGGTTCAATTCCAGAAGATCGACAGCACGGAAGGGCGGCTGAGCGGTTTGCTGCCGAGAGCGAAGGAAAGTCAACCGCGGCCGTTGCACTAAGATATGCTCTTCACGGTGCGAGTGCCTGCAAATTAGGATGTCAAGCTGGCTGCGGGCTCCAATAACCCGATCAGCGCGTCGAGGACGTCATCAGGCTTCTCTGCCATCAGCGCATGGCCACTTCCCGCCACTTCGACGACCCGTGCGCCCTTGATGGCTTTCGCGAGTTCGCGGCCGGAGCGCGCGGGAGTCATGAGGTCGCGCTTGCCCAGCACGAGGAGGGCCGGGCATTGCACTTGCGCAGCGCGCTCCATCCCGGCTGCATAAGCGTTGCACGCCGCGAAATCGACGTGCATCACGCCGGGTTTCTGCCGCTGCATCAGGCGCAGGTTTTCACCGATCACCCAGAATCCCGGGCCCGGATTGCTCGGGGTGTGCGCGTAGGCCGAATGCGACCAGATGTTGACCATGTCCTGCGCGAGCGGCTCGTCGTTCCGGGTGGCCTCGAGCAGCTCCGGCGACACGCGCATCGGAAACGCCGCGCCGACGAGCGCGATGCGGCTGACGCGCCCGGGGTATCGCGCAGCGCAGTCCAGCGCCGCGAGCGATCCCATGCTGTGGCCCACCAGTGCGGCCCGGCCAACGCCGGTCGCATCCAGCAGTGCAGGAATCCAGTCGGCGATCGCCTCCACGCTCGGCAGCGGCGGCCCCTCGGAGCGCCCGTGGCCGGGCAAATCGAGCGCAAGCACCGCGTGGCCGTGGTGCGCGAGGTAACGGCTCTGCAGCACCCAGACGCAGTGGTCCTGCTCGGCACCGTGGATGAAAACGACCGCCGGCAGACCGGCGTCGAACGCCTTGCCGCCGGTGTAGCAGAAGACCTTGCGGCCCCGGACGGTCAGTTCCATGGCGTCGTTAACCCATCAGCGCTAGAGGAAACGGCATGGCTGGTTTTGCTTTTCATAAATCTCCCGATTTCAGCACGTTGCAACTTCGCAACGTGCTGAAATCGGGAGACGTATACAAAACCAAATTCAACAGCAGGTCTGTCAATACCCATGAAGCTAGCCTTTCTGCGCGGCGCGCAGCGCGCGCGTGAGATCCTCGACCAGGTCCTCCGGATCCTCCAGCCCGATCGAGAGCCTGATGGTCCCCGGCCCGATGCCGGCGGCGGCAAGCGCGGCATCGTCCATGCGGAAATGCGTGGTTGTGGCCGGATGGATCACCAGGGACTTGGCATCGCCGACGTTCGCCAGGTGCGAGAACACCGACAGCGCCTCGATGAACCGGCGTCCGGCGGCGCGGCCGCCGTTGACGTTGAAGCTGAACACCGAACCGCAGCCGCGCGGCAGCAGCTTTTTCGCCAGCGCGTGGTCCGGGTGCCCGCGCAGTTCGGGATAGGAGATCGATTCCACCGCAGGCGAGGACCCGAGAAACTCGATTACGCGGCGCGTGTTCTCGACGTGCCGCTGCATGCGCAGGGGCAGCGTTTCGATGCCCTGCAGGATCTGAAATGCCGTCATCGGACTCATGCAGGCGCCGAAGTCGCGCAGGCCTTCTCGGCGGGCGCGCAGCAGGAAGGCTGCGATCGTCGATTCCTCCTGGAAGTCCATGCCGTGGAAGCCGGGGTAGGGTTCGGTGAGCTCAGGAAACTTGCCCGAGGCCTCCCAGTCGAAGGTGCCGCCATCGACCAGCAGCCCGGCGATCGCGATGCCGTGGCCGCCGAGGAATTTCGTTGCCGAGTGGTAGATCAGGTCGGCACCCAGGTCGAACGGACGCATGAGGTAGGGCGTGGTGAAGGTGGAATCCACCATCAGCGGCAGGCGCGTGCTGTGCGCAATGTTTGCCACCGAGGGCACGTCGAGCACGTCCAGGCCCGGGTTGCCCAGCGTCTCGCCAAACAACAGTCTCGTATTGGGCCGGATCGCGGCGCGCCATTCATCCAGTTTCCGGGGATCCACAAAGCTGGTATCGATGCCAAAGCGCGGCAACGTGTAGGCGAGCAGGTTGTGCGAGCCGCCGTACAGCGCGCGCGAGGCGACGATGTGGGAGCCTGTTCCCATCAGTGTGGCGATCGCCAGGTGCAGCGCTGCCTGGCCGCTTGCGACGGCGATCGCGCCCACCCCGCCCTCGAGCGCGGCGATGCGCTCTTCGAGCACCGCGTTGGTCGGGTTGGAGATGCGCGAATAGACGTGGCCGCCGCGCTCCATGTTGAACAGCGAGGCGGCGTGATCGGCGTCGCGGAATACGTAGGAGGTCGTCTGGTAGATCGGCACGGCGCGCGCGCCAAACTGCGGATCCGGGGCCTGCCCTGCGTGCAGGCTCAGCGTGTCGAAGCGCAGGTGTTTGGGGCCGGACATGAACGGGCACTCCTGTCGGAAGTGAGCCATTTTATCCGGATGACCCGCCCGGTGCGCTGCGCGCGCTGGCACAGCGGCGTACCATCGCCGCTCAATGGGAGAAAATGAAACGGATCGGGCGCCCGGGCGCACCAGCGACGCCCTGCCGCTGAAGCTGTTGGCTGCGGTCTGGCTGCCGTTCTCCTGCGGCTATTTCCTGTCCTACGCGTTCCGGACCATCAATGCAATAATCTCGCAGGACCTGGTGCATGACCTTGGCATTGCCGCGGGCCAGCTTGGCTTGCTCACGGCAGCCTATTTCTTCACCTTTGCGCTGGTCCAGATTCCGCTGGGGGTCATGCTGGACCGCTTCGGCCCGCGGCGCATCCAGACCGCGTTGCTGCTGTTTGCGGCGGCCGGTGCGGGGATATTCTCCGTCGCCAACGGAATCGAGCTTCTGGTCCTCGCGCGCGCCCTGATCGGGATCGGGGTATCGGCTTGCCTGATGGCGGCGCTCAAGGCCTTCGTGCAGTGGTTCCCGATGTCGCGGCTTGCCTCGTTGAATGGCTGGCTGCTCGCGTGCGGGGGGCTGGGCGCTTTTGCGACGTCACTACCCGCCGAGGCTGCGCTGCACTACACCGATTGGCGCGGATTGTTTGCGGGCATTACGGTGTTGTCGTTGCTTGTTGCCGCATTCATCTTTTTCGTCGTGCCGGACCGGCCGGCCGGCGAGGCGAGCGAAGACTGGCGCGAACTTCTCGCCGGCGTGCGAACGGTGTTTAGCGCCGGCGTGTTCTGGCGCGTGAGCCTGGTGTTCATGGTTGCACAGGGAACGTTCCTGTCGGTGCAGACCCTGTGGATCTCTCCGTGGCTGCGGGACGTCGCCGGCTATGAGAGCGCCGGGGGCATGTTGGCCGCGGTGGCGGTGGCGATGATCCTGGGGTTCGGTATTTCGGGTAGCCTCGCGGACCGGCTCGCGCGGATGGGTGTCGACCATCTTGCCGTCCTCAAGGCCGCCTATGCGGTTTCCATCGCGATGTTTGCCCTGATCGCCGCCGGAGTGACGGTTGCGGTGCCGCTCATATGGGTGATCTACGGCATTTGCAGCACTGCTGCAACGACACTGTCCTACCCGATTCTGTCCCGGCGCTTTCCCGTCGCGCTGGCCGGCCGGGTGAACACGGCTACCAACATGCTGGTATTCGTCTGGGCATTCCTGTCGCAGTGGGGTATAGGCGCCGTGATCGGCCTGTGGCCGGCCGAAGGCGGCCATTACGCGCTGGCGGGGTACTACGCAGCTTTTGGCCTGTCCCTGCTGCTGCAGCTTGGCGCCTTCGCGCTGCTGCTCGCGCAGCGCAAATGACAATCCCTTAGTCTTACTGCGTCAATAAAGATATGTTCATTGATTGGTTCTCCCGCAGCACGGGCAATGAGGCAGACGCACGGCGAGGGCGCGGGCGATTGCCAA
>Ga0209343_10003514_pt1 | contig 19698 bp, 7 predicted proteins | sample RifCSPlowO2_02_FD_184026 | JGI IMG/M metagenome (GOLD analysis project Ga0209343, IMG submission 184026) | Groundwater microbial communities from Rifle, Colorado - Rifle CSP2_plank lowO2_0.2 (SPAdes) (version 2) | ecosystem: Environmental > Aquatic > Deep subsurface > Groundwater | place: Rifle... | reverse complement strand
GACGCATTATTAGAGCTGATGAGAAATTTAGCCTTTAATCCCGCGGAGGTTTGTCCGGCTTGTTCCAGGACAGATTTCATGGCAAATATTGTAGCCAGGACCAGCAAGCCCTAAGCCCTTTCCCCTTGACAACCCTGCATAAATAAACCATACTTTATATTTACAAGGGTATTACAAAGTGTACAATAGGAATTTAGAGTACCAAATCGAGCATTTGATCAACCAAAAGCAGTCTGCGCTGGTTTTTGGCCCGCGGCAGGTCGGAAAAACTACTTCCCTAAGAAAGTGCTCCTGACTTCCGCACTTGCCTCAAAATGAGCTAATTTCCCTCGTAAAAAGTTGCGATTTGGGTGTCCCATTGCGGAAGTCAGGCCCTGGCATCACTTCTAATCCTAATCATCTTCCTCTCTCCTCCCTTGCCCTTTATCCCTTCATGGGCCTTCACGGGCCCTTTTCCACTCTACCGCCATACACATGTATTGACATATTACGTATATTGTCATATAATGGCGCCTATGTTTGACAGAAGAATTATTGAATATTTGCGCGACTGGAAAGACAAGCCAAGCCGGAAGCCGCTGGTTGTAAGAGGGGCGCGGCAAGTAGGAAAAACCTCGGCAATACTAATTTTCGGTAAAAGTTGTTTCAAGGAAATTGTCCATCTAAATCTGGAAAAAACTGAACATTTGCGGTGGTTCAAAAAAGCGCTTTCACTGCAAGATTTGCTAACCATTCTCCAGGTTAACTGGAAAGCGAAGTTAATTCCAGGGGAAACCCTGATTTTTATTGACGAGATCCAAAACGCGCCAAACCTGATCCAGCTTTTAAGGTTTTTTTATGAGGACCGGCCTGACTTGCACGTTATCGCCGCCGGCTCACTGCTTGAAGCTAAAATAGAAAAAGAAGGCTTTTCCTTCCCCGTAGGGAGAGTAGAATTTTGCTATCTCTATCCCCTTGATTTTTTTGAATACCTTAAAGCAAAAGGAGAAGATAAACTGCTGACGCTTTTAAGGGGGACCACCTTAACTAATCCGCTGCCAGCGCCCATCCATGATGCGGCGTTAAAACTTTTCTATGAATACTGCATGGTTGGAGGAATGCCAGGCGTAATAAAAGAATATTTGGAAAACCAGAATATAAACAAACTTCTTGGTCTTTACGGCTCTTTGTTGACCGCTTATATTGAAGATGTGCACAAGTACGCCTCCCAGGCTGAAGCGAAATATCTTGGCCATATCATCGAAACCGCCCCATTATTTGCCGGGACAACAATAACTTATGAAAAATTTGGCGGCTCAAATTACCGGAGCAGGGAAATAAGCAAAGCTTTCTCACTCCTGGAAAAAGTCATGCTGCTCACTCAAATCCGGGCTACGTCCAGCCTGGGAATTCCAATTATCGCGAAAGAAAAAAGACCAAAGAAGTTAATTTATCTCGATGTCGGCCTGGTAAACTTTCGGATGAATATATTAACCGCTTTTATGCAAATGACCGATTTTGACGGGTTATATCAAGGCCGGATCGCGGAACAAGTCGTGGCCCAAAATATCTTAGCCTCTTTTACAAGCTATCCAGCCCAACTTTATTATTGGGCGAGAGAAAGACAGAAAGGCTCGGCAGAAGTTGACTTCTGCCTCAATCACCAGGGAAAAACGCTGGGCCTGGAAGTTAAGGCAGGCAAGAAAGGAAGGTTAAAATCCCTGCAGGTTTTTGCGCAACAAGTTGAGGCGCCTCTCTTGGCCCGCTGTTACAGCGGCGAATTGAAAAAGGAAAAATTCCCAATAGACGACAAACACCAGTCCCTCATGTCAATCCCCTTCTATCTCGTTCCCAGAATATTTGACCTTTTATCTTAAACCTTTTTCTCCTTTCTAACCCCTAAGCTTTTCTTCTCATATTTATTTCCCCTGCAACTTCTGCTATTTTTTATCGATAATCATTTGGGGGAGGCCATGATCCACCTAAATCTCGAGCCGAAAAATAATTTCAGATTGCTTAATAAGCTGAATGTCGGCGGCATATTATTCGTTAATACTTTTTTCCCTGGACCAGACCTGCACCGACACAGCGATATGTTTTTTATCGTCAGGAAAGTCGCGACTGATCTTTTTGTCGTTTACGACCGCATTCCTATCCCTTTTATGCCAAAAGCTAATAATTTTTCTCCGCTTAGAGAGTTGAACTTGATTAAGGGGCGGCAGGAACCGCACGGTTTTTCCATTAAATCATCAGATTTTTGCAACCCCGGGATTATTTCAATTTATCCCGGCCAGCCGGACGAGTTCTACCTGATGACCACCTGAAACTTGAACTTTTAGCCGACGCAAACAAACTAGCCTCTTTCTTGCCCTAAGCTTTTCCTTCATTTCCAAAATCCCCTGCAATTTCCACCAGAAACTGTCGATATATGTATAGAAAGGATGTATATGTTATGAGCCCAGCTAATCCTACAACCAATAGCGTCGGTTTTATAAGAACTTTTATCAGGAGGAGCGTCTCTCCTCTTTGGACCAGCCTATTCGCCAGAATCGGTTTTGCAAACAGACAAAAACTAGCCGCCGACTTAAAAAACATCACCAGCCAACCACAAGAGTTAACCTGGGATTTGTTAGTCAGCCGTGACACCATCCAACCAGGATATAGAAACCTCAAATCGGTAGACAAACTTCAACCCTACATGCTGTCGAAAACCGTTACCCCCAAAGATATCGCCGCCATGAACATAGACGGTTTAAAAGCTGAATTTAATCAGGGAATCATTTCAAGCATTTCTAGAGGAATTGACTCCGGCTATCACAGTGTTTCACAATATCTACGCGAGAGTCCGGCTCTTAGCATGGCTTTTTGCTACGGCATTAAAACAGCCAAAGGTATTGGCATAACATTAGGCGCAGGAGCAGCCTTGTGGTTTTTTGGCCTGCCGGTAATGACCCCGGGAATATTTTTGGGTACAGCCACTGCGCTCCAATTGCTGGCCATGAAATTTAACGACGGACTCCCTCTGGAAGGGACTTTTGGGAAACTCGGCAGCCTGGCCAAAAATTACTCCAGAAAAATCGGCTGGACGGTTTTTGGTTTTGACGCATTGTATCTGGGCTATCTGGTTTTTGAAGCAAATTTAAGGATCGCCAGTGTCATCGGCTCAACCGGCCTAGAGGGGACCGTAGCCGTCTTGACAACATTGGCGCTGTCTATCAACCACTTCGTAAGAAAGAACGTTTCTGAATTTGAAAAATCATTCCCCGGCCACCTGCTTCCTGGCCAGGAGAAAAACATGAAGAGATTAATGGCCGGCGCGGCCTACTCTTCTGCCGGCGAAGCCCATTATATTGGCACAAGACTGGTACTTTGGGGGGCTGCCTCTGCCTACCTGATACTTAACACAGCGGCCGCTACCGGATTGTGGGGAACTCTCCCTTTAACCCTCCCCTTCTTCGGATTGTTGGCCGCTTATCGTCTACGAGCGAGACAGGAATTCGGATATGCGAACAAACGACAAGCCGAGTGGCTCGACCGGGCAAAAATCTACAGCCCACTATGGGGTCTGGCAGCAGGAGCCATTAGCTCCGTAGCCCTGGCTAGCGTTGCTGGAGCGGGCGTAATCGGCCTTGCACCAATAGTCTTACCTCTACTCACCTATGGGACACATAAACTTGGTATTAGCAAACACTTAAGTAAAAATTGGGGCCTTTATGGCGTTGGCGGAATGACCGCTTCTTCCGTGGCCATGTCAATTATCTACGGCACTATCCAGGGCCCAATTGCCTATGCAACTTTCTTTGGCTCTGCCCTAACCTTGTTTGTCTCTGAATTACACGGAGCTTTCCACTCTTTTAATACCAATGCCGGATTAATTGCCTCACTTAAAGCATCTGCTATTGATCTTTTTGGAGAAAAAGAGACACGCGAATTGGGAAAGGAAAAAAGCGTCCAGGCCTTTAACCCACATACCGGGACAAAAGAACATTCATACGGCCAAATTTTCAGCACAATTATGAACACCAAGCCAGGCCTCCACTTTGTCTGCATGTATGATTATATAAAAGGAGAAAAGAATAAGGGCAAACTGCCGAACAAAGAAGATTATGAAAAAGAACTAACTTTTCTGGCCGCGGTTAAAAAACAAAGGGAGAAAGTTTTTAAGATCATTCACCAGGGGATGAAACCTGGCCTGACAGCAGAAGAGCAGTGCTTGCGGTTAATAAACAATCTCAACAAAGCAGCTACTTTCTTTAACACAGAATTAGAGGGCTCTATCCATGAAATGGAACGCAACCATCCCATAGTTGAGCACCACGTTATTGCGGAATTTATCAGGGCTTCGTTTCAGGAACTTTCTATCAGAGCAGAAGCATTTAGGGATGCCGCCAGAGGGCTTGAAGCTAAACTGGAATTATTAAAAGCTGACCAGGTTACAGGAAAAGACATAAAACCATGGGGAGAAGAAATATACCAGGATTGGAATTATCATCTCCTCTGCTATGACCCGGAGCTAATGGAGATAATCCCGGTTGCCAGGAAGAGCGTAGCTGGTGATGAACGAGAAGTTAGAAAAGTTGAAAACGTTGCCTCTTTCCCCCTCTATCGCGGTTTGGCCATGTCAGTAGCCGAATTTAAAGAGGTCGAGGCAGATAGGACTGAAGTTGAAGATTGGATCTGCGGCACCTGGACCAGGGTTCCAAATCCGGCACACCGTTGGGACGCAAAGGCCGGTTCACTGCAAGCCTCCAAGTTTCTCTGGGTACTAAGTGAACATGTAAAAACCGACCTACAAAAAGATTTGCAGAAACATCTTTCAACCTCAAAATACATCGCCGAGGTCGACAACGAGCCATCGGTTACACAAGGTTTCATAGCAGGACAAGGAGCTATTACCTTCCAAGTCAATGGAGAATCAGTTACAACTGACCGTTATTATTTATCCCCTCAGTCCAATCAACGCCTTGTGCCAGAAGTCAAAATTGAAGATGCCACATTTAGAGCCGGTAAAACCAAAAGAGACCTGCCAGCTAATTATAGATTGGCCACCGAGTTCACCGCTCCAGCCTTTGACTTCTCTCTCATGATGGATAAAAACGACGTACAAGTACGCACCTACTGGGAATTACCGGCAATAGTGGAGAGGGCAAAAAACGACACCTTCGTCAACCTGCAGCTACGCACACCTATTGGTTATAAAACAACATTCGCTAATCCACTAGCCAACCCAAGCAAGCCTGTAGCCATAAATATGCCTGTTCAGGTGCTTGATGCCAATGTCGAATTAAGGAATCCCGACAATGGCTTGATCATTCCGTACAAAATTGACCGGGGCGCGGCTCATGTCGGCATTGACGAAGAAGCCCCATGGAAGAGACTAAAGAGAGCTGAGGGTAGAGTGGAAAACGAAGCGCTTGTCTCTTTTTCTTTAGTATATGATAAAAATGGCTCTGATCACGTCATCAATATGCCCCCGAGAGACTTCCCCAGGTATTTTGGAAAACTTGGGATTGTTCCAAAAAAAGACGGTACATTTGTTTTGGAAACAAACAACTTTTCCGGCGAACTTCATAACATACCTCAACGCGATGGGGACATGACCTTTCTAAGGATATTTTACCAGGACGGCGATTATGCTTTTGTCAGAGCTCCAGACGGTAAAAGGCCTCCCCTAATGAACAAAGACTGGTACGCAGCCAACGGCAGGCCGACCCTTGACGGCACCCCGGTCGACCCAAATATAGCACCTCCAACCTATTACAGGGTTGTTGTCCCGGCCGACCAATCCACAATAACAATCACAGATGTTTGTACTTCTAATGGTGTTACTGTCCCAATTGCCAGGGGCTGGGACCGAGACTACTCAGAGGGTGATGCTATCGAAGATTTCTCAGCCTCTGCTAACCCGGAAGTTTTGCGCGGAGCTAAAAAAGGTCATATGCTGGGAAGGGTATTTTCTTCCAACACTGAACTGCCAGAAACTGTCGACCTGGGCAACTACGTTGTAAGAGACCGGGCAAAACACATTGAAGCGGCAATCGAGATCGTCCCTTCACAAAAGTCAGACGACAAACTTACGGTCATCGAGAGGCGGCTGGACACAACCGGCCTCTCCATAGATAGATCAAAATACCTATACACATTAACCGATGCCGGAACCAGGCTGATCGAAGAAAAAATTCCGGATTTGCGCTGGATAGACGACATCCAGGTAACCAGTGAGGGGGTTACTGTCGCCTACACCACCCCAACACATTCTGATACATTGTTCTTGCCAGCCGTCTGCTTCAGAGATAACACCGGCAAAACTTTGCTGAATAATAAAAAGGCCAATATGTCCGAAGCAACCGACTTTTACCAAAGCAGCTCGTACACTCGGGAGACAGTACATTTTAAGCCAACCATAGATCATTATTTTCATAAAGGGACGCTTTGTTTAGTTGTGCACAAGACAAAACAATACGACATCCCCATGCCTCAAGAATTAAGAGGCAAAGTTTCCAGAGATTCGGATATAAAGATCCACCCGGCTGGCGCCGATGCGGCTATTATGGTGAGGAGCCAATGGATTCCATTAATCACGCCAGAATCACTAGCCACCGGCAATATAGACGAAGCTTCATCAAAGATTATTAAAGGGCAAATTAAATCTGCCATTGCCGACCAGAGAAGGTTTGGGGAACAAAATAATATATCATCCGTATATCCAAGGGATCCATATTTTTATGGTTTAATCATCGAGACCATGTTTCGTCAACTTGAGAAATGGGGGCAAAACGTCGCTATCAACAGAGGGAAAGCTGTGCGGGCCAACAGAGGGATCCAGAGTGGACGCACCCACACCATGGGTTGGGAATTAATTTACAATAAACTGGCCGATATCCTGGAAACTAACGACGATTTCTTGGTTAAGCTGACCAACTTTTGCGAAGAGATGGACGGGGTTGGGGTATCAGAAGATACTCAAATGGAGATGGGCTACTGGCTAAAAGGTATTAGGATGTGGGTCATCAAAGCCAAGGTAGATGTAATGAACGCAGAAAAAGAGTGGGGTAATTACGACAAACAAAATACCAAGCGTTATGATTATAGTGAAGTTCTATTTAACATGGCTACATTATTAGCAAAGATTGATATTCTCCATGCGCGCGTTTTGAGCAGATCGCCAGTTACAAAAACATGGGGAGAGATATCCGAGATCATTGCCGGAAGGACCTGGTACAAACAAGTTTTTGCCAATATCATCGAGAAAAGCGCGGTTGCCGCTTATCTATTAACCTTTGGCCACGTTTTATTCTTCCCGGTTGACCTGGTTTATTTTGTCGGCGCCTGGCTATTTCGCACAACTGCGTCGTCAATAAACTATATCCAGCAACTAAAGACCCTCGGCTATGGCTTTATTACCGGCTTCTGGACAAACCCTGCCTTAGAACTTACTTTCTTAGCCGGATATTTGAGAGCCGCCTTGCGGCAATTCTTAGAAAGACCGCAATTCGGCACATTTATGTCTACAGTTAGCGGCACAGGCGAATTGATACCAAAAGAAAATAGAACCTGGATCAAATCGTACGCGGCCTTCACCGGGGCAGGCGTTTCTATCGCCAGCGCAGCTTTAATTATGGGCGGTTTAGCCTCGTGGTTACTGCTCCCATTGGGTCTGGCGGCAATACCAGCCAGTTTGGGACTGCTAGGCAAAGCGATCAGATCAAAACCGGGCTTCGGAAAAACATTAACGGTACTAGGCAGTTCAGCAGCAGCTGCTACCGGCCTGTTTTTGGTCACTACTGGAGCCCCGATAATCGCTTTTAATGCCTTAAGCATCGCAGTTGTGGCCAACCTAGCTTTTGGTTTTTACCTTTTTGGCCTCTGCTTTAATGCCCTGTCAGAAATGAAGCGCGCAGATAGAGAGGATATTATCATTAAGAGCGGCCACGCCAACCAAAGCAAAATTGACGTTATGGACAGAGCTAGGCTGAAAAGCACTCGTGCCACCTTGCAGAACTTTAAGTCGGGGCAAATAGATCTCAGTTACCAGGATTTTGCCAACATGAAAAACGAGCTCAAGGCCATTATGATCCGCTGCGGCCTGATGACTAATAAGGGGAAGATTTACCAGGGGGTTGAACATCCCTACCGCATGGAAGGGTTTAACTTGCTCTATCTCTATGGCACCCTGGAAATCACTTTGGCAACTAAAGCCGTTCGTGATCTAAAGCAGGATTCAACCAATCGCGAAGCACAATTGGCCTTAATCGGACTACTAAAAGAATCTAGAAATCACATTGTCCTCGATTATGCCGCCAAGATGTACCGCAGGCTTAATCTAAAGCTGCCGGAGATGACTTTGTCATCTATTTTGTTCAGTGCCCTAAGCAAGGTTATTGGCAACAGGGCCGCTCAGAAAATCCAGTACACTGCTCAGCAAATATACTGAAATTTCCCCTCAAAATTGTCGATATATATATGTGGGAGGGGAGCGTGTACTATGGGCATCGAAAGAGTGTCAAATTTATTAGCGCGAATCGGCTTGGCCAAAAAGAGACCTCATGCGAATCCAGCCAAGCTGGCAACAAATATCCATGGTTTATATTTTGCCAATCCTCAACCATTTTTGGCCGCACTCGTTAGAAACGGCATTATATTAACCGGTTCCAAGAATTCAGTTAATTCACTCACTGACATCAGGCCAGACATTATTTCCGGAGCAATTGACCAGGCCAGAATTGATTCACTTTATCCGGAGCTAGTAAGCAATTATTCCGGAAGTCAAACCAACTCAGCCCTCACCCATATGTCATTAGGAGTATATGATTTTGAGTTTTTCAGCCTCCCTGTCTATGCCAAAGGAGCAGCTAAACTAGCTTTTATTTTGGGCTCAACCGCTGCAGCGGTGACTTTTCCCGCCCTGCTCGCGATATCTTTTGGCGCTGCTGCTCTTTATGGAACCGTTTCTCACCTCGCCCACCGACGTATGGGCGTTGTCACAAAAGACGAAATTAGCCAAAATATACTTCCATATATTTGGGATATATTAGTTAAAGTTGGAACCATTGATCAACATGGAAATATATCTCATGATTTTAGGGGTACAGAAGAAGCACTAATAAAACATTTATCTGAAAACCTTATAAAAAAACAAATATTTGATGATCTGCAAAAAGTTCAAGATGCTTCAAGAGCTGCAACATTGGCAGATTTTAAGGAAACAGCAAAAGCTCTTTGGGAAACACTTATTAATTCCCACCAAATCAAAAAAAATGACGATAAAAAAGATTTTAAAGGCAGGTTATTACCTGGATTATTTCCTGAAACATTGGACAGCTTTGTGATTGGAACTATGCTGCCAAATGAGGCAAGAGTACATCTATTCAATATCCTCCAACAAGCCCGAGTTAGAAATCACCCTTACCTGAAATTAGCCTTTGACCTGGGAGCCAAAGCTCTCCCCTTTACACTCCTCCCAGCCGTTGTCTCTATTGGATTGACCACATACTCAGCAGTCAGAGATTATTTCTACCCCTCTTTTTCTCCGGATAATCTTGCTGTTGTCAGCTGCCTTGATGATCACATTATGGTCGCTGTAGACGGCAGAGAGACAGACTTGATCAGTCTGACAGGGGAAGACGCCACAGCACACTGTGAAGAAGGCGCGCAAAATTTAAATGATGCCATAGCCAACGGCAATCTCTATCGGGGAGACTTAGAAATCGATGGCCCGCTTATCCGTCTTGATCATAGCTGGCTCCCCTTCTCAGGCATCACTCTTTTAGATCTAAGCAGAGAACCTTTAAGCGCGCCGGAACGCGCTGACGCCATCGCTATGTATTTTAGGAATTTACACGCCTCCGGTATTATGCCGACAGGTGATGAGCTGGCTCGAGTTAGAATTACAGCCCTGGAAAGGCAGCTCCCTGTGCGCCTATTTAGAGACCCTAGATTGCAAGGAAAACTAGAGCTGGCCTCACTCTACCAGGCTGTCGAACGTTATACTGAAGCAGAAACCACTGCCAGAGAGATTGTTAATTTTGATCTCTCAGTCTACCCGGCCCGCCCAATGTTTAGCGATGAAGCAATTTTTTCTCTTGTAGACTTTATGAGAAGCCGCACTATGCGAACCTGGAATCCTGAATATCTGACAGAAGCTATGCGGTTGTTAATCGCGGAACGAGATCGACTGCACAGCCTCGAAGATGGTTATCTGGCAAGGTACAACTCTGAGCTTTTAAAAACCTGCGCCCTGGCTGGACAATCCTTCCCTCTATTAAGCTGGGCATACGCGCAAGCTTGTACACCCGGCGACATTGCAACATACCTGCAAAATGCCACCTTCACATACAACAGAACTACGCCGGCTTTTAGCGACAACTTTATTGCAGTTAGGGCCATGATAGAGACGGCCAAATACCACATCACCCAAAATAATTTAACAGAAGCACGCCGGCAATATCGAACCACCCTGGCCTTTCTAGACCTGATTGATAGCTGCTCAGTTGTAACACAAGGTGATGTTGAGCAAAATTGGCAGATTTATTCTCCCTACATGGCAGATGTCGATCTGGCAATAGGCAATAGCCTCGACCACACAGCCGGCCTGCAATCTTTTGCCCGCAGATGCGAGGTCTCAAGAGCGCTCCGGGGCGAACACCCGCCCTTCTCTTCCAATCAATTTGATTCCGACGCTTTTCTAATGTTTAGAGCCCAGGTTAACCAGGGCTTAGCCACTATAGAACAAGAATTGGCAGACAGCCTAAGAGGAGAACAAAGAGAAGGAGGGTTGCTTGGGGCCAGAAACCATATTGAACTCGCCTATAATTCGGTGCTCCGACTCCAGAGCGTAGATGTGGCTCGATTTTACGCCGCCATGTTTGAAGAGAGACAAGTTTATTATGAAGTGCTAATGGATTATGCCAATATACTTTTCGACCTCTACTGTCTGGGTCAAGAACGCTACCAGGGATCTCTGGGACAAATAGAACAATTGGCTACCGAAGTATATGAACTAAGGGCCGAAGAGCCACTCGATATTTCTTATTTACGCGCCTTATTTCTTTTGGCTGAGATAGATCTGGCCAACAACAGAAATGGCGCTGCCGCTGATAAACTGGACACAATCATTTCAAATATAAACGCGCAAGCGGATGGACTAACCGCAGGACAAACTTTGCCGCCGCACTATGAACATCTCTTGGCAGATTCACTGATAAGACAGAGTGTCATAAGGTAGGAAAATAAAATGTCAGATCCAAACATATCATTAAGTAATGTTTCTTCGATACTGCGTCAAGCGCAGGCTTACTACCAAGAAAATTTTATCGCCGATGACGGCCGGCCTATTGCCCGCGACGCGGCAGGCAATGACCTAACTATTTCCGAAGGAGCGGGCTACACCCTCTTTGGTATCGCTTACTCTGCCTTTTTAGTCCCCGCGGATGAAAGAGCAGAATATCAAGCCGCCTTCTCCCAGGTTTGGAGCTGGACACAAAGCAACATGCAAAGGCAAAATCTGGAAACGGTGTGGGCCTGCCCGCCCGACAACAGATTATGCTCCAGAAACGCCCTGGTTGAAAGACCATTTGGCGAAGTATTAGGAGAAGAATATAGTGACCATCTTTTTGTCTGGCGGCGCGAAGAAGAAGGAGTTATTTATCATGAAGTCCCCGGTCAGGCCGGACAACGCGACATCGTCACCGCCACAGATGCCGACATAGATATTGCTACGGCCCTCTTTTTTGCCGCTTTATTAAACTGGGGCTGGCCGGAGGGTGAAACAGGTCAACTACAAGAGAATCCATATCTTATAGAAGCCAATGCTATTCTCGGCGATATCTGGAATAAAGAGGTTTTACAAGTCGGCGATCAATATTATCTAATGGCCAGCGATGAATTTTACCGCACCGGAGAAGGGACCATCAACCCCAGCTATTTTCGCCCGGCCTACTTTAGCCACATCTTCCCTATTATCGATCCGTCGCATCCGTGGCCAAGCCTCAGCGAAACTTCATATGAAGTAATTCGCCAAAGCGGACAGATAGCTTTGGGTAACTTAGAGGGAGTAAATCTCCCCCCCGATTGGATCTCTCTGAACTTCGAAGGCAATTTAGTAGAAAACACCCTGCATGATGAAACTACCAGAAACGACTTTGGCTGGGACGCTTTTCGCACCCTCTGGGCGGTAGCTCAAGACTACGCTTGGTTCAACAATGAAACTGCCTTTGCCTATATGACCGGAGAGTCTGGCCCACAAAGTTTTATTCTGGAGAATGTTGATTTCTCTGGCTCCACCCCGGTTGTTTTTACCCACGACGGCCAGCCGATTGCCGCGAGACCCGAAGATCAATACCGCGTTTACGCCACCATGTTATCTTTTCTGGCTTATGCTGACGGCGAAGAGGCCCAAAACGCCGCTCAAATTATTGCCGATCGACTAACCAATGAACGTTCCAGCGAACACAGCAACGCTTTTTACAACGAAGAAGGATACTGGGGCAACCCCAATGATTACTATACCCAACGCTGGGGCTGGTTTACCCTTGCCCTGCTCCAGGGGCTGCCTGAAGAGCTTGAAAACAGTCTCCGGGAATTGTATGTCCCAACAACCTATACAACCGAGGAAGCAGCACTAACCAGAGCTCTTTTGCCCCCCCTATTATTTCAACCTGATCCGGAAACAGGGGTACGCACCAGCCTTGGCGGCAGAGCTATCCTCGACAGAGAATCTGCCTTAGAAAGATACTCATTAGAACAGATACAAAATGTTGTCTCGGCTATAGTAGAAAGGCCTTATGTCCCCTTGCCGACTCAATTTTCCGGCCCTTTCGCGGAGATCGCCAGGCTTGACGAGAGCTATGAATTTGACTTACTCGGATATTTTACAGATTCCAGTGAATATTGGAATAATACGGTTACCCTGCTTGGTCTTTTTAGCCAAAAAGCCATTGAAGAAGGGAATCAAGCAAATATTTTGCTGGCAATCAGCTCTTGTCAAGAGATAAGAGGCCAGGCATATTTTGACCCCAACGATTACAATCGCGCCTTGCTTGATGTTGTCGAAGCAGAACTGCGGGTCCAGGCTAACAATCAGGAAATTAATTTTTACCTCGAAGGGATCAGCCTGGCTAATTCGGCTATCACCGCCATGCTGGCATTGGATACAGAAACTGCCAGACCGGATTATTACCTCATCACTAAATCGCTGATGATCATCGGCGATCTTTATCTTAAAATGTACGAGACCCTGCAGCGACAGCCGGAGAGAAGAAGCGAGTCTGGTTATTTTCTCGCCAAGTCTGCCGAGTTTTATAATTATATAATCAATCTTGATGCGGGGGTCAATATCAGCACAACTCTTGACACCCCCCAGGGAACCAATTCCTTTGTAGTGCAATTTAACCAGGCCGACATGGCTCAATCAATACAATTTAATATTGACCAAAGATACATTCCCGAAGAGAGAGGGGCAGAAGCCCGCACCGCCCCCGAATATTTACAAGCGGTAGCTGTAATAAAAAATGCCTCCCTGCTCATGCAGCAAGCAGATATCCAGGACGCCATGACAATAAGCGGGGAATTAGTCCGCTGCCAGGCGGCTACCCAGATTATTAGCGCGCGGGCCCAGGCTGCCGGCCGGGAAAGTGATTTTTTCCTCTCTCTGGCCAATATTGTGCAGGCAGATTTACTGCTGGCTTTAGCCGACAGAGCCTCTTATGAGCTCTGGCCGGGAGAAGATAGCAACGTAACAAGTTTGTCCGCGAGCCTGGATACCCTCGGAGATGATTTAGGCTTTTCGTCCATCACCGCCAATAACTCACTTTCAGAACGCGAAGGCCAAATCCAAAGAATATTTAATCTTAGCAACCAAATTGTCAGCCGGGCCAGAGAACTATATAGCGGAATCCCGGCCGATTACGGTTATCTATATAGTTGGGCCAGAATCAAACTAATGGAGATTGTGGTTAGGCGCGCGGAATTTATCGAGAAAGAATATCTCTTTCTGGTAGAGCTCTACAATGATCCGGTCCTCCTGGCCAATCGTATTCCGGAAGGCGAGTTCTTAAGTGTTGAGTTTAACTACATCAAAGCATTATTGTTAACCTCTACCAAGCGCGCGGACCAATCACTCGTGGCGATAGAACTATTGGGCACGGTCATAAGCGAATCCGCCGCCTTACCCGAAACTTACCAATTATATTATCAGATCAACGCGCTGTTAAAATTGGCCGAGATACTGGCCAGGCACGAAGAAGCTCTTCCGGCAATAATTTCTATTTTTGAGCCGCTGGGCGACTCGGAAGGGATTATGGCCATTTTAGAAGAAAGTGTAAATAATCAGACGGCTGCCCTGGCACTCTTTGCCAGCATTGAAGCAATGATCGGCCGCCTTGACACAGATACGTTAGCCAGAATGGCGCTCGACACTTCGTCTATTCTGGCCGAACTTCATCAAGAATGGGCCCTGGTCTTATTGTCTATGGGGAGCCGTAACCCAACTATAGAACATGCCATTATAGCGCTTGAGTACTCTTATGCCTCCCACTCGGCCTATGACAATACTCAAAGGCGAGCTGATATTCGCATAATTTTTGCCAGGTTTTCGCAAATCGGCAGGAGAGACATCGCGTTGCAAGAAGAGTATGGGAGGACATTTAACAATGACCATTAATCCTTTACAACCATACGCGCCGAATAATATCCCTTCGACCCCACCAAGCAACGAAGTGCTGGTAAGCCAGGTTGAAACCAGAGATACGACAAGTGGAACTACACCAATTATTAACGGATCCCCATTGCTATCAGCTCCCGTCTGCGAAGATCTGCCAACCCAGAAATTGCCAGATTTTGTAGAGTCACAAAATAGACAAAACGGAGAAGGCGAAAGATTAGTCAATGAAGCCCGAAGGACCATTGATGACCTGGCCGAGTTCTCAACCGACTATCCAATAGCCAGAAACGACACAGTATTTTTTACAAGCCAGCGGGGGGAAGGAGCCATTATCCAGTGGTTGGCCGCAAGCAACCTGGGACAAACCCAGCCAGAAAATAGACTTGGAGGAGCAATTGATGATTTGGGACCGCCTGATCCTGATCTGAACGTCGAAGAATCACAGGAAGGAATCGGAAGACGCGCTTTTTGGTATCCTCTGATCGCCATGATCTTAAGCAGTGATTTGGCTGCCTATAGCAGTGAGCTGCAAAGTCTCACCACAGATGATAGCTGGGCAAGTGAGACTGACCCTCGAGAAAGAGAGCTACAGGCCTTAGCACAAATTGAAACTCAATTTTTGGCTGGACACGACGAATTTTCTCTTTTGCTGGGAGAAAACTTACTGCGCCAAGCCCAACTTATCAGAAGCCTGGCCCTCTCTTCTAATGATACCGAACTTTTGGCAGAATCCAGAAGACTACTGGGTCTAGCCAGGGGTTATATAAGCAGGATTGCCACAACAGACACAATTTCAAGAGACTCAGATAGCGCCTACATCCCCCGGCAAACACGTGGGAATGATGCCGAACTCGCCCGGCACTTTGCCAGAGCCAACTTATTAATGGCCAATGTCATCATGCTGGAAGCACAAGGTGAGGCAACCCTCTTAACCTTGCGGGAAGCGGAGACATATTTATGCGACACCGCCGCCCTGGAGGGCTTTGAAGCACTCGAAGCCAGAAGATTGCTGGCCGATAATTTAATCCAACAAGGTTATTTGAGCAGAGATCAAAACGAACCATATTTGTTATATTTCGAAGAAGCCATTACTCAACTAAACTATGTAATTGAGTGGGAAAACGCCTATCAAAACAGTGAAGAACTCGGCGCCAGTCCAAGGTGGCTGCTTAGTATTGCCACCTCTGCTAGAATCGCCAGAGTAAATTTACTAATGTCTCTGGCCGGCGAAATTAATCTTGAAGCAGATTTAACCACGGAGCCGACCCTCCAAGAACAGAGGACTATTCTAGAAGAAGCAGAAAATGATCTCGGCCGGGCATTAGAGATAACTTATCCCCCTGGTAGTGAAAATTATTTAATCACATATCAGGAACGCCTGGGTTTAAGGCTGGCTTTGCTGGAAAGCCGGGTACGACAGGCTTTTATTAGCAGGACATTAGACGGCGACAACCAACCTTTTAACCTGGTTGAGTTAACCGGCATCATAGAATCTCCTGACACCTCCCCGCAAACACTGGCTCTGGCCAACCTCTGGATGGCCAAACTTCTCTTAATCAACGCCGGAGACGCGTTAACTGTTACCGCCAGTCAAGAAACATTGGCCAGCGCCCTAACATACCTGCAAAGCGCTCTTGATTCAGAAGAGTTGCACGGCTCCCTGCTTTCTTCCGCTTACCAGGTACAAGGAGAAATCTTTTTAGCGCAAGCTGAAGCACAAATGCGGCGCCTTAACTACACATTAACAAGTATAACGAATTTAGAAACAATTGCTTTTGATATTCTGGATCAGGAACCCGCCGGCTCTCCAATTATCATGCGTGCTATCAACGCGCTCATCGAAGCTTATGGCTCTTACGAACCGTACCAACAAAGGATTATTCATCTCTGCAACACCATCCTGGGCGAAAGCGCCGCAACATCGGTAAGCTGGGCAATCCCCTTCTCAATTAGCACGGTTAATTTTCCAGAACGTTTTCTCGCGGAGTTATATTTAAAACTTGCCGAAGTTGTCTCCTGGGGCGGAGAAGCCAACCTGACAGAAGCCCAGGCAATACTTTCCCGTATCCCCTCTAACTATCAAACAATAATTGAAAACGACAGCCATCTGATTATCCAAGGCCAATTATTAGCGGCAGAATTATCAATGAGGCTGGCCCACCTGCAAGAGGAAACCATAGAAGCGCCTATTTTCGCTGATGACGATTTTCGCCAGACAGTTTTTGAAATTGGAAATCTTGATTTAATAAAAAGATTCATCTTAGATCAAATAGAATATTATTTATATCAGGAAAACTATACCCACATTCTGGAAGTCGTCGACAATACCTTAAACCAGACAATCTATAATGGGACCACCTTAGAGACGCTCTTTAACACCAGAGGGCTTAGTGAAAGCTACGCCAGTTTCAGCCGCGATCTGCGACAAACCAGAGTAGACGCTTACACCTGGGACGAACAATTTGATAACGCGATCAATGAAACAGCTCTCCTGCTTGAAGAGCTGGCGACTGATGATTCACCTGAAGTCGCCTTAGCCCGCGCCAGACTCCAGCTCAACCTTGGCAACATCTACCTCTATGAATGGGATGGTCAAGATTACCGGCTGGCTGAAGAAAATTTTGACCGGGTGTTAACCCTGGGCTACGGCACTAACGGAGAAGCCATCCCGCCGGATGAGCTGCCTATGGAGACCCGCCGGCTCATGGCCCAGGCACATATACAACTTGGCAATATTTCTCTCTGGGAGATCAATGACAGGGACCAATCCCTGGCTGAAATTAGTTTTAATGGGGCTCTTGGTCTGCTGAACGGAGATTATGCCACTCTTTCCGGAAACACCCGTTTAATTTTGGCGCAAGCCCATTTTGGGCTGGGAGAATTCTATCGCTATGTTAACGGAGAAATTGATTTTGACTTATCACAACAACACTACACTGATGTTTTAACCATTCTTCGAGACCTGCCGGCGCCCAGCCTCGCCTCAAATATCTTGCTGATTAGAGCTTATTTGGGACTGGCCAAGCTAAACTCATTACCGGACGGCAACCTTGGACAAGCAGCCTATTATATTATCCAAGCGAGAGAGAGGCTCGACAGTATAGACGATGAAGATCGGCCGGCAGGACTGGGAGCAGACATCAACAGAACTTATGGAGAGCTGGGTCGCAGCAACGGCATCAACTGGAATACTACGACTGAGGCCTTTACAATAGTTCTCCCGGGAAACGATGACCACCCTGGCAACATCACCGAGACCGAATATCGAGTTCAAAGCCAGCTTAACATCCCTCTCAATTTTATTAGTGACTATATTAACCTGCTGATTAGCGCGCGACTTGCCCTCAATGAGGCCGGTGGATATGTCCTTAGCCCATATCTTGGACTGGAAGGCGCGTATCAAAACGAAGATTGGGCTTTGTCTCTCGGGATGCTTGGCAGGTTATTTTCTTACGGCACGGCCCAAGAAATGCATATCTACTTGCCGCAAGATCTGTTAACCCGCGCTTCATTTCGACTAGATGGTCGGTTTATCGCGGAGGGAGAATTGAACATCGGAGAATACGGGGTTGGAGAAATGAATTCCTGGCGCACTTCATTAACGCACCCATTTTCCTGGACAGACAGTTTATGGTTAAGGGAGCTGCAGGCCGGAGTTGAATACAGCTCCTACCCATATTTTTGGAACGAATTTCACAGAACTGATTTTTGGCGTGCCGGCTTACGTTATGGGCTGGATGTCTCGAACTTGGTGGAGATACCTCTCCATCTACAATTAAGTACGATGGCTTTCCGTTATAACAGCGAAGTTGAAACTTACGACTCTGTGACCGACACAACCTACACGGAAGAAGTGTGGCGCTGGGGTAGCGAAGCCAACCTGGGGGCACAAATTTCTCTGCCGCATACGCAGTTTAGCCTCAATGGCGGCCTGCAGTGCTCTGCGGATAATTGTAATTATACTCTCACCGGCGGCCTGGGCTTTAACTTTGGACCGGGCGGCGGTAGCGAGAACGAAGAATAAGTGAAATTACTGTCAAAAAGTTGCGATATATATATGGGAGATGATAAACATGGTCGCGACAACAACATTATCAAGAGTAAGCGTAACTCCATTACAAAGGCAAGTAACAAAATACGCCGACCACAATAAAGGTTTCCTGGCCCTGTCAGCTCTGCGCCGGCAGCTTTATACTGCTTTTGCCTTTATGGCCTGGACCTCCAACCTGCTCACATTTAAGCACGTGATTTTTTTATTCGCGGCCATGAAGTTGATGGACCAGGCTGTAAAAGCGATCACTAATATACAAATATCAAAAGCCGCTCAGACCGACGCGGGTCGGGCCGAATTGCAAAATATATTAGAAGAAATCTCTCCAACACCAAAAGCCAGCCTGGCCACAAGAGTCGCCAAAAAACTTCCCAGAGCCGTGCTCTATCTTGGCTCAGCCGTAGTGGACGGGTTATATGGCGTTGGTCTTTTACCAATGGTCCTTTCGGTCGGCATTTACAGCAATAGTAATAGGCCGCCCGAAGTCGCGAATGCGCGGGATAAATTAGCCGGACATCTGCTCAAAGAAGGGGATGAACAATAATATGGGTTGGCTTGAAAACTTATTAAATTCACCTGCCCCCGCCCCCACCGGCTGCGGCGAGCTTATTGAATCAAACAGTTGTTTAGCCAGAGGCAGTAAGCCCGAGTATGCGACACCTGATGGCCCCCTTGGTCCTGATGGCGAATCAATGCCCACTTACGACATTAACGATCCAAACCGTCTGGCTTTGGAATGGAGAATTTCCAGAATAAGGAATTGTGATGGATCAACTACCGGCATTTCCGTGGTTGCCCATTTTGGCAGCGAAGGAGAGGTAACAGCTGAACTTATAGAAGACGGTGAATACCTCACCGCCATTATTCGCCACCAGCTCAGCTCCAGGGTTGGCTACCCGATTGAAGTTATTATTAGGGGCGGCAATAACTCGGTACAAACAGTACTACTCAGCCCGCCGGAGTATGTGTCGGCTGACAACGAAAATAATGTTTGCGCGCTTTACCCGCA
>Ga0209343_10003513_pt1 | contig 19698 bp, 17 predicted proteins | sample RifCSPlowO2_02_FD_184026 | JGI IMG/M metagenome (GOLD analysis project Ga0209343, IMG submission 184026) | Groundwater microbial communities from Rifle, Colorado - Rifle CSP2_plank lowO2_0.2 (SPAdes) (version 2) | ecosystem: Environmental > Aquatic > Deep subsurface > Groundwater | place... | reverse complement strand
GCGCGGTGCCGAGCGTGATTTAGCCCGCCTGGCCGGTGGCACCGCCGGCCGTCTGCATATGGCCATCGAATGCCACAGCTGCTTCCAGTGGCTGATGCCGACCATCGACCAGTTCCGCGATGCTTGGCCGGAAGTGGAACTGGACCTGGCCTCGGGCTTCTCCTTCGCCCCACTGCCCGCCCTGGCCCGCGGTGATCTGGACCTGGTGGTAACCAGCGATCCACTGGAGCTGGCCGGCATCACCTATGTGCCGCTGTTTACCTATGAAGCCATGCTCGCCGTGGCCAACCAGCATCCGCTGGCCAGCAAACCGTGCATCAAGCCGCAGGACCTGGCCACGGAAACCCTGATCACCTACCCGGTGGAACGCGACCGCCTGGACATCTTCACCCGCTTCCTTGAGCCGGCGGATGTCGAACCAGCGCAGGTGCGCACCTCCGAGCTGACGGTGATGATGATGCAACTGGTGGCCAGCGGCCGCGGCGTGTGTGGTCTGCCCAACTGGGCGCTGCATGAATACAGTTCGCGTGGCTACGTGACGGCAAAACGCCTGGGCGATAAGGGGCTGTTTGCCACCCTGTATGCCGGCATCCGCACCGATATGCTCGACGCGCCGTTTATGCGCGACTTCCTGCTGACCGCCAAGGACACCTCCTTCGCCAATCTGGAAGGCGTCAGCGTGGCACGCGGCTAAGCTTGCATAACCCGCCGCCTGAATATCGAGCACTGCATGCGTTGTTTGCTTTCCGTCTTGCTGCTCTGGGCTGGCCTCTGCCAGCCCCTGCATAGCCAGGAAAAAATACACATCGCCATCGGCGAATGGCCGCCGTTTATCAGCGCATCGCTGCCTCACTACGGCGTAGTGCCGCAGTTGATCAGCGAAGTCTTCGCCAGCCAGAACGTCAGCGTGGAATACGGTTTCTTCCCCTGGAAGCGCGCCTACACAGAGGTCAAACAGGGTCACTGGCAAGCCTCGGCCATCTGGGGTCGCACGCCGGAGCGCGAGGCCGACTGTCTGTTTTCTGCTGTGGTCTACAGCGATGAACTGGTGCTGTTCTACCGTCGCGACAAACCGATCAGCTGGGACGGCCGCCTCGCAGGGGCCGAGCAGCTCAATGGTCTGCGCATCGGCATTCCGTTGGGATCGGCGAAGATGCCAGTGCTGGAGCAAGCCGAACAGCGCGGCTGGGTGCGGTACGAAGCCAGCGGGGATGAGCTGATCAACCTGCGCAAGCTGGCCGCCGGGCGCATTGATGCGGTGGACATCGTCAAAGGCTCGGGCAGCCATGTGCTCAGCCAACTCAGCGCCAAGGAACGCGCCCACCTGACCACCACGCAAACCTACGATACCTGGGATTACCACCTGATTTTCTCCCGCCAGTTGCCTGAGAGCGAACGCCTGCAGCAACTCTTCGATCAGGGCCTGCGCGAGCTGAAAGACAGCGGCCGTTATGCGCAACTCTGGCAACCACTCAGCACATCACACCATCCTTAAACGCTGATCCATCCAATCACGGCAAAGCCTGTTACAACTGCCGGCTTGCCGCATCGTGACCAACAGTCATAGCATGACCACCGGTCACAACCTCCGAAAAATCCGTATGCGCTACCAAGATCAACTCTTCGAACAACGTGAGAACGCCCTCCTAGACGCGGCCCGCCAGCTGTTTGCCGAGCAGCCCTGGGATCGCGTGACGATTGCCGAAGTGGCGCTTGCCGCCGGCATCGGCAAAGGCACGGTGTACAAGCACTTCCCCAGCAAGGAAGCGCTGTATGCGCGCCTGGTGCTCGACCTCAGCCGCGCTAACCTGCTGGAACTGCGCGAACTGCATGCCGCCAGCCCGGCGCAGGACGCCATGCGCCGGGTGATCCACCGCGCCTTCGAACAGATGCTGGCCAACCCGATTCAGGCGCAGTTGTGCCTGCACTGCGACCGCCCGGAGTTTCAGGAGCGCCTGGAAAGCCCGTACCGCCAGCAATTCCTCGATATAGAGCGCGAATTCCAGCTGTTCTTCAGCGACATGCTCGGCGTGGCCCTGAACAACCAGGCACTGAGCCAGAGCGACTGTCAGAACCTGTTGTGGGGCGTGGAAGCCTGCGTCAACGGGGTAATGGCACGCATCGCCTCCGGTGGCTTTGCCCACTGGGCCGAGCCGATTGCCCTGGATGAGTACTTCGCCCGCGTCACCGATTTCATCATTGCTGGCCTGCGCACTCAGGCCGCCGAACTGCTTGCTCAACCCCATTGCCACGAGTAACCACCATGTTCAGTCAGTTGTCCAAACGCCCCTGGTTGATCGCCGTCGCCATCAGCCTGCTGCTCGTGCTGTGGCTGTTCAGCGGCTCGCTGTTCAAGACCCAGGAAACCGCCACGGCCGATGCGCCAGTGGAGGAAAAGGGTCTGACCAAGGTTGAAGTGCAGTGGCTGGAAGCCAGCCCGATGCAGCGCCAGCACGTGGTGCAAGGGCAGATCGAAGCCTGGCGCCGGGTCGAGCTGCGTTCGCAGATCAGCGGCACGGTGACGCGCCTGGATCAGGACAAAGGCAACCCGGTCAAGCAGGGTCAGTTGCTGCTCAGCCTCTCCACCGACAACCGCCCGGCCCAAGTGGCCAAGGGCGAGGCCGATGTACGCCAGCGCGCCGCCGACGCCAGCGCCGCCGAACGCCTGCGTGAACGCAACCTGGTTTCCACCAATGAACTGATCCGCCTGCAGAGCGAACTGGCCAAAGCCCGCGCCGAACTCGACCTGGCACGCATCCAGCTGGGCAACACGCAGATCAACGCGCCGTTTGCCGGGGTGTATGACCAGCGCATGGTCGAGCTGGGTGATTTCGTTCAGCCGGGGCAAAGCTTGCTGACCCTGGTGGACATCAGCCAGCTCAAGGTCAGTGCGCAGATTGCCCAGCAGGAAGTCACCCAACTCAAGCTGGGGCAGCCGGTGAAGGTCGAATTGCTCGACGGCCGCGAACTGCAGGGCGAGCTGCACTTTATCGCCGCCGCCGCCGATCCGGGCTCGCGCAGCTTCCGCATCGAGGTCAAGGTTGATAACCCGCAAGCCCTGCGCCTGGCGGGTGCCAGCGCGACCCTGCATGTACAGACCGGCGAAGCCCTGGCCCATCGCCTGTCGCCCGCCCTGCTGAGCCTGGATAAAGCCGGCCGGCATGGCGTCAAGTGGGTTAACGAGCAGCAACAGGTGGAGTTCACGCCCGTGCAACTGATCAGCGTCGACAATCAGGGCGCCTGGGTCAGCGGCCTGCCTAACAAGGTCGCCTTGATCACCCTCGGCCAGGGCTTTGTCGAGCCGGGCCAGCAGGTGATCAGCCAGCTGGCCAAAGGGGGTAGCTGATATGCACGGCCTGATCGCTGCGGCGCTGGATCGCAGCCGCACCAGCCTGCTGGTGCTGCTATTTCTTATGCTGGGCGGCCTGACGGCGTATTACGCCATCCCCAAGGAAGCCAACCCGGATGTCAGCATCCCGATCATCTATGTTTCGGTAACCCTCGAAGGCATCAGCCCGGAAGACGCCGAGCGCCTGCTGGTTCGCCCCCTGGAGCAGGAACTGCGCAGCCTCGAAGGGGTCAAGGAAATGCGCTCCATGGCCAGCGAAGGCCATGCCTCGGTAACCCTGGAGTTCGATGCTGGCTTCAACGCCAAACTGGCCCTGGCCGATGTGCGTGAGAAGGTTGATACCGCCCGCAGCAAGCTGCCAGAGGAAGCCGAGGAACCGACAGTCAATGAAGTCAACGTAGCGCTGTTTCCGGTGCTGTCGATTGGCCTGTCCGGGCCGATTGCCGAAACCGAATTGGTCTACATCGCCCGGCGCCTGAAAGAGAACGTCGAAGGCATCGCCGAAGTGTTGTCGGTGGAAATCGGCGGCGACCGCGAAGACCTACTGGAAATCGTCGTAGACCCACAGGTGCTCGACAGCTACGGCATCGATTACAACGAGCTGTTCAACCTGGTCAGCCGCAACAATCGCCTGGTCGCCGCCGGCAGCCTGGACACCGGCGCCGGGCGCATGAGTATGAAAGTGCCCGGGGTGATCGAAGACCTCGAAGACGTACTGTCCATGCCGATCAAGGTGGTCGGCGACAGCGTGGTGACCTTCGGCGACGTTGCCACCATTCACCGCACCTTCAAGGACCCCACCGGCTACGCGCGGATCAATGGCCAACCGGCGGTGGTACTGGAGGTGTCCAAGCGCAGCGGCGCCAACATCATCGACACCATCGAGCAGGTCAAGGCGTTGATGGTCAAAGCCCAGCCGCTGCTGCCCGAAGGCCTCAAGGTCAGCTACATCATGGATCAGTCGCAGCAGGTGCAGAGCATGCTCAGCGACCTGCTCAACAACGTGATGACCGCCATCGTGCTGGTGCTGATTCTGGTGGTGGCGAGCATGGGCATGCGCTCGGCACTGCTGGTCGGACTGACCATTCCGGGGGCCTTTCTCAGCGGCATCCTGCTGATCTGGATGCTCGGTTTCACCCTGAATATCGTCGTGCTGTTCAGCCTGATTCTGGTGGCCGGCATGCTGGTGGACGGTGCCATCGTGGTGTCTGAGTTAGCCGACCGCTACCTGCATCAAGGGCAGACGCCACGCCAGGCCTGGGCCAATGCCGCCACGCGGATGGCCTGGCCGGTGATCGCCTCCACCGCCACCACCCTGGTGGTGTTTCTGCCACTGCTGTTCTGGCCCGGCGTGGTCGGCCAGTTTATGAAGTACCTGCCGGCTACAGTGATCGTTTGCCTGCTCGCTTCACTGGCCATGGCCCTGGTGTTTCTACCAGTGCTCGGCGCCGTCACTGGCGGCCAGCCCCTGCCGCAAGCCGCCCAGCCTGGCCGTGGCGCCGTCGGTTATCGCCGCCTGCTCGCTACGTTGCTGAAACGCCCTGGACTGACCTTGCTGGGCATGCTCGCGTTGATTGCACTGATCTACACCGCCTATGGTCGCTTCAACCATGGCGTGGAATTCTTCCCCGAAGTCGAGCCGGAAAACGCGCAGATCTGGTTGCGCGCCCGTGGCGATCTATCGGTGCAAGAAAAAGACGCCCTGCTGCAACAGGTGGAGAAGCGCCTGCTCGGCATGAGTGAGGTCAAGGCGCTGTACGCTCGCTCCCTGGCGCAACCAGACGGCCAGCTCGGTGCGGACGTGATCGGCACCCTGCAGTTCCAGTTCGTCGAATGGCATGAGCGGCGTTCGGCCGGCAAGATTCTCGAAGACATGAGCAGCCGTACTGCGGATATCCCCGGCATCGTCCTGGAGTTCCGCAAACAGGAGGAAGGCCCGAGCAGCGGCAAGCCGGTGAAACTGCAGGTCAGCTCACTGGACCCAGCCAAGGCCGATCAGCTGATCGAACAGGTGCGCGCCAACATGCAGCGCCTGGGCGGCTTCAAGGACATCGAGGATGACCGCGCCCTGCCTGGCATCGAATGGCGGGTCAAGGTCGACCGCGAGGCGGCCGCACGTTTCGGCGCAGACGTGCTGAGCGTGGGCAATGCCGTGCAGATGGTCACCAACGGCCTGAAACTGGCCACCTACCGCCCGGAAGACGCCACCGACGAGGTGGATATCCGCGTGCGCCTGCCGGCCAACTGGCGCTCCCTCGACCAGCTCGGCCGCCTGACCCTGAACACCCCGGCCGGGCAGATTCCGCTGAGTAATTTCGTCTCGCTGCAACAGGCGCCGAAGGTCGGCACCCTGCGCCGGGTCGACGGTAACCGCACAATCACCCTACAGGCCGACATCGCCGAAGGCGCGCGCCTGGACGAGCGCCTGCAAGCCCTGCGCGAAGCCATGGGCGAGGTGCCGGTTGATGTGCAGGTGAAGTTCGCCGGCGAAGACGCCGACCAGCGTGAAGCCGCGACGTTCCTCGGCACTGCCTTTGCGGTGGCGATTTTCCTGATGTTTATCATCCTGGTGACGCAGTTCAACAGCATCTACCAGTCGCTGCTGGTGCTCTCGGCCATCGTCTTGTCCACCGCCGGAGTGCTGATGGGCCTGCTGGTCAATGGCCAGTCGTTCGGTATCGTGATGGTGGGTATGGGCCTGATCGCCCTAGCGGGGATCGTGGTGAACAACAACATCATCCTCATCGACACTTACAACCAGCTGCGCCGCCAGGGTCTGGAGCCGCGTGAGGCGGCGCTGGAAACCGGCAGCCTGCGCTTGCGCCCAGTGCTGCTGACCGCCGTGACCACGGTCCTCGGCCTGGTGCCGATGGTGATCGGGGTGAACGTTGACCTGCTCACCCCAAGCCTGGGCTTTGGCGCGCCGTCGACCCAGTGGTGGACCCAGCTGTCCAGCGCCATCGCTGGCGGCCTGAGCTTCGCCACCGTGCTGACCCTGCTACTGACGCCTTGCCTGCTGGTACTCGGCTCGCGTTTCGAACGTCGCCCGCCGCCGCTGGAAACCTTCGACGATGACCTGCTCGACTTGCCGGAGCATCTGCTGGCCAGTGCCACCGGCAAGGTCGAGCTGCAACGCACGCCCTAAGCAGTTCGCCCAGGTCAACGGTGGCCTGGGCAATGGCTCCCCCAACGAAAGCCTGGACTGCTGATTGCGACTGGGTAGTCGACCAAACAGCCCGTACACTCGGCGCATCATTGTCGAGGGCCCACCATGCGCACGCTTTATCAGTTCCCGATATCCCACTACTGCGAAAAAACCCGCTGGCACCTGGATCACAAGGGCCTCGATTTTCAGGTGGATAATCTCTTTCCTGGTCTGCACCGGCTGAAAAGCAAGCGCCTGGCCAATATCGTCACCCTGCCGATCCTCAAGGATGGCGAGCAGGTCATCGGCGACTCCACGCAGATCGCCCTGTACCTGGAGCAGCATTATCCAGAGCGTCCGCTGCTGCCGACCGACGCGGCACAACGCGCCGAGGTGCTGGAGCTGGAAGAACAGTTCGACCGCCTGGGTGTGCATGTACGCCGCTGGTTGTACGGCCAGATCAAGCAATGGGACTCGGTGATGCACGCCATGCTCAAGGTCTACCGCCCGCTACTGGGCCTGCGTGACCTGATGAAGCCGGTGCTGATCAACGGCGTACAACGCCTGTATGGCGTTACGCCGCCGCGGGTGGCGAAGTCTCAGGCCGAACTGCTCGAAGGCTTGGCACTGATCGAGTCGCGTATTCATGGCGACCCATCACGCTATCTGGTCGGTGAGCAGCTGACCCTGGCCGATATCAGCGCCGCCGCCCTGTTCGCCCCGCTGTTCACCCCCGCCGGTACGCCGTGGGAAGGCATTGCCGGACACGATGCCAAGACCCAGGCCTTCCTTGATGAGCTGCACGCTCACCCGGCCGGCCAATGGGTGATGCGCCGCTATGCAGAAGACCGTCAACGCCGCAGTTGAGCGGCTTGAGCAAAGGACTGACACCATGAACCTCAGCGATATCCCATTCGGCGTTACCGACTGGAGCCAGATTGAGCGCAGCGAACATGCCGGCGAAACCGGTATGGCCTACTGGCGCACCCAGGTGTTTGGCAACATTCGCGTGCGCATGGTCGAGTACAGCGCCGGCTACCTGGCCGATCATTGGTGCAAGAAAGGCCACATCCTGCTGTGCCTCGAAGGCGAACTGCACACCGAGCTGGAGGATGGCCGGCGCTTTGTCATGACAGCGGGTATGAGCTATCAGGTCGCAGATCAGGCTGAGGCGCATCGTTCATCCACGACCGACGGGGCGCGGCTGTTTATCGTCGATTGATCGGCAGTACAGCCGGTTCAGCTGCGCTCGGAACTCAGCAGCATCAACAGCGATACCGGCTGTTCGCTCTCCGGGTGCAACGGCTCCTGCAGCCATTGCAGGCGCCAGCCGGTTTCACTGAACAACGCCAGCCAGGACTCCAGCGTGCGAAAGAACCATGGCATCGGTTGGGCAAAGCCCTCGCCGAAGCCGGCAAAGGTTTCCACCCGCCAACCGTCGCGATAGCTCGCATCGTTGCAGGCGCGCCAAGGATGCAGGGTCTGGATCAATAAGCGACCGTTCTCCGCCAGTAGGCCATGCAAGGCATTCAGGGTCGGCGTCAGGGGTTCTTCCAGCAGGGCAAAGTTGCACACCAGAACATCGAAACGGCCCAGCAGCTCGGCCTGACTTTCCAGCTCGGCATAGCCGCATACGCGGTACTGCGACGCACCTGTCGCCGCCTGCTGCGCCACAGCAATCAGCGGGGCGGAAGCATCCACGCCAACCGCCTCGATGCCATGTTCGACCAACCCACGGCACAACCAGCCCTCGCCACACCCCAGATCCAGCACACGCTTAGGCGCCAAGGCCAGAATCGCCTGAACGATGGCGGCATCCGTCACCAACCGGCGGCTTTCAATGCGCTGCTCGCGCACGGCTGCCGTCCAGGCATCGGCATTGGCCTGCCAACTGAGGTTGAGTTGCTCCCGATGATCGCGCTGCATCGCTCACTCGTCGCCTGTTCCGTCACGGCAAAATTCCAGCCAACTGCGCCTCAACGCAGCATCACCACAATCGTGCACCAGTTCCCGTATCGCGGTGTTGCCGCTGATCACTTAATCCAACAGCCGCGCATAAAAATCAGCAAAAAATCTTCCGGCTGCCAAGCCCATCCCGGCTTACCTACTGCACCAACGACTAAACTACAGGCAGTGGCCAGCTGAGAGGAACTCAGTGCTCAAGCCCGCTGATGTTATTCAGCAACCTGTCAAACCTATGGATGAGTACATCAGGCTAAATGAATATGGGCGCACCTTGGCAACTCGATATCACCACCCTGCCGACTGGCGAACCACCTAACCGGCGCAAGCGCATCAGTAAAGTGAAGGTCACTTTCTGGCTGCTGGTTTTACTGCTGTGCATCGCAGCCGGCTTTTTGCTGGCAGAGGAAGTGCGTACCTCACGCTTTCAGGCTCATGAACTCAGCCGCTATGCGCAAACGTTGAGCTACCGGGTCAAGCCAGGTCCCAGCCCGTCGATCATCTACCCCAAAGAAGGCCCTTTCGATAAGCGCCAGGGCTATACCTACCTGCCCCTGATGCTGGAACGGCTTGGCCAGCGCAATTTCATCGTGCAGCAGCAGGCGCAGTTCTCCCCCGCACTGCTCGACTATGCCCAGCGCGGCCTGTTTATCCCCTACCCGGAAAAAATCCAGAGTGGCCTGCGCATCATTGACTGCAGCGGCACGCCCTTCTATGAATTTCGCTACCCGCAACAGCGCTACCCAAGCTTCAACGCCATCCCGCCACTGGTAGCCAGCAGCCTGCTGTTTATCGAGAACCGCAAGCTGCTCGACCCCGAGCAGCCGCTGGCCAACCCAGCGGTGGATTGGCCGCGCTTCGTCATGGCGGCCATCTCCCAGGTCGGCAAGTTGTTGGACATGCAGGATCAATCGGCCGGCGGCAGCACCCTGGCCACCCAACTGGAGAAGTACCGCCACTCCCCGGATGGCCTGACCTTGTCGGCCACGGAGAAACTGCGGCAGATGCTTTCCGCCAGCGTGCGCGCCTACCAGAGCGGCCCGCAGACACTGGCTGCGCGGGAAAATATCGTGCGCGACTACCTCAATAGCGTGCCGCTCTCCGCCGCACCCGGGCATGGCGAAGTGCATGGCCTGGCCGATGGCCTGCGCATCTGGTTTGGCGCGGACTTCGCGCAGGTCAATCTGCTGCTCGACCCGGCGCGCTCGCCAGATGCCAGCCTGGCCGAGCGCGGCCTGGCGCTGCGTCAGGTACTGGCCCTGATGATTGCCCAGCGCCGCCCCTCGTATTACCTGGCTCAGGGCCGTAATGACCTGGCCGAACTGACCGATAGCCATATCCGTCTGCTGGCCGGCGGCGGCCTGATTGACGCGGCGCTACGCGATGCGGCAATGAACCAGTCACTGGTCTACCGCGACTGGGCCCTGGAGCCCAACCTGCAGGTGGTGGACGGTAACAAGGGCATCAGCGTTTCGCGGGCACGCCTGTCAGCCATGCTCAACATGCCGCTGTATGACCTGGATCGCCTCGACCTGAGCGCCACCAGCACGCTGAACAACCAGCTGCAGCAAGCCGCCAGCCAGTACCTGCAGCAATTGGCCGACCCGGAGTTTGCCGGGCAAATCGGCCTGTTTGGCGAGCGTCTGCTGTCCCCGGAAAAGACTGCCGATGTGCGCTACAGCTTCACCTTGTTCGAGCGCACCAGTAACGGCAGCGTGGTACGGGTGCAAACCGACAGCACAGACCAGCCGTTCGACATCAATGAAGGCAGCAAGCTGGAGCTGGGCTCCACCGCCAAGCTCAGGGTGCTGGCCACCTACTTGGAAATCATTGCCGAGCTGCACCAGCGCCATGCCGGCCAAAGCGCCAGCGAATTGCGCGCTGTCAACGCTCAGGACAACCTCACCCGCTGGGCCATCAGTTATCTGCAAAGCACTCCCAACGCCAGCCTGCCAGCCATGCTGGATGCGGCACTGGAACGCAAATACTCAGCCAGCCCGAGCGAGCGTTTCTTCACTGGCGGCGGCATTCACACCTTCGCCAACTTCCGCCGCGAGGACAACCAGCGCATCGCCAGCATGCGCGAAGCCCTGCGCGAGTCGCTCAACCTGCCATTTATCCGCCTGATGCGCGACCTGGTGCGCTACAGCACCTACCAGGGCCCGAACAACAGCGCCGAACTACTCAAGGACGATAAGGACCCGCGCCGCCAAGCCTACCTGCAGGACTTCGCCGACCGCGAAGGCACCACCTTCCTGCTGCGTTTCTGGCGCAAATACCAAGGCCAACCCGAGCAACAGCGCCTGGACACCTTCCTCAACGGCCTGCGCCACACCTCGGTACGCCTCGCCGCTGTGCACCGCTACCTGATGCCGCATAGCGATGAAGCCAGCTTCGCCGCCTTTCTGCGCAAATACCTGCCCCAGGAAAAACTTAGCGATAAGCGCATCGCCGAACTCTATAAGAGCTACGGTCCCGGCACCTACAGCCTGCCTGATCAGGGCTATATCGCTCGCGTCCACCCGCTTGAACTGTGGCTCTTGGGCTACCTGATCGAACAACCGCAAGCGACCTTCAGCAATGCGGTGGCCGCCAGCCAGGACGAACGCCAGGAAGTCTACGGCTGGCTGTTCCGCAGTCGCCACAAGAGCGCGCGCGACAGCCGCATCCGCATCATGCTGGAGGTGGAGGCCTTCCTCGACATTCATCGGCGCTGGCAAAACCTGGGCTACCCCTTTGCCCACCTAGTTCCGTCGCTAGCAACCGCCATCGGCAGCTCTGGCGATCGTCCGGCCGCGTTGGCCGAACTGATTGGCATTATTCAGAACGACGGCATTCGGCAGCCCACAGCTCGCATCGACAGCCTGCACTTCGCTGCGGATACGCCCTATGACACCCTGGTGGTCCGCGATCAAACCGAGGGCAAACGAGTGATGGCCTCTGAGGTTGCGGCCGCGTTGCGCAGCGCCCTCGCCGATGTAGTTGAAGCCGGTACTGCGCGGCGCCTGCTCGGTAGTTTTATCCAGGCGAATGGCCAACCGCTGAAAGTCGGCGGCAAAACCGGCACTGGCGATAACCGCATCGAAACCGTTGGCGCCGGTGGCCGGGTACTCAGCTCGCGGGCGATGAACCGTACGGCAACGTTTGTGTTCTACCTCGGCGCTCGCCACTACGGGACGCTTACCGCTTTCGTCCCAGGCCGCGCTGCAGAAAGCTTCCGTTTCACCTCAGCCCTGCCAGTGCAGGTGCTCAAGGGCATGGCCCCGATTCTGCAGCCCTACCTTGAGCCAGATACCCACAGCCAGTGCCTGCCACCAAGCCCCGCGACGCAGGTCAGCAACTCGTAAGGCCAGCATTAAAAACTGTCCGCAATAAAAAACGGGAGGCCAATGGCCTCCCGTTTTTCAATACAACGACTGTTACTTCGCTTTGTAGATGATCCCAGGACTGCATTGCACCATCTGATAGTGGTTAGGCAGACCATTGAGCGCTTCGGAAGCCCCCAGGAACAGATAACCGCCGGGCTTCAACATGGCATGAATGCGCGTGAGGATGTCCTTCTTCACCTCGGCCGAGAAATAGATCAGCACGTTACGGCAGAACACCACATCAAACTTGCCCAGGCTGGCGTAACTGTCCAGCAGGTTCAGCGGGCGGAATTCAATGCGACTACGAATGGCCGGTTTGACCACCCAGCGCCCCGGGCCCTTAGGGTCGAAATAGCGCTGCAGACGCTCCTGGGAAAGCCCACGCCCCATCGCCAGACTGTCGTATTCACCGGATTTACAGTTGATCAACATGGTCGGAGAGAGGTCAGTGGCCACAATCTGCAAACCACCCTTGAGCTGACCGATATTGGTCTTCTCGAACTCGTCGATGGTCATCGACAGTGAATAAGGTTCCTGCCCCGAAGAGCACGCCGCCGACCAGATGCGCAGGCGCTGACCGGGGCTGGCCTTGATCATCTCGGGCAGCACACGGTTTTTCAGCACTTCAAACGGATAAGTGTCGCGAAACCACAGGGTTTCATTGGTCGTCATGGCATCGACCACCTGCTCACGCAGACCACTGCGTGGCTGACTCTGCATGCGCTGCACCAGCTCACCCAGGGTCTTGATGCTGTTCTGCTCCATCAACTTGTTGAGCCGACTGGAAACCAGATACTGCTTGTTGGTGCCAAGCAGGATGCCGCAGGCTTTTTCCAGGAAAGTCCGGAACTGCTCGAAATCCAAATTACCTGTAGACACTCGCGAGGCCTCGACAAACATATGATTCACTGAGGGCAAAGCCCTCAGTCCCCTGCCGCGATATTGATGCGGTCAGCTACCCGTGCAGCCAGGTCATCCGGGCGAAACTTAGCGAGAAAATCATCCGCGCCGACTTTCTTCACCATGGCCTGGTTGAACACGCCCGATAACGAAGTATGCAGGATGATGTGCAGCTTTTGCATGCGCGGATCTGCGCGAATCTCAGCGGTCAAGGTATAGCCATCCATTTCCGGCATCTCGATGTCGGAAATCAGCATCAAAAATTCTTCTGCGGGATTCTTGCCCTCGTCCACCATCGCCTTCAGATAATCCAGTGCCTGACGCCCATCATTCAGCGCAACCACCTCCACGCCGACAGTTTCCAGACAGCGAGTAACCTGTTTACGCGCCACCGATGAGTCATCGCAGGTCAGCACACGTTTGCTCACCGCACGGGCCTGGGTCTCCGCATTCAGAACACCTTCAGAGATAACTTCGGATGTCGGAGCCACCTCGGCCAGAATCTTCTCGACATCAATGATTTCAACCATCTTGTCGTCAAGGTGGGTGACCGCTGTGAGGTAATGGTCACGACCGGTGCCCTTGGGTGGTGGATGAATCGACTCCCAGTTCATGTTGACGATGCGCTCGACCGAGTGCACCAGAAAGCCCTGAACCTTGGTGTTGTATTCAGTGATGATGACAAAGCTGTTGTCGATGTTAGCCAGCGGCGCGCTGCCGGTGGCCATGGACAAATCAAGAATCGGAATAGTGCCGCCACGGATATTGGCGACACCACGAACAACCGGGCTCGATTTCGGCATGATGGTGAGTTTGGGGCACTGCAGCACCTCTTTCACCTTGAAAACATTGATTCCATACAGCTGGTTGCTGTTCAGACGAAACAGCAACAACTCCAAACGATTCTGCCCAACCAACTGAGTTCGTTGGTTAACCGAATCCATCACACCGGCCATACCCAAACTCCTTATTTGAGTAACAGATTGCTGTCAGCGTAGCAGGCGGCACGCGCCTTGCTATCTGACCCATATGAACACTGAAACGACAACGAACCGACACTCACTGGCAAAATGCCGCTACTGGCTGGCAGTTGTACCCGCTTTGCTGGCAGTCGGCTATAGCGCTTTGGCAACAGCCAACGCCACACGACCTGAACAACTTATCGGCGCTGGCGAAGTTTTTCTTGAGCAAGCGGTGAACGATTATTTACAGCGTAGCAACATCGCTGGCCGCCATGAGATTCAAATCAACCGACTCGACCCACGCTTGCGCCTGCCAGAGTGCCAGCAGCCCCTGACCACAACCTTGGAAAGCCCTGCGGAGCCGATTGGCCGCGTCACACTGCGCGTACGCTGTGACGGCGCCTCGCCTTGGACGGTGTTTGTGCCCGGACAAGTGCGCCTGTACCGGGAAGTGGTGATCGCCAGTAGACCATTGAAGCGCGATATCCTGTTGACGCAAATGGACGTGATGTTGGCTGAGCGTGATGTCGGCCTACTCAACCAGGGTTATCTCACTGCACTTAAGCAAGCTATCGGCAAAAAATTGACGCGCCCTTTGTTACCCGACCAGGTGCTTGCGCCCATCCATGTACAAATGGCCGACGCCATCCGCAAAGGTGATCAGGTTGTTATCAGCGCCCGCAGCGCAGGTATCAGCGTGCGAATGCAAGGCGAAGCCTTATCTGACGGCATAATTGGCAAGCAAATCAGTGTGCGCAATCAGCGCTCGAACAGAGTGATCAGAGCCCGTGTCATAGGCCCTGGACAGGTTGAAGTAGCGATGTAGGCATGATTCTTGTTTTAAACTTTGTTCACTCGGTGAGCTGACGATTATCCACACTGTGTTTAGACTGTTGTTTGGCGCACACTTTTTTGCCCTAAAGTTTTCCAGGGCAATGCCGACAAGCTAGGCAAGCGTCCAAACTCTGCTCGAGGTTTTGCATCATGGTCATTGACATCAACCGGCTCAACAATGCCGCATCGCCAGCCAATTCGGGGCGGGCCGGCAGTGCGCAGGCAGGTGGCCAGAACGAAGCCATCAGCGGCAAACAGCCTGGCAACGTCCTCAACCCTGCCGAGCAGGCACAACAGGCCGGCAAAAGCGGTGAGTCCGTGCAGCTGAGCCGTGATGCGCAACAGCTGCAGAAAGTCAGCGAGAAGTTGCGCGATCAGCCTACCGTCAATAAAGAGCGCGTTGCCCAACTCAAGCAAGCAATTGAAGACGGCAGCTACCAAGTTGATAGCCAGCGCGTTGCCAGCAAACTGCTTAATTTCGAATCCCAGCGCTAGTCACCGGGCTACGCTGGGGTAATTGGTCGCCCAATAGACACTGAATGCTACTCGCGTCAGTGCCTGTTACCCCGAAGAGCCTGCAATGCACGACACCCAGTTGCTTGAACTGTTCACCAACGATATCGGCACCGCCGAGCAGTTGCTTGAATTGATCGACACCGAATTCCAAGCCCTCAGCGACCGCGACCTCCCTCGCCTGCAAAGTATCCTCACGGAAAAACTGCCATTGCTGACGCTGCTCGACCAGCACGGCAAGATACGCAGCCAGCTGCTTAGCAGTCTCAACCTCAGTACCGACCGTGCTGGCCTGCAAACGCTTGCAGCTCAGTCCAATCAGGGCGAGCTGTTGCTGGAGCGTGGCGACCAGCTCAACAGCCTGCTCGAACGCTGCCAAGCGGCCAATCTGCGCAATGGCCGGTTGATTCGTTCCAGTCAGGCGTCCGCTCACAGCATGCTCGGCATTCTGCGCGGCAACGAGACACCCAGCCTCTATGACAGCCGCGGCAGTGCCGCTAGAATCGGCCAGCAGCGCCCGCTTAGCCAGGCCTGAAACCCAACAAGGCACAGGGGACATACTGTCATATTGCCAGTATGCTAGTGCCATAGTATTTGCTCGGAGAGTTATGGACCGTGTCCAGTCCTTTTAGCCAGGAAGATGGCCCGCAGCCGCCCAAGGTGCTCAGGGCACCGGTGGAAATAGTTGCCAACCTGCGCCAACTGCAACAAAACCATGACCCGCTGATTATCACTTTCCACGAACGTAACCAACGCTTCCAGAGCTACGTAATCGAAGTTGATCGCGACAAGAACCTGCTGATTCTTGACGAGTTAATGCCGAATGATGGCGAGCGCTACCTTGCTAATGGCGAGGCGTTTAATGTCGAAGCCTTCCATGAAGGTGTCCGCGTCGCCTGGACATGCGAACAAAGCGTGCGCATTACCGACCATGAAGGTGCACGCTGCTATTTCAGCCCGATGCCGCTTGAGGTGACCTATCACCAACGGCGGAGTGCCTTCCGCGCGCCGCTTAAGCAAAGTGAGCTGATCAAAATTGAGCTCGCCGGCGATAAGCTGCGTACAGCCGTACCGGGGCATTTGCTGGATATCTCTGCAACCGGCTGCAAGCTGCGCTTCCCCGGCAACATCACCGGCAGCCTACAGGCGGGCCAGGTCTATGAGCGGTTTACTGCACGCTTTCCTTTCGGCGCCATGACCACGGCCATCGAGATGCGTCACGTGCAATATGAAGACAAGGTAGACACCACTTTTGTCGGTGCACGTTTTCACCGTATCAATGGCCAGGAACAGCGCCTGGTCGAACGCTTCGTCTACCAGCTGCAGCGCGAAGCGCGGCGCTTTGAAAGTGACGGACTGTTCTAGATCACGATATTCAGCGCCGCCAGGCGAGACAGATCTTCAGGTCGATCCACGTCCCACAACGCAGGCAACAGCCCCGGATGCCAGTCCAGCTGCTGCAGGCGTTGCAGTGTCATATCCAGCACTCGCTCAGTGCCCCACGGCATCTCACTGAACAAAGTTGCGTCTATACAACGCAACCCTAGCAGCACATAACCGCCATCCTCCGCAGGCCCAATCACGACAGACCGTTCCTGCAACGCGCTACAAGCTGCTTGCAGGTAGTCGCCATTGAGCGCCGGACAGTCATTGCCGATCAGGATTACCGCATCACTTTCAGCCAGCCCTAGCGTGGCGATACGGCGCATGCGCTCGCCAAGATCGCCAGCCGGCTGTTCGACCAACGTCCAGCCAAGGCGCTGCGCCAGCGCCTGCAGACTTGTACTGGGAACGCCATCCAACCAGAGAAAGCGCTCAACAAAGCCGTCAGCCGGTAACTGCAATGCGCGCTCTAGCAGCATTTGCTGCAGGTCACAGGCCCCCTGAGCACCCAGGGCTGGAATCAGGCGAGTCTTTACCTGCCCCGCGACCGGTGAACGAGCAAGCAAGTGCAATGAGATCGACAGGTTCATAGCCATGACCCTCGGCGGTATTGGCGGGCAAGCTTTGCTGGACTGACACCACAGTAGTAGGCAAGCCGTAGGCGCCACATAAGCAGCACAGTACGCACAATCCCGTTCTGCTCCCAGCGCCGACTGGAGGTCAATAAGGGCGGACGCAGACAGCGCGGTCGAGCCAGCGACTTAAGTCGTTTGCACAGCTGTAAATCTTCCATCAAAGGGATCTGTGCATAACCGCCCAACGCGTCAAAGGACTGTCGGGCAACAAAAATCCCCTGATCACCCGAGGCGATACCGCTCAGGCGCGAACGCAAACTGATCATCGCACCAATCAGCCGCAGTGCCAGCCCTTGCCCAGATAAACGCACATCGAAGCGTCCCCACAGAGGTCGCTCACTTAGCACGTCGTGTAAGCGCATGAGCGACGCGGCACTAACCCGCGTGTCGGCATGTAAAAACCACACATATTCACCACAAGCCACCGCCGCACCGGCATTCATCTGCAACGCACGCCCAGGGGCCACTCGAAGTATTTGATCAACCCGCCCCCGTGCCAGCTCGCAAGTGCTATCGCTGCTACCACCATCGACCAGGATCAACTCAGCACCAGAGGCACGAAGTCCCGCCAAATCATCCAACAATGCGGGCAGGGCTTGCGCTTCATTGCGTGCAGGAATCACCACGCTTAGCAACGGTTTCATCCGCGCGGCTCTGGCTGAGTAGGCGATTCACCTTCAGGCGCTTGCACGGCACTGGTGTCATGCATCTGCTCTTGCACCACCTGCTCATCGACGCGCGGATCAAGTGCCGCCGTCAACGGCGAACTGGTGGTGCTGTCTGGCATGGGGATATGGTGCAGCGGCGCGTCTACGACCTGATGCAGATGGGTAACGCGCTCCGGCCGGATACGCAGCACCAGAATCAAGGCGCAGCCGCAGACGAAGGCATACAACATGTTCGCGCCGAGAAAGCGCATTAGCACGCCCGCCAGTAACGGTCCAATACTGGCGCCAACACCGAAGGTCACCAGCAGCATGGCCGTCAGTGATACCCGCCGCTCGGCTTCAACATGGTCATTGGCCAGCGCCACCGCCAGCGGATAGAGGCTGAATTGCAAGGCACACACCGCAAAGCCGCCGGCAAACAACAGCGGCAAACTGGCCTGCGGCAGAATCGCCAATGGCAGCGCAGCCAGCGCCAGCAACGCGGCACAGCCACGGATCAGCTGCACGCGGTCATGCCGATCAGACAACCAGCCCAACGGCCACTGCACCACCAGGCCAGCGATGATGCAGCAGCCCATAAACAGACCGATCTGCTCAGTGGACAACCCCATGCGCGTGCCATACAGCGGCGCCAGGCCGTAGAACGAACCAATCAGCAGTCCCGCGACCACAATGGTGGTCAGCGACAACGGCACACGGTCGATAAAGAAGCGCATTTCCAGCGGGGCTGGATGCAAGGGGGCAGGGTGCAGTTTGCGGGTCAAGGCCACCGGCACCAGGCACAGGGCAAAGCACAGCGCCACTAGCATCAGCAGCTCAAGACCGAGCGTCGGGTGCACCACCAACACCAGCTGCCCGAGGATCAGACCGAGGTAGGAAGCCCCCATATAACCGGCAAACACCTGACCACGCTGGCTGGTTTCCGCCTGCTCATTGAGCCAGCTCTCGATCACCATGTACTGGCACATCATGCCCAGGCCGACCAGCATCCGCAGTAGCAACCAGCTGGGTAACCAGTCGCTCAAGCCATGCCCGAGAACCGCAGCGGTGACCACACCGGCGCAGGCGACATAGGCGCGGATATGACCCACCCGAGCAATCAGACGGTGGCCAATCTTGCCGCCCAGCACCAGCCCCAGGTAATTGGCCGCCATAAGCGCACCGACCCAGAGTCCATCGGCCGTTTCCGCCAACCGCAACGCCAGGTAAGTACTCAACAAACCCGAGCCCAACAGCATCAACAGGGTGGCGAAATACAGTGAACTAAATGACTTGAGGATCACAGACATGGGGCGGCTGGTGTCTCCATAAAAGCCGCCGAAACCCTGCTCGGCGGTCAGACTCTAGGCATGGGACGCCAGTACGCGGCGCTCCCACGGGGTAATTTCATCAAAGAAACTGGTGAGTTCCAGCGTCTTGCTGGCGATGTAGCCTTCGATGAACTCGGCACCAAACAGTTCCTGCGCCAGCGCACTGCGCTTGAGACGCTCGATCGCGGCATGCATGGTACAGGGTAGCGCCAATTCGTCCGGCACTTCGAACTCACCCTGGATCGGCGCACTCGGCTGCAGCTGCTGCTCAATCCCGTACAAACCCGCCGCAAGGCTCGCCGCTAGCGCCAGATAAGGATTGGCATCGGCGCCCGGCAAGCGGTTCTCCACCCGCCGCGCCACCGGCGCACTGGCCGGAATGCGTAGGCCAGCGGCGCGATTATCCTCCGACCAGCAGGCGTTGTTCGGCGACGCGTAAGGATGACAAAGGCGCTGATAGGAATTCACATGCGGGGCAAACAGCAGGGTGAAATCGGCCATGGCCGCCTGCTGACCGGCAATAAATTGATAGAACGCCGGCGTTGCCTGGCCATCGGCCGCGCTGAAGATATTCTGCCCACTGCCCTGCTCCACCACACTCTGATGAATATGCATGGAACTGCCCGGGGTATGCGCCAGCGGCTTGGCCCTGCATACCACAGTGAGCCC
>Ga0209343_10003512_pt1 | contig 19701 bp, 21 predicted proteins | sample RifCSPlowO2_02_FD_184026 | JGI IMG/M metagenome (GOLD analysis project Ga0209343, IMG submission 184026) | Groundwater microbial communities from Rifle, Colorado - Rifle CSP2_plank lowO2_0.2 (SPAdes) (version 2) | ecosystem: Environmental > Aquatic > Deep subsurface > Groundwater | place... | reverse complement strand
TTTAGCGTCGGGGCGCATCATGGCGGCTGGCTCCAGAAAGAAATCGGAGCACAGCATTGACTGGCCTGCGGATCATTTGAAGATGGGGTTTGTGGAGCGCTTACGAATATTTCGCAGCTCTTCGTCGCCAAGTACTGCATACCAAACTCGTGGTGAGTCCAACCCCATCAGACCAAGGTGACTACATGCGAAAGTGACCACATGCGGATTAATTAGAAAGAGTTCCGAATCCGCGTGTAAGTATTTCAGTGCGTGTCAAACACTCTTAACTCTCGGCCTCCGCCTTTCTCACCAGCTCATTTCGGCTCAATTCGTTGCAGTGATTTCGACATTTTATCGACACTTTGTTACGGCTCAATCGTTGGACTCACTGGTACACTTTTGCTTCCTGGCGCCTCTTTTTCTTTATCTTGAAGCTTAACCATTAATTTGTCGCTCAAAAAATAAAAAGTTTTAGGCGCAGTCTTTTGATCTAACGCTACGAATGAACCATTTGAACTCATCAACACATTAACCCAACCTGAAAAATTGCCTATCTCAAGATAAACCTCACCCTCCCCTTGAACCTTATCAAATCTTATATATCCAGTATAGAAAGATAAAACCAGCGCACCACCGGTTAAAAAATACAGACATGCTTTCAAGATCGAACGCCTAAGGGCAACTCTCTTCGCATTGAATAGTCTTTTGAAAACCACCAAAGGTGATCTGGCAAAAAAACCAGCCTTAAAAACCAAAGCAAAAACCATCCCAGAACCTAACACCACAGAAAAAGTGCTAACTGCTGAATAGCTGAATAGCTGAATAGCTGAATAGCTGAAGTCTAAATATGAAAAGTTAAAAACAAATAAAAGAATGAGAAAACAAAAAACCAGTATAGAACAGGCTCATAACGAACAGCCTCCTTATATATTTTAACCCCCGCCCTACCAAAGCGCCTCGGCCAATGCCTTCTTAAACGCAGAACAATTGCTGCTATCATATGAAAAAACGAAGCATAAACCTGCGAAATACCAAAAGCAAAAACACGCGCAATTGAGTAGCATAGAATAAAATAAAAACCGAATATCGATACAAAGCCAGGCAGCAAATCAACTGCAATTATAGAAAAAAGCTCAAACGGCATATGACTCATAAATCCAGAGTAATGCGCCGAAGCCAAAGAGAGCGCAATTAACACAACTCTTATCGCAAGCTTTATCGAAGACTTGTTAGCGCCAAAGTACCTAGTAAATACTTCAACAACACCTTCTTTTTCATCCTTCCTACCATCTTCCTTTACACGTCCAGTCAGACGCTGAACGACCGCTATATTCCTTATCATTCACTACTCCTTGAATCTGATTTCACTATTGCTTCCCTGCTCATCCCCCCGCTAATTTCGCCTAAGGCTTACCCCCCCCTACATCTTTCTGCTTGCTTCTCTTAGCCGCCCGACGAACTTTAATTTCATCTTCATTAATCTCAAAACGAGGAAGATCTAGTTCAGCCCTTAACTTCTGCATTTCCTCTATCGCCCTACCTCCCTCGAAAGCGTTACATTTAGACTTCAAGTAATTCTGCGAGTCTTTAGAAAATTTGGAGTAATCCCCCTCATTCATAAACAAATCAAATAGCGCAACATCATTAGCTTTATGAGCTCCAACCAAGTGCTTCACAAAGTCATTTCGAAGAAACAACAAAAAATCCCTATCCTTTTTGATCTTTTCATTTGTTTCTCTGATTACGTCATGCGAAATACCTGGAGTTAGCTGCTCAATCAACTTTTCAGAATAGCCTTTTAGCGCGCTAGCAACACTCTCCAAGCTCTTCATTTGATTAGCCAGGCTATTTAAGGTTGCCTCTCCGCTCTGCCTTGTTAAAAAATCAGCAAATAGACCAGCCCATTGATCCCTCAGCCAGCTAGAAATATCTTCAAATTTTTCAAAATCCTTAACTAAGTTGTTCTTCTTCAAAGAGTAAATAGAATCCAGCAACTTAAATATATTAACACTATCCACATGAGCATACTTAATTGTTTTATTTGCCCTGTTTTCCTTATACGTCAAATACTCCGCAGAAACCCCCTTCTCTATGAATATATATACTGGCAACCCTGCCGACTGAGCAGTCTCAAATTCTTTACGAGTAATTGAGTTAAAGAACTCGTAATGTTTTTCCAACTTACTTTCTGGACTTGTCTTTTTCGCTCTTCCACCACTATCAACGCCCTCATCATCATCCATGATTGACACTGGCGACCCATATCGTCCCCCTATAACCAGGACCAAAATCTGACAACTCTGAATTTCTTTATAGCAAGACTCATCTAAAGGCTCTGTATGCTTAAAAGGTATATCACCACTTTCAAAAAGAACGGCCTCATAACCCAAACCCTCTACAAAAACTTCCATTGCACTTCGAATGTGCTTCAAATCATAGTACGTAGAACTGATAAACACTCTTGGCCGCGCCATGATAAATCCCTATCTGCCGTGAAATTAATAATTTAACGATAATTCACTTACCAAAATTCCGGGCAAACCAGCTCCTACCGACTTCCGCTGTAATGGCTATCCCGCGTTTTGATTGGGCAAGTTTGAATCAGCTTCTTCGTATCCTGGCGACACTTGGCCCTTTGTAGGATCTACAACCCCTTTCCAAAGCCATAGCTCGTATTGGGGGAAGGCCCTCAACAGCTCTTCCAAATCCTCTATACGGGTCTTCACCTTCCGATTGGTTGCCACGGTCTGCCACCGCTGGCGCTCCTTGATCGTTGTAGCTTCAGCGAGCCTTGTAGCACCTATGTGCCTCACAAGGGTTCTAAGCCTTTCTTCGATCATTCCAAAAAGCTCTTAAAAATGATGAATAATTTATTAACCAGTTTTTTACAAATCCACACGAATAGTGACGGAACGAGCATGGAACTGGAAGAGCTGGAACCTTCGAAGCTAATTGGCCCGCAACAGGACGTTGAAACCGTCGAGTCCTGGGCGGATCGCAACGGCCTTACCTATGGCACAGCACGCGCCTGGGCCATGAAAGGTGTAGTACCCACTGTAAAGCTCGGCAAGCGCCGCATGATCAACAGTGCCCTGCTCCGCTCCTGGCTGCTGGAACAGGAGTGGACGGCATGAATCACGCCCTTTAACCGAGCAAGCAAGCTACTGGCTTGAGCGGGCTTTAGCTATGAACTCAGCTTGATAACACAGTGTTATCACTTGATCGCCGCGTGCCACATTCGAAAATCTTTTTCGACACTTCTTCGACACTTGGCCGGTCTGAAACCAAAAAGCCCCCGAAACTCTAGGAGTTTCAGGGGCTTATCTTTGATTAGTGGCGGAGAGATAGGGATTTGAACCCTAGGTACTGTCGCCAGTACAACGGATTTCGAATCCGTCCCGTTCGGCCACTCCGGCATCTCTCCAGCGGCGCGCATGATAACAGCTCAAAGGCTTAAGGTGAAACCCCAAAGCAGGACTTTTCTTCTGTATTCAAGCGCTTGGCCGTTTTGCTCAGGTCTTGGATAAAACGCCCAAAGGCAGCCGTGGCTGCCTTTGGGCGGATGACTCACGCTGAACGGCTTAGGCGGTCAGGCGGGTCAGGGCTTCGCGGTATTTGTCGGCGGTTTTCTGCGCAACATCGGCCGGTACAGCCGGGGCTGGCGGTTCTTTGTTCCAGCCGGTGGACTCCAGCCAGTCACGCACGAATTGCTTGTCGAAGCTCGGCGGGTTGCTGCCTTCGGCGTAGCTGTCGGCGGGCCAGAAGCGGCTGGAGTCCGGGGTCAGGGCTTCGTCCATCAAGGTCAGGGTGCCGTCTTCATCGAGGCCGAATTCGAACTTGGTGTCGGCGATGATGATGCCGCGGGTTGCTGCGTATTCCACCGCCGCGCTGTACAGGGCGATGGCGGTGTCACGCACCTTGGCCGCCAGTTCGGCGCCGATGATGGCTTCGCACTGGGCAAAGGAGATGTTCTCGTCGTGATCGCCCACGGCGGCCTTGGTCGAGGGGGTGAAGATCGGCGCAGGCAGCTTGGCCGCTTCTTGCAGGCCGGCCGGCAACTGGATGCCGCAGACGGTGCCGCTCTTCTGGTACTCCTTCCAGCCGGAGCCGACGATGTAGCCACGCACGATGGCTTCAACGGCAACCGGCTGCAGGCGCTTGGCGACTACGGCGCGGCCTTCCACCAGCGGCAGTTCGGCCGCCGGAACTACGTCTTCGACCTTGTCGCCGGTGAAGTGGTTGGGCACCAGGTCAGCCAGCTTGGCGAACCAGAAGTTGGAAATGGCGGTGAGGATCTTGCCCTTTTCCGGGATCGGCTCGGCAAGGATCACGTCGAAGGCCGAGAGGCGATCCGTGGCCACCATCAGCATGCGTTTGGCGTCGATCTCGTAGAGGTCGCGCACTTTGCCGGAGTAGATTTTCTTCAGGCTCAGGGAGCTGGGAGTGGTCATGGCGTGTTTTCCATCTTCATCTAACGAAACAGGCGAAACCCGAGGGTTTCGCCCATTGCTTGTACGTGATTTAAACAGCACCGCTGAGCGCGACCGACGCGCTCAGGCGCGGCTATTAACCAAGGTTTTCCTGAATGCGGCTCAGCACTTCACGGGCCAGATCAGCCGGCGCGACGGTGTTGGCGTCTTTCTCGACGGACACCTGAATGCTGTCGCCGGCCTTGGTCAGGCGCACCTGATAACGCTCGGCGCTGGCTTCGATCTCTTCAGCATCGGCCTTGCCACCGAAGAACGGCACCCAGGCGAACGAACCTGGCTTCTTGTCGGCACCGGCATTGGCGGCGAGGTTGATGTAGTACACACCCAGGCTGCGGTTGAGGTCGTCGATATGGATTTGTGCGGTGTCCAATGCCCGGCCAACGCTCGACCAGGAGCGATCGAAGTCGGCGCCCAGATTGAGAATCGGGTTGCCGTTGCCATCGACGGTCATGCTGATGCGGCTCGGCGCATCGAAGCCCTTGCCGGCCAGCAGCGATACGGAACCGCCCTGCTCGGCACTGCGCGACAGGTTGGCGAGCATCTCGTCGAGCAAGGCGCCATCCAGACCGGGGTTGCTGCTGGCGTCAGGCCAGGCGACGTCGGCCGTGCTGCCGGCCGGGCGCTCGACGCTGAGGATGAACACTTCACTGGTGTTGCGCTGCACGCCTGGCTCGACGCGCACCCGCACACGGGTTTCGCCGGCGTTTTCGGCAAACGCGACGCGGCTGCTGAGGCGCCGCGCCAGGGTCGCCGAAACGTTATCCAGGGACTGCCAGGCGGTGCTGAATTCGCCGGTCTGCGGTTGCTCTTCGGCGATGCTGAAACCGTTCTCTTCGAAGAACTGGCGGGCCACCGGCCAGACTTCGGCAGGCGGGCGCTGGGCGACGATCCAGCGCGCGGAGCCGCTCTTTTGCAGGCTGAAGTCGCTGGCCTCGGCCGCGGCGGCGCTGAGGGCGGGCGGGCGCGGCACTTCAAACTCGACATCGCTGGCCGGGCGCGCGCTGCTCACGGCGCCCGGAATCGGCAGCAGGGGGTCCAGGCGCTTGGCGTTGAGGCCGGCCGGTACCTGCATGGGTGCGGTTTCGCGCGCCTCCAGGTAATCATTGCCGCGATCGCGGAAGTAGCCGTCTTCGCCCCAGAGCCAGCCACAACCACTGGTGCTGGAGATAATCAGAGCAAGTGCGGAGAGTCCGGCCAGTCGCTTCATGCGCAACGATTCCTCAAACAAGAACAATTTCTCGATTAAACCAATAGGCCGGTCTGGCGCAGGGCCTGACGCAGCGGTTCATGACAACGCGGGCTGAGCCAGGTCAGCGGCAAGCGGATACCGTCCGGCATCATGCCCATCTCGTGCAGGGCCCATTTCACCGGAATCGGGTTGGATTCGATAAACAGCGACTTGTGCAGCGGCATCAGGCGGTCGTTGATCGCCCGTGCGGTTGCCGCATCGCCCGCCATGGCGGCGGCGCAGAGTTCGCTCATCAGGCGCGGGGCGACGTTGGCGGTCACCGAGATGTTGCCCTTGCCGCCCATCAGCATCAGCTCAACGGCGGTAGCGTCGTCGCCGGAGTACACCAGGAAGTCCTTGCTGACCCGGTCGAGCACGTCGCGGGCGCGCTGGAGGTCGCCAGTGGCTTCCTTGATGCCGATGATGTTTGGCACCGTGGACAGCCGCTCAACGGTCTCGGGGAGCATGTCGCACACGGTCCGACCGGGCACGTTGTAGAGGATCTGCGGGATGGCGACCGCCTCGGCAATGTGCCGGAAGTGCAGGTACAGGCCTTCCTGGGTCGGCTTGTTGTAGTACGGGGTTACCAGCAGGCAGGCGTCGGCGCCGACGTCTTTGGCCGCGCGGGTCAGCTCGACCGATTCACGGGTGGAGTTGCCACCGGTACCGGCGATCACCGGGATGCGCCCATTGACCTGGTCAACCACACGACGGATGACCTCAACGTGCTCGCTGACTTCCAGGGTTGCCGACTCGCCGGTGGTGCCGACCGCGACTATGGCGTTGGTGCCTTCTTGCAGATGGAAGTCCACCAGCTTGCTCAGGCTGTCCCAGTCCAGGCCGCCCTGTGCATCCATTGGCGTGACCAATGCCACCATACTGCCCGCAATCATCACACCGCTCCTGCCGCAAAAAGAGAGGCGTAATGGTACTGGCGCCACCTGCCTTGCACAAGCGAAGGTCACGGCTGTATTGCCGTTTAGCGGCAGCTGTAAATGCCAAGCCACGCCTGCCGAGCATTCCCCTGGGCCACGCTTTTCGCTAACCTGCCTGCCCAGGGTCTGCCCCGACCACTTCTTTGCTTTAGGAATGCTGCATGTCCACCCCTCCAGTCCGCGAACAATTCCTTGTCATCAGCGCCCTGGGCGCCAACTCCATGGAGTTGACCAACGTACTGTGCCGCGCCAGCCATGAAAATCGCTGCTCGGTGATCAGCACCCGCCTCAGCCGCCACGGCGAGTACAGCGCCCTGGTGCTGCAGATTTCCGGCAGCTGGGACGCCCTGGCGCGCCTGGAAGGAACCCTGCCAGGCCTGGCCAAGAAACACAGCTTTATCATCACCCAGACCCGCAGTGGCGCCCAGGAAGTCCGCCCGCAAGCCCTGCCCTACGTGGCTTACGTCAGCTCGGTGTACCGCCCGGACATCCTTAACGAGCTGTGCCAGTTCTTCTCCGACCACAAGGTCGAGCTGGAAAACCTGACCTGCGACACCTATCTGGCCCCGCAGACCGGCGGCACCATGCTCAACGCCACCCTGACGGTGACCCTGCCGGCCGGCACCCAGATCAGCTGGCTGCGCGATCAGTTCCTCGATTTCGCCGACGCCCTCAACCTGGACGCACTGATCGAACCTTGGCGCCCACAGAACCCGTAAGGAGCTGCCCGTGGCTGTAGTCATTGGTCAACCAGTTGCCGATTTTCAGGCCCAGGCCACCAGCGGCATGCACGTATCCCTGGCGGCATTGCGCGGCCAGCAGGTGCTGATTTACTTCTACCCCAAAGACAGCACACCCGGCTGCACCACTGAAGGCCAGGGCTTTCGCGACCTTTATGCCGAGTTCCAGGCCGCCAATACGCTGATCTTCGGCGTCTCGCGCGACAGCCTGAAAGCCCATGAAAACTTCAAATGCAAGCAAGCCTTCCCTTTCGAGCTGATCAGCGATGCCGACGAGGCGCTGTGCCAGTTGTTCGAGGTGATCAAGCTGAAAAAGCTCTACGGCAAGGAATACCTTGGTATCGAGCGCAGCACCTTCCTGATCGATCAACAAGGTGTGCTGCGCCAGGCATGGCGCGGCGTGAAAGTGCCCGGCCACGTCGCCGCCACCCTGGCCGCCGCGCAAGCACTGCAGCAGAGCTGAGCAAGACAAACCGCCGCCACCCCATTTACCACTCCCCACTCCCCACTTACCACTTACCACTCCCCACTCCCCAAGGCCTGTGGGTCGGGGGATGCCTGGGGCTTGGTCATTCGTAGGGTGGGTTAGCGGCGCAGGCGCTGGCGGCTTGCATCACCGCGCAAGCTGGGCGCCGCGTAACCCAGCATGCGCCTTGCCGGTCGAGCGCCATGGCGGGTTAGGGCGCGAGCGGGTTTGGCGTTGCAAACAGGCCGTGGTTCGCGCCTAACCCACCCGACAAAAGCAGCCCAAACAAAAAATGCCAGTCAGCATCACTGACTGGCATTTTTGTGCCGGCGATAACCTGTTACAGGTCGCTGGCCAATCCCAGCACTGCGTTGGAGCGTGCCTGCACCTGACGATACAGGGCGGCGTCGGTTTCCAGCGCCTTGCCGGTGGCCGTGAAGATCGCCTGCAAGCGGCTCTGCCATTGCGCCGAACGAACCTGCTCGGGAAAGCAGCGCTCAAGCAGATCGAGCATGATCGAAACGGTCACCGAGGCACCTGGCGAGGCGCCCAACAAGGCCGCCAGGGAGCCATCGGAGGAAGACACCAGCTCAGTACCGAACTGCAGAATGCCGCCGGACTTGGCGTCTTTCTTGATGATCTGCACACGCTGGCCGGCCGTCTCCAGACGCCAGTCTTCGGCCTTGGCGTGAGGATAGAACTTGCGCAGGGCCTCCAGGCGCTGCTCCTGGGACTGCATAACCTCGCCAACCAGGTATTTGGTCAGGTCAAAGTTATCCCGCGCCACGGCCAGCATCGGCATGATGTTGCCCAGGCGAATCGACAGCGGCAGGTCAAGGAACGAGCCGTGCTTGAGGAACTTGGTGGTGAAACCGGCGAAAGGCCCGAACAACAGGGACTTGTGGCCGTCCACGACGCGCGTATCGAGGTGCGGCACAGACATCGGCGGTGCGCCAACATCGGCCTGGCTGTAGACCTTGGCCTGGTGCTGGCTGACCACTTGCGGGCTGTCACAGCGCAGCCACTGGCCGCTGACCGGGAAGCCGCCGAAGCCTTTGCCTTCCGGGATGCCGGACATCTGCAGCAGCGGCAAGGCCGCGCCGCCAGCGCCGAGAAAGACGAAACGCGAGCAAACCTTACGGGTGGCGCCGCTTTGCAGGTCTTTGATGCTGACCTGCCAGCCGCTGTCGTTGCGCTCCAGGTCAACCACGCGCTGGTTGTACTGGACGTCGGTGTGATCCTGCTCGGAGAGGAAACGCAGCAGTTGATTGGTCAGGGCGCCGAAGTTGACGTCGCTACCGCCGAGCGCACGGGTGGCTGCAACCTGCTCATCAGGCGCGCGACCGGGCATCATCAGGGGCATCCACTCGGCCAGGGTGGCCTTGTCTTCGGAATACTGCATGCCGGCAAAGCAGTGGTGCTGGCTAAGCTGGGCAAAACGAGTGCGCAGAAACTCGACATCTTTCTCGCCACGCACAAAGCTCAGATGCGGCACCGGATTGATAAAGGTTTGCGCGCAGCCGAAGGTGCCTTTTTCCAGCAGATGGGCCCAGAACTGCTTGGACACCTCGAACATGGCATTGATGCTGACGGCCTTGTTGATATCCACCGAACCATCGGCGGCCTGCGGGGTGTAGTTCAGCTCACACAAGCCGGCATGGCCGGTGCCTGCGTTGTTCCAGGGGTTGGAACTTTCGATAGCCCCCGCATCCATCAACTCAACGACTTCCAGCTTGATGGCCGGATCAAGCTCTTTGAGCAGCACGGCGAGCGTAGCGCTCATGATGCCGGCCCCAACCAACAGCACATCCACTGCTGCGTTTTCGTTTTGCGCCATTACCGCATCTCCACAATCAAAATCTGCCGCACCCAACTGCCATCGCCCAGCCACGCAGGCAAACAACAGCCGCTTATTAACTGTCCGTCAGACGGTCTTGGAGCCAGGAAGAGGTAACTTCCGGATGACTCATGGCTCCCTGCATGCACCTTGACCACACTCAACCGGAGACAAACAGGAGTGGGTCGCGATTCAACAGTTTGTTGGCACACATCGGGATGTCTCTCGACGCCGCCAGCCCTGCACGGGACAGGCCCCTATAAGGGCGTGTTTTTTGCGGCGCGAACAATACCATTAATGGCGCATTGCTTAACGCAAAAAAATACTTTTACGATGGCCGCCGATCTTTTTCCCGGCAGGCCTGGGCGGCCAAATACACCGTCCAGGCCTGCCTTGCCGGCGCTCAGAACGGCCAATGGCGAGGCAAGGGAGTCACGCGGGGCACGCTAAGGTGCCAGCGACGCCTGGCAGCGGCGGTATTGCACGGCATAACGGCGGGCGCGGGCATCGACCTTGGCCGCCACGGGCAACAGCCAGGCCTTTTGCAGGTGGCTGCCGCGACTGAAGCCGCCCCAGCCCTCGTGGTAATTGAGGTACTGGTTGTAGGCATCCCACTTGGAAATGCCATTCACCCGCTGGCTTTTGCTGGTGTACCAGCCCATGAAATCCAGGGCGTCGGCAAAATCGTCGCGACTGGCCCAGCGATTGCCGGTTTCGCGCTGATAATCGGCCCAGGTTTCATCCTTGACCTGGGCATAGCCGTAGGCCGTGCTGGGCCGACCATAGGGAATGACGCCGAGAAAGTAGCGCATCGGCGGCCGCGCATCTTCGCGAAAGCTCGACTCCTGATACATCATCGCCATGGTCACGAACGACGGCGTGCCCCAGCGCTGGGTCATGCCTTGCGCCGCCTGATGCCAGGCGGTCTTTTCCGCGAAGATCTGGCACAGGTCTTCCGGCTGCGCCGGCGGGCGAGTGCTGCAGGCGCCGAGCAGATAGAGGCTCAGCAGCAACGTGACGCGGCACAGCAACGGCGATTCAAGCACGGGCGGCATTGATCAGATCAATGTAAGGCGTGGCCTGGCGCTGGTCGGCGATCAGCGCAACGATGTCGCGGCCCTGGGCGTCGGTGGCATTCAGGTCATAACCGGCGGCCTGGAAGAAGCCGATAAAGCGGGCAAAATCATCCACGCGCAGGCCGCGATAGGCCTTGACCAGCTTGTGCAGCGACGGCGAGCTGCCATCGACCGGCTCGACAGCGAGGAACAGCTTGATCGGCTCGTCACCGATCTCATCGCCAATCACCTGTTTCTTGTCTTTACGCATGATCCACTCCAACGGGCCGGTTTTTCAGGGCCGGCAGTTTACCCCAGGGTCCGGCGCCCAGGCGACCACCGCGCCGTGCGCGCCGGCTTGGCTTTCATCGCGCGCGAATGAAACGGCAACAGGCTCTACAACTATCGCAGGCCTGCACAGCCAGCCCGGCGGGCCTTATACTCGCGGCCGGTTATCCAAGGAGCCGGTCATGTCACTGCCCCAACTTCCGCTGTTCGCCGCCTGGCGCCAGGCCCTCCAGGCCGGCTATTCACTCAAGGCGCTGCGTGGCGACCTGGCGGCAGGGCTGACGGTGGGCATCATCGCCATTCCCCTGGCCATGGCCCTGGCCATTGCCGTCGGTGTCGCTCCGCAATACGGCCTGTACACGGTGTTGGTGGCCGCACCGCTAATCGCCCTCAGCGGCGGCTCGCGCTTCAACGTCTCCGGGCCGACCGCCGCCTTTGTGGTGATCCTCTTGCCAATCACCCAGCAATTCGGCCTCGGCGGTCTGCTGCTATGCACCATGCTGGCCGGCCTGATCATGATCGCCATGGGCCTGGGCCGCGCCGGCCGTCTGATCGAATTTGTGCCCTACCCGGTGACCCTGGGTTTTACCGCCGGCATCGGCATCGTGATTGCCACCCTGCAAGTCAAAGACTTGCTTGGCCTGAGCCTCAACAGTCAGCCCCTGCACTACCTGGAGCAGCTACAGGTGCTACTGCAGGCCTTGCCCAGCGCCCATCTCGGCGATGCCCTGGTGGCGACGCTGAGTCTGGCGGTGCTGATCCTCTGGCCGCGCTGGGTGAGCAGAGTGCCGGGGCATCTGGCCGCCCTGGCCGTGGGCAGCCTCGCCGGCCTGGCCCTGGAGAAACTCGGCATGCCCCTGGCGACCCTGGGCGAGCGTTTTAGTTACAGCCTCGATGGCGTCGTGCATGCGGGGATTCCGCCGTTTCTGCCGAGTTTTGCCTGGCCCTGGCAATTGCCGGCGGCCAATGGCCAGCCTCTGGGCCTGTCGTTCGAGCTGATTCGCCAGTTGCTGGCGCCCGCCTTTGCCATCGCCATGCTCGGCGCCATCGAGTCGCTGCTCTGCGCCGTGGTGGCCGACGGCATGACCGGCAGCAAGCACGACCCCAATGCCGAGCTGGTCGGCCAGGGCCTGGGCAACCTGATCGCCCCGCTGTTTGGCGGCATTACCGCCACCGCGGCCATCGCCCGCAGCGCCGCCAACGTGCGCGCCGGCGCCTTCTCGCCGCTGGCGGCGATGATCCATGCCGGCGTGGTGCTGGCGGCAGTTCTGCTCCTGGCGCCGCTGTTCAGCTACCTGCCGATGGCGGCCCTGGCAGCCTTGCTGCTGATGGTGGCGTGGAACATGAGCGAGGCTCGACATGTGCTGCACACCCTGCGCATTGCCCCGCGCAGCGACGTGCTGGTGCTGCTGACCTGCCTGATCCTGACCGTGCTGTTCGATATGGTGCTGGCCGTCGGTGTCGGCCTGCTGCTGGCCGCCGGCCTGTTTATCAAGCGCATGAGCGACCTCACCGACACCGCCAGCCTGCCCCGGCATTTTCACCAGGCCCTCAAGGATCTGCCCGAGCATGTGCTGGTGTACGCCATTCGCGGGCCGCTGTTCTTCGGCGCCGCAGAAAAGGCCCTGAGCGTGCTGCGCCGCCTCAATGGCGATGTGAAAGTGGTGATTGTCGATATCAGCGCCGTGCCCCTGCTGGACATGACCGCCCTGGCAGCACTGGACAACGTGCTGCGCGACTACCGCAAACAGCGGGTGGGCCTGGTGTTGGTCGGCACCTCGTCGCGGGTGCGCCTGAAACTGCGTCGCGCCGGCATCCTGCGCGAAAACGGTCACCTGGCCTACGTACAAAACCTCGAACAGGCCAGAGCCAAGGCCCTGAGCTGGCTGGAGCCGGCCAGCGTCAACGGCTGACCCATTGGGCGGCGGCCCGGAGCCCCTGCGGGCGCACCACTCAGAACTGCGCGGCCATCCAGGCCAGATAGCTCGCCACGTCGGCGGCGCCTTCGCGCGGCGCCCAGGGCGCCAGCTCATCCTCGCCAATCGGTCGGTACGGCCCGGCCTTGCACTCGAACAGCAGACTATCGGCCTGCAGCACCACCAGGGCGTGAAACACCCCAGGCGGCAAATCGACACCGACACAGTCACTGTCCGCCGCCAACAGCCGCTGCGCCACCAACTCGCCGCCATCACTAAAAATCAGCAGGCCCAGACGGCCCTTGAGCACTAATAGTGTTTCGGCCTTATCGGCGGCCAGATGGCGGTGCGGCGGGATATAGGTGCCCGGCTGCAGGCCAACGGCCAGGCGATGGCAGGGCTCATCCATCTGATGAAAATTGTGGTGCTGGCGCAGCCTCGGATTGGCCGCTGCCTGAGCGCCCAACTGGGCAAACAGCGCCTGATCGAGAAAGCGCGGCTCAGGCATGGCCGTTACAGACCCTTAACCGCGTAGATGCCCGGCGCGTTGCGCCAGTAGCCCTTGTAGTCCATGCCGTAACCGAAGATGAAGCGATCGATACATGGCAGGCCAACGTAGTCGGCTTTCAAGTCCGGGCGCGCCTTGCGGTCGTGCTCCTTATCGATCAACACCGCGGTGTGTACCGCCGTGGCACCGGCATGTCGGCAGAAATCGATGATCGCGCCCAGGGTGTGCCCCTCGTCGAGGATGTCGTCGATGATCAGCACATCGCGATCCATAAAGGACAGCTCCGGCTTGGCCTTCCAGAACAGCTCGCCGCCGCTGGTTTCATTGCGGTAGCGGGTGGCGTGCAGGTAAGACAACTCCAGGGGGAAATTCAGCTTGGGCAACAGCTTGCCGGAGAAGATCAAGCCGCCATTCATCACGCAAAACACCACCGGGTTGCGCTCGGCCAGTTCGCTATTGATCACTGCCGCCATTCGCTCGATGGCCGCTTCCACCTCGGCTTCGTGGTACAGGCAGTCGGCTTCCTGCATGACTTGGCGGATGTGGGCGAGATCTACAGACATGGCATTTCCTCGAAGTAGACAGGCTCTGCGCGCAGACAACCTGATCAATGTGTCAAAATAAAAGCCGGCAAAGGTACTCACCTACTGGTCTGCCGGCAAGCCCTGGCGGACAAACGCCACGCACCACCCGCCGCACAAGGATAACCACTAAGCCCGAGAAACACCCGCCGCCACCCGCCAACCGAATGCTTTACTCTAAATCGCCCATTGCCCGCCCCGCCGGAGAACCCGTCATGCCTACCTTCGAGATCCGCCACCCGCTGATCCGCCATAAACTCGGCCTGCTGCGCCGCGCCGACATCAGCACAAAAAACTTCCGCGAACTGGCCCAGGAAGTTGGCGCCCTGCTGACCTATGAAGCGACCAAGGATCTGCCCCTGGAAAATATCCAGATCGAGGGCTGGTGTGGCCCGGTGCAGGTGGAAAAAATCTCCGGCAAGAAGATCACCGTGGTGCCGATCCTGCGCGCCGGCATCGGCATGCTCGACGGCGTGCTCAGCCTGATCCCCGGCGCCAAGGTCAGCGCCGTCGGCGTGGCGCGCAACGAGCAGACCCTGGCCGCGCACACTTATCTGGAAAAACTGGTACCGGAAATCGACGAGCGCCTGGCCCTGATCATCGACCCGATGCTGGCCACCGGCGGCTCGATGGTCGCCACCATCGACCTGCTGAAAAAAGCCGGCTGCAAGGAAATCCGCGCCATGGTGCTGGTGGCGGCCCCCGAAGGCATCCAGGCGGTCGAGGCGGCGCACCCGGACGTGGTGATTTTCACCGCCTCCATCGACCAGTGCCTGAACGAGCACGGCTATATCATTCCGGGCCTGGGCGATGCCGGCGACAAGATCTTCGGCACCAAGCAAAAGGACGCCTAAATGCAGGATGAATTCAACGATCCACTCTGGCGCACCGTGCTGTCCGGCGCACAGATGCTCTTCGTGGCCTTCGGCGCCCTGGTGCTGATGCCGCTGATTACCGGCCTGGACCCCAACGTCGCGCTGTTTACCGCAGGCATTGGCACCCTCCTGTTCCAACTGGTCACCGGCCGCCAGGTGCCGGTATTTCTGGCCTCCAGCTTTGCGTTTATCGCCCCCATTCTCGCCGCCAAAGGCGAGTTCGGCCTGCCGGCGGTGCTTGGCGGCATCGTCGCCTCGGGCCTGGTGTATATCCTGCTAAGCGCCGTGGTGCGGGTAAAAGGGGCAAGCTTTATCGACCGGCTGCTGCCACCCGTGGTGATTGCCCCGGTGATCATTTCCATCGGCCTGGCACTCTCGCCAGTGGCAGTCAACATGGCCATGGGCAAGGCCGGCGATGGCAGCGTGCAACTGGTGGCGTATGAGATTGCCATGCTGATCTCCATGTCGGCACTGATCACCACCGTGCTGGTCGCCGCCATGGGCCGTGGCCTGCTGCGCCTGGTGCCGATCCTCGCGGGGATCATCATCGGCTGTAGTGTCGCCGCGCTCTGCGGGGTGATCGACACCAGCAAAATCGCAGCAGCCCCCTGGCTGGCGATTCCTGCATTCGTGACTCCCGAGCTGCATTGGGGGGCGATTCTGTATATCGTCCCGGTGGCCCTGGCGCCCGCTATCGAGCATATCGGTGGGGTGGTGGCGATCGGCAGCGTGACCGGCAAGAACTTTATCAAGCAGCCCGGTCTGCACCGCACCCTGCTCGGCGACGGCCTGGCCACCTCGGCCGCCGGCCTGTTCGGCGGCCCACCCAACACCACCTACGCGGAAGTCACCGGCGCGGTGATGCTAACCAAGAACTACAACCCGAAGATCATGACCTGGGCCGCCTGCTTCGCCATCGGCCTGGCCTTTGTCGGCAAATTCGGCACCGCGCTGCAGAGCATCCCCGTGCCGGTGATGGGCGGCATTCTCTGCCTGCTGTTCGGCTCCATCGCGGTGGTCGGCTTGAACACCCTGATCCGCCATCAGGTGGATTTGTCCGAGGCGCGCAACCTGATCATCGTTTCGGTGACCCTGGTGTTCGGCATCGGCGGCATGGTTGTCGGCAATAGCGATTTCACCCTCTCCGGCATTTCCCTGTGCGCCATCTGCGCCCTGCTGCTCAACCTGCTCCTGCCAGGTGGCGAGGGTTGGCACAGCAAGACCGTGCTGGAAGAGCCAGACCTGTAACTCGCGCCAAACTAAAAAGCCCCGCCTGGCAGCTCGCCGGGCGGGGCTTTTTAGTTTGGCGCAGAGCTTACAGCGCCAGCGGCGCGCTCTCGCAGAGGCGCTTAAGCGCCGGGCCCCAGGCCGGGTGATCGTTCAGGCAGGGCACCAGCAGCAGCTCTTCACCGCCGGCGGCGAGGAACTCTTCACGGCCACGAATGCCGATCTCCTCCAGAGTCTCGATGCAATCGGCGACAAACGCCGGGCACATCACCAGCAGCTTCTTCACCCCTTGGCCGGCCAGCTCGTGCAGGCGCGCCTCGGTGTAGGGCTCGATCCACTTGGCCCGGCCCAGGCGTGACTGGAAGGACACCGACCATTGCTCGGGCTTGAGCCCCAGTTGCGCGGCAAATAGCTCGGCGCTGCGCAGGCACTGGGCGCGGTAACACACGGCGAGCAGCTCAGGCGTGGCATTACGGCAGCAGTCTGGCCCTTTCAAGCACTGCCCACCCGTGGGGTCGAGCTTGTGCAGGTGCCGCTCGGGCAAGCCGTGAAAGCTCAGCAGCAGGTGATCGAAGCCCGCCTGCAGATGGGGCTTGGCGCTCTCGGCCAGGGCCGCAATGTATTCCGGCTGCTGGTAGAACGGCTGGAGGATGGCAAATTGCATCGCCAGCTTATGCGCACGCACCACCCGCTTGGCCTCTTCGATCACCGTGGTCACGGTGCTCTCGGCAAACTGCGGATACAACGGCGCCAGGGTGACCTGGCGGATGCCCTGACTGGCCAGGCGCAGCAGCACGCTCTCGATCGACGGCTCGCCGTAACGCATCGCCAGCTCCACCGGACCATGGCGCCACTGGCCCTGCATCTGAGTTTGCAGGCGGCGGCTGAGGACCACCAGCGGCGAGCCTTCGTCCCACCAGATCGAGGCATAGGCATGGGCCGACGCCGCCGGACGCTTCCACAGGATCAGCGCCACCAGCAACAGGCGCAGCGGCCATGGCAGGTCGATGACATAGGGGTCCATCAGAAACTGATTGAGGTAGCGACGCACATCCGCCACCTCAGTCGAGGCCGGCGAACCCAGGTTGACCAGCAACAGCGCGTGATCGGTCATACAGCATCCTTATGGCCAAGAAGATCGTTCAAGGCCGCATCCAAGTCGGTAAAACGGAAGGTGAACCCGGCCGCCAGCAGCCGCTGCGGCAATGCCCGCTGACCACCGAGTAACAGGCCACTCAATTCGCCCAGGCCCAGGCGCAACACCCAGGCCGGCATCGGCAGCAGCGCCGGGCGATGCCAGGCGCGGCCCAAGGCCCGCGAGAAATCCAGATTGCGCGCCGGTATCGGCGCGCAGGCATTATAAGGACCGCGGGCGTCATCGTGGTGCAAGAGAAAATCAATCAGGCCGATTTGATCCTGCAAGTGAATCCACGGCATCCATTGCCGACCATTGCCCAGCGGCCCACCCAGGCCCAGCTTGAATGGCAGGCGCAAACGACCGAGAAAGCCGCCCTCGGCCGCCAATACCAGCCCCGTGCGCAGCAACACCACGCGCATGCCCAGGGCCTCACCGGCCAACGCCGCCGCCTCCCAGGCCGCACACAGCTGGCTGGCGAAGTCCGCGCCAACCGGCGCCATCGTCTCATCCAGGGCTTGCTCGCCGCCATCGCCATACCAGCCCACTGCCGAACCGGAGAGCAGTACCCGCGGCCGCTCGGCGCGAGTGCCGAGCCAGGCCAGCAACTGCTCGGTCAGGGCCACCCGACTGGCCAGCAGAACGGCCTTGCGCGTGTTCGTCCAGGGCCGATCGGCAATCGGCGCGCCGGCCAGGTTGACCACCGCATCCAAGTGTTCGTCGCCCAGTTCCTCAAGCCGGGCAATGGCCCGCACCCCAGGGCCGCACAAGCGCGCGACCTGCTCGGGGCGACGACTCCAGACCACCAATTGATGGCCCTGGGCATGCCAGTGATGGCACAGCGCGCGACCGATCAGGCCGGTACCACCGGTCAGCAATATCTGCATGGCATCTTCCTCCCACAAGCTAAAGCACTGGCTAGTCTGATGAGTAGACAGGTGAGCACAGTGCGCATACTTGTACAAAAATAGCAGATTGTATAAGTATCGCCCAAGACTTATTCTGTTAGTACAGCCATGAGGTGAGCCATGAACATTCCCATCGCCATCATCGGTACCGGCCTTGCCGGCCTGTCGGCGGCCCACACCCTGCAGGCCGCCGGGCATGCCGTGCAGCTATTCGACAAGAGCCGTGGCAGCGGCGGGCGGATGGCCAGCAAGCGCAGCGATGCCGGCGCCCTGGATCTGGGCGCGCAATATTTCACCGCCCGCGACCGGCAGTTCGTCGGGGCCGTGCAGCAGTGGAAGGCCCACGGCTGGGTCGAGCAATGGAGCCCCAGGCTGTATCACAGCCACCAGGGCCAACTGAGCGTGTCGCCGGATGAACAGGAGCGCTGGGTTGGGGTGCCGCGCATGAGTTCGATCTGCCGGGCCATGCTCGCCGGTCTGCCGGTGCAGTTCGCCTGCCGCATCACCGAGGTGTTCCGCGGCGAACAGCACTGGAGCCTGCAGGATGCCGAGGGCAACAGCCATGGCCCGTTCAGCCATGTCATCGTCGCCACCCCGGCACCCCAGGCCACCGCCCTGCTCAGCGCCGCGCCCAAACTGGCCAGCGCGGCGGCCAGCGTGGTGATGGAGCCAACCTGGGCCGTGGCCCTGGCGTTCGCCGCACCGCTGCAAACCGAGGTCGAAGGCTGCTTCGTCCACGACAGCCCGCTCGACTGGCTGGCGCGCAACCGCAGCAAGCCCGGCCGTGATACGGCGATGGACACCTGGGTGCTGCACGCCAGCAGCCAGTGGAGCAAACAGCATCTGGACCTGGACAAAGAGGCGGTGATCGAACAACTGCAGGGCGCCTTTGCCGAACTGATCGGCTGCACGGTGCCCGCCGCCAGCTTCAGTCTCGCCCACCGCTGGCTGTACGCCCGCCCCGCCGCCGCTCACCAATGGGGCGTGCTGGCCGATACCGACCTGGGCCTGTATGCCTGCGGCGACTGGTGCCTGTCCGGCCGGGTGGAAGGCGCCTGGCTCAGCGGCCAGGAAGCCGCCCGCCGCATCCTGGAGCAGCTCTGATGCGACGCCTGAATCCCAACAAGCTGCTGCTCTCAAAATGGACGGCAGCCCGCCCGCAGAACCGCGAGAAGCACTTTCTGGTCAACGAACTGCTATGTGATGAGGCCGGCAGCGTGCTGCAGGTCGAACTGCAGGCGGTGCTGACGCGGCGCAGCGAACAGATCGACTGGCGCCAACTGCAAGACGACGAGGTCTGGTAGGGTCTGTTCCCGTTTCATTCGCGGCCGCGCCGGAGCCTGTTTTTTGCGCGAGGCAAGGCGCGAGGAGCGTGATTTGGTTATTCCAAATGAGCGACGAGTAACGCAGCCTCGCACAAAAACAGGCCCGGCCCTTCGGGTTGCGCGAGAAATGGCCCCCGCTGTTGTTGCAGGGCTTGATAAGGGAATGACCATTATCTGCGCCCTGCGCCTAACCGGGGACCATTTC
>Ga0209343_10003511_pt1 | contig 19701 bp, 19 predicted proteins | sample RifCSPlowO2_02_FD_184026 | JGI IMG/M metagenome (GOLD analysis project Ga0209343, IMG submission 184026) | Groundwater microbial communities from Rifle, Colorado - Rifle CSP2_plank lowO2_0.2 (SPAdes) (version 2) | ecosystem: Environmental > Aquatic > Deep subsurface > Groundwater | place... | reverse complement strand
CGTGCATAACCCTGCACTGGGAAAGCATCAAAAACTGAACCACCCCCCGTTCCGCTCAGACTCATACCTCGATTGGAATGTACTTTATGCCCAGTGTGTGCCGCGCGCACTCCAGCGGCCGGTCGTGCATCGGACCGGACCCTCGCATACAGCTTCCGCGTGGCGCGCGCGCTCGATTGAGCGGCGCGCGAGAGCCCCTATTCCGCCGGCGCCGCGCGGCGCAGGGTGCGCCGCCAGATCACGGCGGCGGCGACGACGATCACGGCGGGGATGTTCAGGTAGTTCACTGCGTCCCAGCCGGCCACGAAGTTGGGGCTGTAGGCATCCATCAGGTAACCCGCGGCGAACGACGCCAGCGCCGTGCTGCCGAAGACGATGAAGTCGTTCAGCCCCTGGACCTTGTCGCGCTCGGCCGGGGCGTAGCATGCCGACAACAGGTCGGTGGCGCCGACGAACAGGAAGTTCCAGCCGATGCCTATCAGGAAGTTCATGATCCAGAAATGCGCCACCCCGGTTCCCGTGACCCCGACCAAGACCGAGGCCAGCATGGCGGCGAGCCCGGCCAGCATGACGTTGTAGACGCCGAAGCGCGAGATCAGCCAGCCGCTGAAGAACGACGGCGCGTACATGGCGAAGATGTGCCACTGGATCACGCCGGTCACGTCGGGGCGGAACTGGTGGCCGCAGAGCTTCATCGAGATCGGCGTGGCGGTCATCACCATGACCATCGCCGCCCACGAGATCATGCCGGCGAGGACGGCGACCACGAACCGGGAATCGCGGGCGATCTCGATCAGTGGCCGCGCGGCGGCCGCGCTGGCGCCAGCCACGGCGCGGTGGGGAAACTCGACGAACAGCACGGTCAGGACTAGCAGCGCCGGCACGACGGCGAGGACCAGGAAGGTGCCGACGAAGTTGATGGGGAACAGGTCGTAGGTGTGGTCCGCCACCGCGCCGCCGACGAAGGCCGCGATCACCCCGCCGCCGATGACCAGCGCGATCGCCTTGGCGCGGAACGCGGCGTCGGCGGCCTCGGCCGCGGCGAAGCGGTAGAACATGGCGAAGCTATTGAACGCCCCCATCAGCATGATGCCGAAGGTGAACACCCAGAACTGGCCCGAGTTGGTGCCGTGGGCCGCGATCAGCGCGCCGACGATGCCGATCAGCCCGCCGGCGACGAAGCCGTAGCGCCGCCCGACCCTGCGGAACAGCATGGCGGCCAGCGGCGAGGTCGCCATGGTCGTGGACCACATCAGCGCGTGCGGCAAGGTGGCGAGGCCCTTGTTCTGGGCAAGCATATAGCCGGTCAGCGCCGAGACCGAAATCACGATGGTGACGGAAACGTTGCTCAGCCCCTGGCACACGGACAGGAGGCCGACGTTCTTCTTGACGGAATAGCTGGCCGTCCTGCGCGTCAGGGCAGGCATCGCACAACCCTTAACAAATTCAGATCTATGACTGTCCGCTATGCGGAAGTCGGTAACTCCGGCTTCCCGATGAACGGCAGCTTTGTTTCAAGAGCGACTGACCGAGTTCGGCCAAAGCTGCCGTTCAAATGTAGTTGCAAGAATGACGCCTCGACGGCGCTTTCATGCCTGAAGCGCAAAAAAGAACCCTATTATATTCTTGAGAAATGCAATGGAGTAAGATTGGCGTTCCCCACTAACCAAAAGGGAGAAAGACATGGCCGAAGACCTGACCATATCAGGCCCCATTGAAATCGATGGCAAACACCGTGTTGCATGGGATATGGCGCGATACATTGCAGACGAAGAGAAAAATCCGCAACGCGCATCTGATCCTAGGAAATACTTTCTTGCGCTTTATTATCAGTGCTATCACGTTCTTACCGGTGGCCTTCCGTAAGAAACACGATAATAGGCTTCGCCGCTTCGGCTACCTCTGTGGGTGAGTTAAGGCCACACCTTGTTGCCGGATTAAGCGCCTGAAAGCGCAAATCGTCACGATTCATTTAGTGCTCCAAAATGCGGCCCCGGCTTATACTGTACCGGACGCGGCCGACCGTATGCCCCTTGCACTGGGCGCCGCGCCACGCTCCAACGGAGGGGCACCATGACACCGAACATCGGAACCGCCGATCGCGTGATCCGCATCATCATCGGACTCGCGCTGCTTTCCCTCATCTTCCTGCTCGAGGGCAACAACCGCTGGTGGGGACTCCTCGGGCTCGGCCCGCTGCTGACGGCGTTCTTCCGCTTCTGCCCGCCCTACAAGTGGCTCGGCATCGACACGTTGGGCAAGAAGAAGGAAGCCGCCCCGCAGTGACGCAGGCTGGGGTCGCGCCGGGCGGATAATTTCTGCCCGAACGCGTTCGACGTTGCTTGGATTTGGTGAATGGCAGCCGCGCGTGCCGTGCGCACGCGCCGACGGTCGATCGTGCGCGAGGCGCACGCTACCTCTCCCGTTACTTGTCACGCCTCCAGGACCAGATTCCCGAACCGGTCCACGCGCGCCTTCAGCCCCGGATCGACGAACACCGTGGTGTCGGGCTGCTCCAGGATCGCCGGCCCGCCGATCTCCTCCCCCGCAGCGAGCGCGAGGCGCTCGTAGATGCGGGTCGCATGCGCGCGGCCTGCGATCCACACGGCGCGCTCGCCGATCTGCGACGCGGCGGCGGAGCGGCCGCCCTGCGGCGCGAGGCAGGCCAGATCGAATTTCGCCCGCCGGCCGGTCACCGCGGTGCGCAGGGACAGCAACCGCACCGGAATCCCCTCGAGCAGGCTCCGATAGACCTCGCGATAGCGCTGCTCGAATGCCCCGCGCACCAGGGCCTCGGTGAGCTCGAACGGCTCGCTCCCGCCCCGGTAGGCGAGCGGCAGCGGAACGCTGACGGTATGGGTCTGGCCCGTGTAGCTCATGTCGAGTTCCACCCGCACTTCCTTCGCCTCCAGCGCGATGCTCGTGCGTTCGAGCAGCGACAGTCCTTCGGTGGCATGCCGGGCGAGGTGCCTGTGCAGCAGTCCCGTGTCCAGGCCGTCGAGCGCAAGATTGAGCGTCTGCACGTAATCGTGGCGCATGTCGCCGATCACGCAGCCCAGCGCGCTGGTGACGCCCGGGTAGCGCGGAACCAGCGCCTGCCGGATTCCGACCTCGCGCATGATGGCGCCCGCGTGCAGCGCGCCGCCGCCGCCGAAAGGCAGCAATGCGAACTTGCGCGGGTCGTGCCCCCGCTCCACCGATACCAGGCGAATGGCGCTCGCCATGCGCGAGTTCGCCACGCGGATGATCGCCTCGGCCGCCGCCACCGCATCCAGGCCCAGGGGCGCGCCGACCCGTTTCTCGATGGCCGCGCGCGCCGCCTCCACATCCAGGCGCGCGAGCCTGCCGCCGATCGGATGCTCGGCATTGATGCGGCCGAGGACCAGGTTCGCGTCGGTAACGGTTGGCCGCTCGTTGCCCATCGCGTAGCAGACCGGCCCCGGGTCCGACCCGGCCGACTCGGGGCCGACCTGCAGCAGGCCGCCGCGATCGACTTCGGCGATGGAGCCGCCTCCGGCGCCGATGGTCGCGATTTCGATCATCGGCGAGCGGATCACCAGCCCGAAGTCCACGGAGGTCCCCGGCACCATCGTATGAACGCCGCCGGTCACGAGCGAAACATCGAAGCTCGTTCCACCCATGTCGCAGGTGATCACGTCGGGAAAGCCTGCCGCGCCGGCGATATGCGCCGCCGCGGTGACCCCCGCGGCGGGCCCAGAGAGCGCCGTGCGTATCGGCAGGCGGCGCGCCGTCTCCACCGACATCACCCCGCCGTTGGACTGCATGATCAGCATATCGCCGCCGAAGCCGCCCTCGCGCAGCCTTTCTTCCAGGTCGCGCAGATAGCGCCCGATGATGGGCTGAAGGTAGCCGTTCAGGGCGGTGGTCGAGGCGCGCTCGAATTCGCGGATCTCGGGAAGGATCTCGCTGGAGGCAACGACGTGCTCGTTATGCCAGACCGCGCGTGCGGCCTCGAGCGCCGCGCGCTCGTTGGCGTCGTTCGCATACGAGTTGACAAAGAAGATGCAAAGGGCTTCGGCGCCCAGCCCTTGCAACGCGCGGGTCGCCTCGGCCACCTCCTGCGGCCGGACGGCCTCGTGCACCGTCCCGTCGGCAAGCGTTCTTTCGCCGACCTCGATCGACAGCTCGCGCGAAACCACGGGCTCGTAGCCGCCCCACAGCTGCCACGTCCTCGGCCGGTCGCGCCGCCGCAGCTCGAGCACGTCGCGGAATCCCCGCGTGGCAATCATCGCCACCTTCGCCCCGCGGCGCTCCAGCAGCGCATTGGTGCCCACCGTGGTGCCGTGCACCACCAGCGACACGCTTTCCAGCTGTCCGGGGCCGGCGAGCAGTCCCTCGACGCAGCCGCGCGCGCGGTCGGCGCGATCGCTCGGCACTTTGGCGATACCGACGCGGCCGCTCGCTTCGTCGATGAAGAAAATGTCGGTGAAAGTCCCGCCGACATCGATGCCGGCGAGCACGGTCCGCCGCGCGCTCATGCCGGCGTCGCCGGGGCCGCGAGCGCCGGGTCGATGCGAGGCGCCAGGTCGATGCGATAGTCTTCCCGCGCCGGATCGTGGCTCACGTAGCCCAGGCGCAGGTCGCGGCGCACCGCCTCGGGTGGACGCTCACTCGGCAGCCCGTAGCCTCCGCCTCCCGGGGTCTCGATCCTAACCAGCTGGCCGGCGCGCAAGCTGACGCCGGCGATTTTCGCCCCCATCGGCGGTTCCCGCAGCGCCCCACGGTCGCCGAAGCCGACGCGGTTGGCGAGCGCGGGTCTTCCGCCGGCAATTCCCGCGGGCCGCGAGCGCGAGCGCTCGCCGAAAATCGAGAGCTGGCATTCCGGATCGAGCAGCTCGATTTCCATGATCGTTCCGAGCCCGCCGCGGCGCTCGCCCGCGCCGCCGCTGTCAGGCCGCAGCGCCCACTGCCTGAACAGCACCGGATAGGCCGCCTCGAGTATTTCGGCCGGCGGCATGGTCGCCATGCCCATCGCCGGATTGCCGTTGTTCAGTCCGTCGGAGACGGGACTGCCGCCCAGGCCGCCTCCGAAAAAAGTGAACATCACCCAGCGCTGGCCGGCTGCGCGCCTGCCCGACATCACCAGCACGTCGAGCGTGCCGAACGGCAGTCCGTTCACCCGTTCGGGCACGACCTTGGCGAACGCGCCGAACAGCGTGTCGATCACCCGGGTTACCGTTTCGGTGTAGCCCCCCACCGGGCGCGGCGCTCTGGCGTTCAGTATGGAATCCTCGGGCACCACGAACCGCACCGGCTCGAGGCAGCCGATATTGGCTGGCACTTCGGGGAAGATGTGCTTGATGGCGACGTAGCAGGCCGCAACCAGGGTCGCGTAGGAGATGTTCACCGGCCCGGCCACCGCCTTGGCCGAGCGCGAGAAATCCAGCGTCATTCCCCCGCCGGAAACGGTGATGTCGACCGCGATCCGGATGGGAACGTCGACGATGCCGTCGTTGTCCAGCATGTCCTCGAAGGAATAGGTGCCCGCGGGCATTTCCGCGATGAACGAGCGCGTCATCTGCGCGGCGCGCGCGCGCAGCTCGGCAAAGGTTTCGGCGAGCGCCCCCGCCCCGTACTCGGCGAGCAGGTCATGGATGCGCTGCGCTCCGAGCGCGAGCGCGTTCAACTGTCCGTGCAGATCGCCGTAGGCGGAGAGCGGAATCCGCGACATCGTCATCATGATGTCCTCGATGTCCTGCCGGATTTCGCCGCGGTCGACGATTTTCACCGGAGGAATCCGCACGCCTTCCTGGAAGGTCTCGGTGGCGAGCGGATTGAAGTTACCCGGAATGTTGCCGCCCACGTCGTTCCAATGCCCGGCGGAAGCGAGGCAGCAGATCAATTTTCCGCCGCTGAATACCGGCCGCACCAGCTTGACGTCGTTCAGATGCGTTCCGCCGAGATAGGGATCGTTGAGTATGTAGACATCGCCCTCGGCGAAATTCGCGCCGAACTTGTCGATCACCGCCTTGACCGTGAATGCCATCGACCCGATGAAGATCGGCAGCGAATACTTGCCCTGCACCAGCGTGTCGCCGGTGCGGGCGTCGTAGATGGCGTGCGAGGCATCGCGCGCCTCGGCGATGACGGGGGAAAACGCGGCGCGGAAAAGCGTCGCGTCCATCTCGTCGCAGATTTCCTCCAGCCGTCCTTTCAGCACGGAAAGCGATACCGGATCGATCACGGGTTTCCATCCTTTCTATATTTCGCGCCGCCGACAGACGCCCCGCCTGCGACCGGCTCCGCGGCAATGTAGCCCTTGCCCGCTCCCGGCGCAATGCCAGGATTCGGGTTGCAGCGAGCGTCAGAGAAAGCTGCGTCCGCCGTCGGACTGAATGCTCTGTCCGGTGATGAAACTCGCCTCCTCCGAGCACAGGAACAGCACCGCCCGCGCATGATCTTCGATGTTGACCGGCCGCGGAAGCGACTGCTGCCTGATCATTTCATCGACCTGACTGCGGTTGACCGAGGGACGCGCGACCTCGGTCAGGATCACTCCGGGCCAGAACGTGTTGACCGTGATGTTCCAGGGCCCAAGCTCTCTCGCCATTACGCGGGTCATGCCGATGGCCGCGGACTTGGACGTGACGTAGTGCAGGTAATTGGGCCGCCCCATGGTCACGGTGGGCGAGGATATATTGACGATGCGGCCCCACCGGGCCCGTTGCATGACAGGCGCGACGGCTTTGGCGCAAATAAACGCGCCGGTGACGTTCACGTCGATCACGGCGCGCCAATGTTCCGCGGTGAGCGTCCAGAACGGCCCCATCACAATGTGCTCGAGCAGGGCCGCGTTGTTGATCAGGCAGTCCAGGCGCCCCAGCTTGCGCATGGTTTCCTGCACCATGTTCGCCACCGATGCCTCGTTGGTGACGTCCGTGACGATTGCCATCGATCTACCGCCTGCGGCGGCGATCTCGCGTTCCACGTTCGCGGCCTTTTCGGCCTGTATCTCGGCGATCACCGGAATGGCACCCTGTTGCGCGAAGTGCTGGGCATAGGCACGGCCCAACCCCTGGCCCCCGCCGGTGATAACGACGACCCTGTCCTTCAGGCTGTCATAGGTCGCGGTGGAGGTCATCTGAAATCCTCACCTTCTGTCGACGCGGTTGCGCCATGCACCGCCGTGCCGATCGTATCACGCCGACCGAGCAGCGTCCCGGCTGCGCCACTGCGGAAATTCGAGCGCACGGGCGCGATTCATTTCGCTTTCTTCAGCGGAAAAACCGTTTTCACCACCTTGGCACCGTCCGTTCGCCCGTCCGCCCCGATGCCCGGCGCTCCCTTCCACGCATGACCATAGACGATCTCGAACGTCGCCGGCAGGCGCCCATCCCGACGCGAGGCTTCATATGCAGCAGCCATCTTTGCCCAGGCATCCGGCGCCATGAGACCCCGCCGGCGACCGGCCTCGACGTTGGATTGCCCCGAAAGCCGCAGGTCCCGGGCGAGCGCCGCGACCCCGGTGTAGGCGAGGGTCACAATCTCCATATCCATCACCGGGTCGGCAAGACCCGCGGCGACGAGCATGTCCCCCAGGTCGTGCATGTCGATGAAGCGATGCACGTGCGCGTATCCGTCGACCCCCGCGAACGCGCCTCGAAGCTCCTTCAAGGTGTCGGGTCCGTAGGTCGAGAACATGAGCAGCCCCCGCGGCTCAAGTACGCGCGCCAGCTCCGAGAGCGTGGGAAGCGGATCGGCTACCCACGCAAGCGCCAGGTTGGACCACACCATGGCGACGCTTGCCGGGGCGAGCGGCAGGCGTGCAAAATCGGCACACACGTGGTGGCACGCAACCCCGGAGAAGAGATCTCGCGCCCGTCCAAGGATCGTTCGAGCCTGCCGCGCCGAGCGCGTCATCGCCTGGGCGATGTCCAGACCTATGAGCCGAGCCTTCGGATAGCGCTCCCGCAGCAGCCCCAACCCTTCGCCGGGTCCACAGCCCGCGTCGAGCACCCATTGCGGATCGTGGCGCATGTAGTCAAGCCGCCCGGCCATTCGCCGCTCCACCTCGCGCGCAAGGACAGCGACCTCGCCGTAGGTCGACGCCGCCCGCTCGAACCGCCGCCTTGCGGCGCGCATATCAATGTCGGGCGCAGTCATCTGGGAACACAGCGCGCGAATTCAGGCAACGTCTTCACTCGGATTCTCGCCCGGAGGATTTCAACAGGCGATTCTACCGGCTGCACCCGAGGATGGTCTGAGCCAGGGGAGCTTGGGAAAGAAGGGGGACCCTTGCCTTCCCACACGCCCCTTCCTGTCCAGCGCCACGAGCCCGAACCGGTAGCCCGCAGCCCCGCCTCGTGCGTTGATGTTGTCGTAAGCGGCGCGAGGAACCAATGTCAATGAACGGATCACGGCTGTTGAACTGTTGCACCCGGGTTGTCCGGGCTGCATTGCCACAGGACTGCCTGCTGTGCGGTGCCGCAAGCGATGACGCGCCGTTGTGCGGGCCGTGCCGGGACGAACTGCCTGCGCTGGCGCGGGCCTGCCCCCTGTGCGCGATGCCTAGCCCCCTTGGCGAGATCTGCGGAACCTGCCTCCGGCATCCTCCTCAATTCGACCTGACGGTCGCAGCCTGGCGTTACGCCTACCCGGTCGACCGGCTGGTGCAAGCGCTCAAGTTCCATGGCCGGCTTGCCCTTGCGTCGTTCTTCGCCGACGTGCTCGCTTGTCTCGTGGAGCGGGCCGATATCGTCGATGTCGTAATACCCATGCCGCTTCACCCTGCGCGTCTGACCGAGCGCGGTTTCAACCAGGCGGCCGAGATCGCGCGGCATCTGACCCGGAAATCGGGGACCAGGCTCGCACTTCAGGGCGCCACCCGCATTCGCCGTACACTACCGCAGGTGCACCTCCCCTTCCACGAGCGCGCCCGTAACGTGCGCGGCGCGTTTGCCTGCACCCTCGACCTGACCGGCGCGCGCGTCGCCGTCGTGGATGACGTCATGACCACCGGTACGACGCTCGGTGAACTGGCGAAGGTGCTCAAGCGCGCGGGCGCTGCGCGGGTGGAAAACTGGATCGTGGCACGCACACTCGAATGACGCGCCATGTTTGACATCGTCCTGTTCGAGCCGCAGATACCGCCCAACACGGGCAACATCATTCGGCTCGCCGCCAATACCGGCTGCAGGCTGCACCTGGTGAAGCCGCTTGGATTCCGCCTGTCGGACCGCGCCCTGAAGCGCGCCGGTCTCGACTACCGCGAAATCGCGAGCGTGACCCAGCATCGTGACTGGCCGGCGTGCGTCCTGCACTTCAACGGCCGCCGAGTCTACGCGCTATCCACCAGCGGGACACGAATGTATTCCGAGGCGGCGTTTGCGCCAGACGACGTATTCGTGTTCGGTCCGGAGACTCGGGGCCTGCCGCAGGAAATGATGGCTGGTATTCCCCATGCCATGCGGTTGCGGGTGCCGATGCGGCCGGAGAGTCGCAGCCTCAATCTCGCCAATGCGGTCGCCGTGGTGGTCTACGAGGCCTGGCGCCAGCAGGGTTTCAAGGACGGGCGCTGAGAGTCCGTAATAGGTAACGGCGCAAGGGGATACCTCCCCTTCCTTTCTCCTCTGCACCAGGGGCTGTTGCAAGACTCGTCTTACAGACCCTGAGCTTCTTCTTTCGGGTCGCGCGCCAGTAGCGACTGAACGGCTTCCTTTGCCCGCACCCCGCGGTAGAGCACGTCGCACACCGCCCGGGTGATCGGCATGTCGATGCCTCGCGAATCGGCGATTCGCTGCACCTCCTGCGCCGAGAACACGCCTTCTGCCACATGGCCAAGGCCCGCCAGGATGTCATCGACCCGATGCCCCTGCGCGAGGAGGAGTCCGACACGGCGATTGCGCGACAGATCGCCGGTACAGGTGAGGATGAGATCGCCGGCACCCGCGAGCCCCATGAAGGTTTCAGGCCGGCCGCCCAGAGCGACCCCGAGCCGGGTAATCTCCGCAAGACCGCGCGTGATCAGCGCGGCGCGCGCATTCAGCCCCAGCCCCAACCCGTCGCAGATGCCGGCCGCGACGGCCATCACGTTTTTCACGGCGCCAGCGACCTCCACGCCCATCAGGTCCGTGCTGAAGTACACGCGCAGCGTGGGTTGGTGCAGTTCGATCGCGGTAGCGCGCGCGAATTCCGCGTCCCTCGAGGCGAGTGTCAGCGCAGTAGGCCGGCCCTGGGCGACCTCCAGCGCAAAGCTCGGCCCCGAAAGCGCGCCGCAGCGCACTTCTCCGAGTTCCTCCGCCGCGATTTCGTGCGGCAGCCGCGCACTCGACGGCTCGAATCCCTTGCACGCCCATACGACCGGCAACCCCGGCCTTGCCCTGCGCACCGCTGTCAGCGTTTCGCGCAGCCCCGTCGTAGGCGTCGCCACCAGTGCAAGTGCGGCACCCTCCAGCGCATGCTGAAGGCTCCCCGTAACACTGACCGCTCCGGGCAGCGCGACCTCCGGCAAATAGCGCGCGTTGCATCGCGACCCGTTCAGCGAGCGCGCCTGCGCCGGATCGCGCGCCCACAGTGTTACTTCATGCCTCCCCGAAAGCGCGATGGCGAGCGCCGTGCCCCACGCGCCGGCCCCGAGAATCGCGATGTTCATGACGAATACAGGCCTGCGGTCAACGGGATCACCGGTACCAATGAATGGGAACATGACGTCATTCGCCGTGTCGCTCCCTGCTCCCGCCAAGGACCGTCCGGGCCATCGCGCGTCTAGTGCGCGATTTCGATCTTGGGGCTTTGCTGTTCGGCCATTCGCTGCTGGTGAAGAGCCTCGAAGTTGACCGGCGCGAGCAGCACCGGCGGAAAGCCTGCTCGGTTGACCGTGTCGGAAACGGTCTCCCGGGCATAGGGAAAGAGCACGTTCGGGCAGACCATGCCCAGAATCGGGTCGAGCTCGGCCTGCGGTACGTTGCGGATCTGGAAAATGCCCGCCTGCGCCACTTCGACGAGAAACACGGTCTTGTCTCCCGCCTTGGCTATCACGGTGACCTTCAGCGTGACCTCGAAGAGGGCGCCATCCATGGACTGAACGGCCTGGGAAAGCTGCACCTCGAGCTGGGGTGCGTCATTCGACATGAAAATCTGCGGCGCATTCGGTACCTCGAGCGAGAGGTCCTTGACATAGATCTTTTCGATGCTGAAAACGGGCTGCTGGTCGCTCATTGAGGCTCCCGGAAACGGGTTAAAAAGGAAATCCCGCGGCTAGGCCGCGAGCAGGGGATCGAGCTTGCCCGACCGGTCGAGTGCAACCAGATCATCGTATCCGCCGATGTACGTCCCGCCGACGAAGATCTGCGGTACCGTGCGCCGCCCGGTCTTTTGCATCATCGCCTGGCGCTGCTGCGGGTCGAGGTCGACGCGGATTTTCTCGATGCCGGTGACCCCTCTTGACTTGAGCAGCATTTCCGCGCGCACGCAGAAAGGGCAGACGCCCGTCGCGTACATGAGGACTTTCGGCATGAATGCTATTGCTCCACCGGAAGTCCCGCCTGCTGCCACGCCGCGATTCCGCCGCTCAGACTGAAAACCTGTGCAAAACCCTGCTTGCGCAGAACCGCGGCGGCCGCGCCGGAGCGGCTGCCGGATTCGCAGGCCACGATGACCGGCTTCCCCTTGTAGCGGGCGATGTCGGAATGGCGAGCATCGAGCTGCGACAACGGGATGTTGCGCGCGTTCAGGATGTGCCCCTTCTGGAACTCTTCTGCGTTGCGCACGTCGAGGATCAATGCATCCTGCCGGTTGATCAGCTGCGTCGCCTCCAGCGTGCTGACCGAAGCGCCGCCCGCGCCGCGGCGCACCACCGGCCACAGCAGCATCGCACCGCTCACGAACGCGACGACGATCAGATAGATGTTATCGAGGAAAAACTTCATCAGATCGGGTTTCATGAGCGTGCCCGGGTGCCGCAGAAGACCTCGCGCATCATTCCGATGAGCTTCAGGGTTCTCTGGTTGCTGACGGAGTAGAAGACACGGTTCGCATCGCGGCGCGAACGCAGGATGTCCTTTTCCCGCAGGATCGCCAGGTGCTGGGAAATGTTGCTCTGCGAGGTGCCTACCGCCTCGACGATATCCTGCACGCTTGCCTCGTCATTCCCCAGTACGCACAGGATCTGCAGGCGCAGCGGATGAGCGATCGCTTTCATGGCGCGAGCCGCAAGTTCAATCTGGTCCTTGTGGGCGATCAGCTCGGAAAGATGCCGGATTTCAGGCTTCAAAGGGGTTCTGGGTTCGGGACCTAATCGGCTATTATAAGATGGTGTTTGTTGCCCCGCAAAAGAAACGAGAGTGCCCATGTACAAAATCGTACTGCTTCGCCATGGCGAGTCCACATGGAACAAGGAAAACCGCTTTACCGGCTGGACCGATGTCGGCCTGACCGATGCCGGACGCAATGAAGCTCTTCGCGCCGGCGAGTTGCTGCGCGCTGAAGGCTATGTCTTCGACGTAGCCTTCACTTCCGTGCTCAGGCGCGCCATCAAGACGCTGTGGATCGCGCTCGAGGAGATGGACCTGATGTGGATCCCGGTGCACCACTGCTGGCGTCTGAACGAGCGGCACTATGGCGCGCTGCAGGGCCTGAACAAATCTGAAATGGCGGCGAAATTCGGCGACGAGCAGGTGCTCGCGTGGCGGCGCAGCTACGATGTGCCGCCCCCCGCCCTCGAACCTTCCGACCCCCGCCATCCGAAAGGTGATCCTCGCTACGCGGGGTTGTCGGCATCCGAGCTGCCGGCCACCGAGTGCCTCAAGGACACGGTCGCGCGGTTCGTTCCCTACTGGAGGGACACGATTGCGCCGGTGGTCCGCACCGGGCAGCGCGTGCTCATCGCCGCCCACGGCAATTCGATTCGCGCCTTCATCAAGTATTTGGACAACATGAGCGACCAGGAGATCGTGGGCCTCAATATCCCCACCGCGATCCCGCTTGTCTACGAGTTGGACGCGGACCTCGGACCCGTTCGGCATTACTACCTCGGCGACCAGTCTGCTGTCGAGGCGGCGGTAAAAGCCGTCGCCAGCCAGGGTAAAGCCCGAGCCTGATGCGCCATTGGGCGAGGCTTGCGGTCACTGCGCTCGCGTGGCTCGCGCTTCCCCTGCACGCTGCGGACAAGGAGCAGCTCGAGATGCTGCGGCTGCGCATCGAGCGCCTGCGCAACGAGATCGCCGGGGGGGAGGAATCCCGCGCCGAAGCGCGCGATCAGCTGCGTGAGTCCGAGCGGGCGATCTCCGAGGCGAACCGGGCGCTGCGAGAACTCGGTCGCAAGCGCGATGCCACGCGCGAGGAACTCGCCTCCCTCGGTACACGGCAGGCGACCGTTATGGCAGAAATCGCAGCCCGCCAGGAACGGCTCGGACGGCTGCTCAGCGCACATTACCTGGGCGGCGAGCGCAGTTATCTGAAGCTACTGGTGATGGGTGAGGACCCGAATAAGTTGGCGCGCGAGCTGCAGTACTACAGCTACGTCTCACGCGCCCAGGCCGCTTTCATTCAGTCCCTGCGCACCGACCTCGAGCGCCTGCGTGCGATCGAAGCCCTGACGCGCGACAAGACCGCCGAGCTCTCGGCGATCGAGTCCGAGCAGCGGGCCAAGCGTGGCCAGTTACTCGGACAGCAGGCCGAGCGGCGTAAGGTGCTGGACCGCGTGTCGGCGCAAGTGCGCGATCAGCGCCGGGAAGTGAAAAGCCTGGAGCGAGACGAAGCGCGCCTGGCGCGGCTGGTGGACCAACTGACGAAAGTCATCGCGGCGCCAACCGAACGCGGACGCCGCAACGAGCGCGTGCCAGAGAGCGGCAGCGAGCAAAGCTCGTTTGCGCACCTGAAAGGCAAGCTGCGGCTGCCTATAAGGGGAGAACTCGTGAACCGATTCGGCGCCAAGCGGTCAGAGGGAGGTCCGCAGTGGAAAGGCCTGTTCATCCGTGCCGCATCCGGACAGGATGTACGCGTGGTCGCTGCCGGGAGCGTGGTGTTCGCCGAGTGGATGCGGGGGTTCGGCAACCTACTGATCGTGGACCACGGCGGGGGCTACCTCACCATCTACGGCAACAACGAGTCGGTGCTGAAGGCGGTCGGGGACGAAGTGCGAACGGGCGACGCGGTCGCCACCGTCGGTGCAACGGGTGGAAGCCCGGAATCAGGTTTATACTTTGAAATTCGCCGTCAGGGAAAGCCCTTTGATCCCCTGAAATGGGTTTCGCTTAAGTAAGAAACCGTTTCAGAATTACCGAAACGGCCCCTGACCAAAGGCGAGCAGGGGAGCATGAGGGGAGGTATCCCCTCACTGGGCAATGAGCTCTAAGTCTGTGAATCTGCTGGAGTAGTCGGAGAGTGCATATGGGCAAAAAACTGAAACAGTTCAGCCTGGTATTCATCGGCGTGATCGCCGGGGTCATGCTGAGCCTGAATTTCTCTGCGGTCGCGCAGCGCGAGATCGCGCGCTTTCCTCTCCCGGTGGACGAGCTGCGCGCTTTTGCCGAGGTGTTTGGCGCCATCAAGTCGGGCTACGTCGAGCCGGTTGAGGACAAGAAACTCATCAGCGGTGCAATCAACGGCATGCTTTCCGACCTCGATCCGCATTCGGCCTATCTGGACGCCGATGCGTTCCGCGAGCTTCGGGTCGGCACCCAAGGCGAGTTCGGCGGCCTCGGCATCGAGGTCGGCATGGAAGACGGCTTCGTCAAGGTCGTCTCTCCGATCGAGGATACTCCGGCATTCCGCGCCGGCCTGAGACCCGCTGACCTCATCATCAAGATCGACGACACGCCGGTGAAGGGCATGAGCCTCAATGATGCCGTGAAACGAATGCGCGGTAAGCCCAAGACCTTTATCCGTCTCACCATCGTGAGGAAAGGCGACGAGAAACCCTTCGAGGTCACCCTTCAGCGCGATGTCATCCGCGTCCAGAGCGTGAAGTCGAAGCTGATAGAGCCGGGCTACGCCTGGGTCCGCGTAGCGCAGTTCCAGGAGCATACGGGCGAGAACCTGGTGAAGCACCTCGACGCCCTCTATAAGCAGGGTCCGCTCAAGGGCCTCGTGCTCGACCTGCGCAACGATCCCGGTGGCTTGCTGAATGGTGCGGTAGGCATTTCCTCTGCATTCCTGCCCGCCAGGGCACTGGTCGTCTCCACCGACGGGCGCACCGAGGACGCAAAGCGCAAGTTCGTCGTCAGCCCCGAGGATTACCTGCGCGGAAGCACGGACGACTATCTCAGGGGCCTGCCCGCAGGCGTCAAGACGGTGCCGATGGTGGTACTGGTAAACGCCGGCTCGGCCTCCGCCTCCGAGATCGTCGCCGGCGCCCTGCAGGACCACAAGCGCGCCACCGTCATGGGCACGCAGACCTTCGGCAAGGGATCGGTGCAGACCATCCTGCCGCTCGGCAACAACACGGCGATCAAGCTCACCACGGCGCGCTACTACACGCCCAGCGGCCGTTCGATCCAGGCCAAAGGCATTACACCGGACATCATGGTCGACGATCCGAGCGCGCGGCCGCGCGTGCGCGAGGCCGACCTCGAGAAGCACCTCACCAACCAGCAGGAAAAAACCGCGGCCCAGAAGAAGGCGGTGGAGAAGGAAAAGCAGTCCTCGCCGCAGCCGACGCCTCCGGGTTCGACGGACCAGTCATCGGCGCCCCTAGAGTTCGCCTCGGACAAGGACTTCCAGTTCCTGCAGGCGATGAATCATCTCAAGGGCCTGCCGGTACAGACCGCGCAGGCGGCCGTCGACCCGAAGAGCGTGCAGCCGAAGAAAAACTAGATGCGCGGGAACTGAGCAGAGAGGCGTAACCCGGTGAATGCCCGCTTTGGCACCCGTCTTGCCTTACGCCCGGCATCCCGATCCTCGCTCTTCACTCCTCGCTCGTGAACGACGACCAGCTGCTGCGCTACTCGCGGCACATCCTGCTGACGCAGATCGGGATCGACGGTCAGAAGCGTCTGCTCGGCTCGCGCGTGCTCGTGATCGGCGCCGGAGGCCTCGGTTCGCCGGCGGCGATCTATCTCGCCGCGGCGGGTGTCGGGCACATCACCCTCGTTGACGGGGACCGCGTCGATCTCACCAACCTGCAGCGCCAGATCCTGCATACCCGGGCCACGGTCGGCGAGCCAAAGGTCGAGTCCGGGCGCCAGATGCTCAAGCACTTCAACGCCGCAGTCGAGGTCGCCGCGGTGGATCGCCGCGTGGAAGGCGAAGCGCTTGCAGCCTTGGTCGCGCGCGCTGACGTGGTGCTCGACTGCTCGGACAACTTCCCCACGCGCCATGCCGTCAACCGGGCCTGCGCGCGGCTTGGCAAGCCGCTCGTGTCGGGGGCAGCCATCCGTTTCGACGGCCAGGTCAGCGTGTTCGACCTCCGCGACCCCGCGAGCCCCTGCTACGCGTGCCTGTTTCCCGAGAACGCCGCGCCCGAGGAGGAGCGTTGCGCAGTAATGGGAGTCTTCGCTCCCGTGACCGGCATCATCGGCACGATTCAGGCCGCCGAGGCGCTCAAGCTGCTGGCGCACGCGGGCGAGAGTCTGAACGGCAGGCTCCTGATTCTGGATGCACTGGGAATGCGCTGGCGCGAAGTCCGGATCAAGAAGGATCCTGCCTGCCAAGTGTGCAAGAAAACCGAGACGCTGGGTTTGGTCTAGCCTAAACGAACACAGCCACTGGCTGGTTTTGGCCGCCCCTGATCTCCCGATTTCGAACAGTTGCAACTTCGCAACTGTTCGAAATCGGGAGACGTATTTGAACCCAAATGATTCGGCAGCACTGTAAGTCCTGCACCTGACTGACAAGTGACCGGGCTCGCTATGCGAGCATCGGCCATTGCTTGTCCCAGGATTCGGTCGGCAGCCGCTTGAATCCGCTCTTGGCGTACTGGTGCCATCGGCCCATGACATAACAAAGCAGGATGTTTGCCTTCGCCGCGGGCTCCGGCTCCTCGTTCCCCTGTGTCGCGGCGACGCGCAGGCACTGCTTCAGTGTGGCTTCGAGCCGGTCGTGGAACTGATTGATGCGGGCTTGCAGGCGGTCGTCCTCGTTGACCAGCGCGGTCCCGATCAGCACCCGCGTCATGCCCGGATTCTTTTCCGCAAATCCGAGCAGCATGGAAAGAATCGCATGGATCTGCTTGACGCCGCTCTCCTCCTCCGCGCTGATCTTGTTGATCAAACCGAACACCGTCTGCTCGATGAATTCGATCAGCCCTTCGAACATCTGTGCTTTACTCGCAAAGTGCCGGTAAAGGGCGGCCTCCGACACGTCGAGCCGCTTGGCGAGCGCCGCGGTGGTGATCTTCTCGCCCTTGGGATTCTGGAGCATCTCGGCCAGCACCTGAAGGATCTGCTGCTTTCGCTCCCCCGTTCTGCTTGCAGGCATGGCAGCCTCCCTGTCGACAGCCCTGCGCGTCGCGCCAAAAAGCGCGGCGAACCCATTCTAGATCTTTATGTGAGTGCTCGCTAGCATCCGTTTCCCATGTGGGATGCGATCCGCGGCAGAGACAGGATGGTGCCGATCTTGGCGTCCACGAACGCGGGTGAGCGCGGATCGCGAGTGACCCAGACGGTTCTAAGGCCAAGGCGCCGCGCTGCGCGCAGGTTGCCGAGCGTGTCATCGACGAGCACCGAGCGCCCGGGGTCCAGCCGTTCGCGCTTGAGCAAAACCCGGAACCCTGCAAGCGAGGGCTTGGGGCGGAACCCGGTGTGCTCGATGCAGTAGACGGCGTCGAACAAGTCGTCGATGCGCAGCAACCGGAGCACACCCTCGGCATAGTGCAAGGGGGAATTCGAGTACACGATTCTGGGACCGCGGATCCTGCGCAACGCATGGCGCAGGCCGCGTTCGGCGGCGACCACCCGTTCGAGGTCCGGGAACTGGTGCGTATGCCAAAGAAAATGGCGCGGATCCGTACCATGGTGCCGCATCAGCCCCACGAACGTCGCTCCATAGATTTTCCAGTAATGCACCCGCAGCGCGCTCGCCTGGTCCTCATCGAGCGCCAGGTGTTCCTGCAGATACGCCGTCATACTGCGATTGATATGCGGAATGACATGCGGCGTCGCGTCGTGGAGCGTGTTATCGAGGTCGAATATCCAGGTCAAACGCTTTTGCATTTCCGTCCTACCTCATTACAATGCTTTCAACTCACGCAGATCTTGCAGAATTTCAGCTTGGCACAACTTACCAACCAGGAATCCGCCGAGACACACCGCGCCAAGATCTCGCCGCCATGTCAACTAGTCAAGATCCTGAAACAACTCGCAAGAGAATTCGAACGGGTACACGCGGGCGCGGGCATCCGTGAACCATTTTGGCTAAGCGTTTCTGCCTACCCCGACTTCAATGCACTTTCGAGTTTGGCCAGAGCGAGTGCCAATCGGATTTGGCTGCTCGCTTGGACTCCTGTTTCCCGAACCTGTCGTGAAGTCCATTCAAGCAACGGTAGTTTTTCTGGTAATTCCGAGTTTTCACATTGATCAATACGAAACTTAATATCAAAGGAGTCGCTAAGAAGGTGTCCACCACGCGACTATCGCGGCATTTCACCCTTGCCCAATTTGTTAACTCAAGAACAGCGAAGGCAAAAGGAATCAGCAACAATCCGCCAAAAAGGGTCGTCAAAAATCTTAAGTTTCTTGCGATCAATTTGGAGAAAGTAAGGGTCCTGCTTGGGTTTCCCATCGTCATTTCCAGCTGCTATCGTAGTAAAGCTCTAAATACCGCTGTTGGTGGAAGCAAGACGTCACATCATATGCGGGGATTGGCGGTCGATTTTAGGTGTGATAAATTTGGGACCCCGTACCGCGTATGCAAGAAAATTGCGGAGTCGGAGATCGAATTCGATCAACTGATTCACGAATACGGTAGATCAAGAAAAGACCAGTGGATTCACGTGGGCTTTGGACCAAAAAAACGATGCCAAATCTTGACAATTTGCGCTAGTGAAGATCTTTACCGCGAAGGCCTTCATCGATACCGAAAAAAGAAAACTAAGCGATAAAGGGGCAAGTCTTAGGAGAAAATCCACTTTATTTTTCCCCTTATATCCAATTGTCCGACATCCGCGTGGGAGGAGGGATCAATTCAGGGTAAAACTCCCGGGCCATCAATTCGTGTAGTTCCCTAACTTCACCGACATAACTGTCATCTTTGTTATACGCTGCGGCAACCCTCGAGATAACGTAGTAGCGATGAGCAATATTCAGCAACGAATCAAATGTGACATTTTTCAGTCTTGCTTTTTCATTGCCGGTAGCAAGAACCTCCCTGTAGGCGTCCACTAGGCGTTTCGCCCCCAGCGTAACGCTTTCTTCATCCGAAATGCGACGGTCTGTTGTCACCTGCATTGGTCCGAGCGACTTACTTCCCCAAGGAAACAACAACCTTTCCAGTAAACGAACGGCAGGGGGTCGGTTGAAACCCTCATAAATTAGTATTGAGTAAATGATCGACTCCGCAAGCCGATCAGGGGCCACAGTGCTAACGATGTCGTGGTATCGCAGCTTATTGTCGGAGTATGCAACATATAGATATCGATTCTTCCGACGTTTGGTCGCATCCTGACTAAAGCGAACATTGTTAAGTGTTGAATAGACAAAGAGCGCGATCAAGACCCAAAGATGATTACTTATATGTGTGACGTCCGGAAGAAGAATCTTCCGTTCTTGAATCACCTGATCATAAAGTAGCCAGCTCAATCCAATA
>Ga0209343_10003510_pt1 | contig 19707 bp, 20 predicted proteins | sample RifCSPlowO2_02_FD_184026 | JGI IMG/M metagenome (GOLD analysis project Ga0209343, IMG submission 184026) | Groundwater microbial communities from Rifle, Colorado - Rifle CSP2_plank lowO2_0.2 (SPAdes) (version 2) | ecosystem: Environmental > Aquatic > Deep subsurface > Groundwater | place... | reverse complement strand
CGATCGAGACCGCCACGATCTCGGTCACCGTGCCGGCCTCCTTCATGCGCACCGCCTGCTCGACCGCGATCTCGCAGAACGGGTTGATCGTCATCTTGATGTTCGCGGTTTCGACGCCGGTACCGTCCGACTTGACGCGGACTTTGACGTACGGATCGATCACGCGCTTGACCGTGACCAGAACTTTCATCCACTCTCCTTGCCGGGAATGCCCTGCGGAAATGACTGGGGAGGCGGTTATTCTAGCCGATCGTCGCGCCCGGAGAAACAGGCGCACACCGGCGCCGCCTTCCACCATGCGGCGTGCGACAACCTGTCGCGCTTCGCGCCTACCACATGAAGAAAGTCCGTAGGTCGTTTGCCCGTTCCAGCCGCCAGACGGCCTCCAGCAGCTCATCGCAACGGGACTTGCCGATGATGGGTTCGCAGTTCGAGCGTAACTTGTGCGCGAGGTCCTCGTCGGTCATCTGGTTCTCGCCCTCTCCCTTGGGATCGAGCACGCGCTTCTCCAGCGTGGCGCCGTTCTTCAGCGTAAGTTTCGCCACGCCGCCGCGCCGGCCCGGATAGATCCTGTCGCATTCCGGGTCGATGTGCACGTTGGTCGCTTCCGTCAGGCGCCGCACTTCGGGTGTCTCCAGATTGGCCCGGTCGTACGTCGTCGCCGTCACATCGCCGTAAACGAGGGCGAGCGCCGTGCTGACCGGCGCACTCATCTGCGCATCGAGAAGATTGTATGCGTGCCGGTGATCGTGGCCGCGCACGCCGAGCGCGTACATGCCGATATCGACGCTCGCGATGCTGTCCAGCGTAACGCCCTCCCGTGTACGCAGCTCCCGCACCGCATCGAGCGCCGCATGAAAGTGCCGGCACGCCGGATAGGGCTTGAAATAGACGTTGGTGATCTCGAAGCGCTGGCCCAGGCCGCTTAGCAGGAAATCCCAGTCCACCGCGCCGTCGACGGCTACCTGGAAGAACCCGTGGCGGCCCTCGAGCACCGTGCTGGGTCCCGTGAGGCCGCGCCGGGCGAACTCGGCGCAGGTGATCCCGTCGCGCGCCGCCTTGCCGGGATGGATGCGCTTCACCTGCGCGCCTTCTTCGACATACTCGCGCAGGCCGGCGGCAAAACTTCCGGCGAGGCCCAGCGCGTTGAGCGTGGCCCCCGCATCCAGCTTGAAGAGCCGCGCTACGCCCGCGGCGGCGCCAAACACCCCCGCTGTCGGCGTATTGTGAAATCCCCGGAACTGTGAAGTGGGATGCATGGCGGAGGCGATGCGCAGCGCCACGTCGTATGCCGCCACCCCGGCAACGATCAGTTCTTGCGCAGAGGCCCCAGTTTTCTCGGCGATCGCAAGCAGCGCCGGGAACACGAACCCCGCGGGGTGTACCGAGCCTCGGGTGAGCCCATCGTCGAAGTCGAGGCTGTGCGTGGCAGTGCCGTTGACGAATGCGGCGTTGGGGCACGCGAGTCGCGCCTTGCTGCCGATCACCGCCGCTTCGCCCGACTTGTCCCACTCCGTGAAGTACTCGAGCAGCACCCGCGGTTCGTCCTGGCGCGATCCCGCCACGGCACAGGTGAGGTAATCGAGCAATGCGCGCTTGAAAGCGTGCACCGCCTGCGACGGCAAACGCTCGAAGCTGAGACTCGCGACGTGCCCGGCGAGCTTCCGGCTCGCGCCATTGGTGTGGTGTTGGGCGCCTCGGTTAACCGTGTCCATGTTGTCGGATTCCCCTTGAAGTCTCCGGGATGTTACTACGCTCGAACGCGTCCACCCGCGCCCAGGAGTCGCAGCAGGTCCACCAGCAGCTTGGTGCGGTGCTTGTCATTACGCATGACCACCCCATAGGTGGAATCGCCGCCAAGTTCCGTGGGAATTGGTACGATCTCCAGGCGTGCGTGATCCGCTTCCGTCACACACAATCCCGATATCGCGGCAATGCCAAGACCACGCGCTACGTAATGTTTCACTGTGTCAATAGTGCCGACCTCCATGGCTATGTTAAGCGGCAGACCGAGTTGCTCGAACGTGTAGTTGAGCAAATATCCTTCGAGTTGCACCTCCGCCACGACCAACGGATATTGCATTATGGTCTCCGCGTTCAGCAGACTCTTAAAGTCAGTCCTTGCCCGGCGTGCAAGTGGATGGCCTTTCGGGGTTAACAGATAGGCTGGGAATGTCGCGATCGGATAAAAGGCTAACTCCTTCGAGAGTTTCCTGTCCGGGACTACCCCCAAGTCAACTTCATTCGCCTTCACCAGACGTACCGTCTCTTCGACTGGCCGCGCAAGAAGCCGTAGCCGTGCCAGCGGATGCGCGCGCGAGAATTTCTCCACGACCTCCAGCAGGAGATGGCTGAGTACTTCATCATGGGAAGCGAGCACGATCTCACCCATCTCCTCGCCGCGGGTTACGACGTGCTCGAACTCTTCGATCTCGTCAAAAACTGAAATTGCAAGAGATACCGTCCGCTCGCCGGCTTGCGTAAGCCGCACACGCCCGCCACGGGATTCATAGAGCTTCACGCCGAGATAGTGCTCGAGCGCCTTGACCCGCTGTGAAACGGCCACCTCGGTGATTCCCAGTTCTGCGCCGGCTTTCGTGAGGCTGCCATGCTTGGCCATAGTAGAAAAACAGCACAACGACTTGAGATCCATCACGTCATAGGCTTCCCGCTTCTTCATTGACCGTCTCCCCCTAAGCGTTGCTTGGGGGAGTGTAACCGCAACCCTATGGCGCCGCCACTCCGCCAGTGAGACATTTACCGTCAAGGGAAACGTAACTCACTGGAGTGTTCGAGTCATGAAAATTGCATTGATCGCGATGAGCGGGATACGCGCCTGCGATAATGAGTTGCTGAAGCTCGGGCTTACCCTGCCGGGATTCGTGGAACGCAGCCGCACCATCGCATCACTGCCGAGTCTCGGGCTCTTGACGCTCGCGGGAATGACGCCCGCAGCGCACGAGCTGCACTACATTGAGGTCGAGGATATCAATACGATGACGTCGCTTCCCGCCGGCTTCGATCTCGTCGCGATCTCCAGCTTCAGCGCGCAGATCAAGGAGGGGTACCAGCTCGCACAGCGTTACCGCGCGCAAGACGTCCCGGTGGTGATGGGCGGGCTGCACGTTACCGCCAATCCGGATGAACCAGGACTGCACGGCGCGACCGCAGTCGCCGGCGAAGGAGAACTCGTCTGGCACGAAGTTCTCGAAGACGCGGAGCGGGGCCGGCTCAAGCCGCTGTACGACGCGCGGGGCCAGGAGTTCGACTTCCACGATGCGCCGATGCCCGCCTTCGAGTTGCTGGACGTGGGCCGCTACAACCGCATCACGGTTCAAACCAGCCGTGGCTGTCCTTGGCGCTGCACCTTCTGCGCAAGCTCAATCCTGCTCACCGACAAGTACAAGCAAAAGCCCATAGGCAAGGTGCTCGCCGAGATCGATCGCATTCGCGCGATCTGGCCACGGCCGTTCATCGAGTTCGCCGACGACAATTCCTTCGTCAACCGGCGATATTGGCACGAGTTGCTTCCGGAACTTGCAAAGCGGCGCATCCGCTGGTTCGCCGAGACTGACCTCTCGGTGCATGAGGACGAGGAACTGCTCGATCTCATGCGTGAATCAGGGTGCCGGCAAGTACTGATCGGGTTTGAGAGTCCGGTGCCGCAGGCGCTCGAAGGCCTGGAGCTGCGGCGCAACTGGAAGCGCTCGCGTTACGAAGAGCACAAGCACGCCATTCGTCAAATTCAGGCTCGCGGTATCACGGTCAATGCGTGCTTCATAGTGGGGCTCGATGCGCATGGACCCGAGGTGTTCGATGCGGTTCACGAGTTCGTGAGCGATGCGCTGCCATACGACGTGCAGGTAACCGTGCCCACCGCTTTCCCCGGCACGCCCTTCTATGCGCAACTCAGGCAGGAAGGACGACTGCTCGATAGCAAAGCCTGGGAGCGGTGCACGCTGTTCGACATCAATTTTGCGCCAAAGCGAATGCCGGTCGAGGCACTGCGGACGGGATTCCACCGGCTTGTGGCGGAGCTCTACGCAGATGACTTCACGAGGCTGCGGCACGAGCATTTCCACCGGCAACGATTGCGGGCCGGCCCGCGTCTCCCGCGGTTCGCTGCCGCAGCGTAATACCTGATAGATTCAGAAATCACAGGAGGCAACGGCCATGCTACTTCGAACCATTCTGGAAGACGAGTTTCGATTTCTCACGTTCCGGGCCCCAAGTTCAGCCATTCGCGAGCATTCCGGCGCGTATCTTGCATTTGGTCTTTTCCTGACCTGGGCTGCAGGCGTGGGCCGATATTGGGATACCGACGAGGCAGCCCTCTGGCAACACTTGGGTCTGGGCTCACTTGCCTACGCCTTTCTGATGGCCTTGATACTCTGGCTCCTGGTCGCGCCGCTCGGGCCGAAGAACTGGAGCTATCGCAACGTCCTGTTGTTCGTGGCATTGACGGCGCCGCCCGCCCTTCTATACGCCGTTCCGGTGGAACTATGGGTCTCCCCTGCCACAGCCCTGGCGATCAACTCGGTCTTCCTGGCAATCGTAGCGGCGTGGCGCGTCTCGTTGCTCGTGGTGTTCCTGAAACGAGTCGCCTGTCTGCGTGGATCCGCGATACTTGCGGCTGCACTGCTCCCACTCGCGGCGATCGTCGATGTACTGGCGTTTCTGAACCTGGGAGATGCCGTCTATGCAACGATGGCCGGGCTCCAGAACGCAAGTGGATCGGCCACCCAAATGCATTACGAAGTCGTGCATTTCATAAGCGTACTGTCTACGGTGATGACGCCGGCGATCTTGGCGCTATACGGGTGGATGGCCCATGCAGCCCGAGCTGCCCATCGCACGAACACGGCGATGAACGATAGTCGGCTTATCTCATGTGACGCAGGCCGAGTTGCGGCGCATCGGGCGTCCCAATCTTGCGTAGCGATGCCATGATGGCCTCTATCCATGTGGCATGAAGCATGGCAAACACCATCACAATTGACGTGAGGATTCCGTCCGAGGGAATGACCCTCTGCGACTACGAACTCGAGCCGCTAGGCGAAGGCCTGTACCGTGCAGTGGTCGTCCCTGCCGTGTTCGAAGCCGAGCACTTCGGCTATATGGATGTGCTCGAACTCAGGCCGGCGCCTGACGGCGTGCATGAGCTAATTGGAATCAGAGAGCGCGGTGGGTGGCGCCGCTTCGACTTTGTGATATCCGAGCAGTTCGCAACATCCGACGAGCTCGCGGACATCCTTTCGCGTGTATGCAATGTTGGTGGAATTTGGGTGCGCGACTTCGGAGGCTGCCTGGCCATCTTGTTCCCGCCGGGCTCGGAAGAGGATCCCACGGAGGCGATTGGAGCAGCCTGCGCGGCATGCCCCTGAGTCGAACCCCGACCGTTAGCGCATTAACGTGTGCACATACGTTGAAGGGACAAGAAATCTGTGGAAGCCGACAGAGGAGTGTGGCTCCGGGGAAGGCAAAGGTACACTCACTGGCGGCATATTCGTGCTCTGAGGATACTCAACGCAGAGGCGACAATCACAATGAAGAATAGCTGGTTGCAAAAGACTCTGGCAGCTCTCGACGCACTCCGCGCGCGTTTGCTGACCCGCGAATCGTTGCCCGACGCAAAGGACAGTCAGAACAGACGGTCAATGGAGGATATTGTTTCGCGCATGCTGACCAAGGAGCTCCGTCCCAAAAGAAGTTCCGAAAACCGCTTTCCAGAGCAGGCACCTCCCGAAGTCCATGATGAACTCAAACGCAAGCTCCTGGCATTGGAAGACGCGGCGGCTGAGTCGCCCGACCCACAGCACTTCCTTCGCGCCGCACTGCTGGACTACACGGAAGTATGGCAGGTGACCGAAACCATCGACGACTTTGTGTGGGCCAACCCGGATGACGAACAGGTTGCAATAATGATGAATTGCCTGCTGGGGCAGCGTTTTGACTATGCCAATTCACCGTTCGCATATTGGGTTGGCAAACTGGGTTCCAAAGCGCTCCACAGCTACTTGGAGGCCAATTACCCGGATAGTCTGATGTCGGCTTGGTGGGACGCATATGTCAGAGACGTCTGCCAGCGGGTAATGTGGCTGCGCTACGTTTTCTACGCGCTCCCGCTCGTGGGCATATCCGCCCCCGGCCGCAGGAACATACTCCCGGACGATGTCATCCTCGACCAGTGGACAGCTCGCATGGCTGCCGCGCGGAGCAAGGCTCTGGAGAGCCCCGAAGAATTCGGCCGTGGACACCAGCGGTTAGTGGGGATCTGGGACTGAGCCATGTACACACGCTGGTGGACGCAATGTCTGGAAGCCCTCGACGCTCTGCAGGCGCATCTGCGGAATCGGCATGTTCCAGAGCCCAACACGTTAATGGCAACTATTCTTACACACATGCGTGCGATAGGAAGCCGGAGCAATGGGAGCGTAATGTACAAGCTCCTGGCGGAATTCCCGGTGGAAGTACGCAGGGAGTTCGAACGAAAGCTTCTCGAATTGGAAAAGTCGGCCGTCAATTCGCCCGACCCACAGTACTTCCTTCGCGCCGCACTGCTGGACTACACGGAAGTATGGATGGTGACAGACACCATCGGCGACATAAGGTGGGGGCCAGTCCCAGCTTTGCTGAAAATTCTAAGGTGGGCCGACCCGCTAGGGCCGGATGACGAAAAGGTTGCAATAATGATGCGTTCCCTGCTGGGTCAGCGTTTTGACTACGCCAACTCACCTTCCGCATACTGGACGCACGCATTAAGCGCGGAGGCGTTACACAAGTACCTGGAGATCAAGTATCCCGATTGCTTTGCGTCCGCCTGGTGGGATGCCTATCTCAATCACATCATCGAGCGTGTGTCTTGGCTGAAGTGTGTTATCGACGGACTTGCAATAGTCGGGAACCTATCATCGCATTGCTGGAAAACCCGCTCCACTCATCCTGTTTACTGCAGCAGGCGTTTTCACCGCCGCCCTGTTCTTCCGCACGATCGACTCGGCAGTTTGCCCGGGCTTCCCGCTAGGCACGCATTTTCTTTGGCACCTCCTCACGCCGGTCGTGCTATATCTTTGCGCGCGGAGTCTCATTGCCGGCACCGGCACCACCAGCGAACGGGAGGCAACATGACCCATGACGAGTTCGCGGCCCTGGTATCGAAGCTTGAGGATCAGGCAAAGCGCAACCCCGCCGGCTACCGATTCAAGGTACTGCTGCTGGCAATGCTGGGAAACGCCTATCTGGGCGGCATCCTCCTGTTGATCACCGCACTCCTCGTCGCTGCGGTTGCGTCGATTCTGGTGCTCAAGGCCATTGCGCTCAAGATCATCCTGGTGACAGTACCTTTCCTCTGGTTGATTCTGAAAGCGGTGTGGATCAAGGTCGCCCCACCCCAGGGTATCGAGATCAAGCGGCTGCAGGCGCCCGCGCTATTCGCCATGATCGAGGAGCTCCGTCTCGCGCTCCGCGCACCGCCCTTTGACCATGTCCTGATCACCGACGACTTCAATGCCGGGGTCGTGCAGTCGCCCACCCTCGGCATGTTTGGCGGATATCGCAACTACCTGCTGCTCGGCCTGCCGCTGATGAAGACGCTTTCCGTCAACCACTTCAAGGCCGTGCTCGCACACGAATTCGGTCATCTCGCCAAAGGGCATGGCCGCTTGTCGAACTGGATCTACCGCCAGCGTCTGCGCTGGAGCCGCCTGGTCGAGGCGCTTGAAGCAACCGAGAGCAAAGGGGGCTTCCTCTTCAGAAAGTTCCTGCACTGGTTCGCCCCCTATTTCAACGCCTATTCCTTTCCGCTCGCACGGGCGAACGAGTACGAAGCCGACGCGACATCCGTGCGCCTCACCTCGCCGGCTGACACCGCCGCGGCGCTTACCACCGTCAATGTGATCGGAAGCTATCTCTCCGAGCGCTACTGGCCTCAACTCCATGGTCAGGCCGACGAGATGCCGCAGCCCGCCTTCGCACCATATTCGGGCATCGGACACCGCGTTGCGGACGACCTGGACGAAAAATCCATATTCGCGCTGCTCGGTCCGGCCATCGCGCGGCAGACCACACTGGACGACACTCACCCCGCACTCACCGACCGCCTCAAGGCAATTGGCCAGAATCCGCATGTGGCGGTGCCGGCACCGGAGGACTCGGCCGGCAGGCTTCTGGGAGAAACCCTGCGCCCGATCACTGAAGCGCTAGACCGGCACTGGCAGGACGGCATACGGCCCGCGTGGGAAGAGCAGCACCGCAAGGTAAAGGATGCGCGCCGTCGGCTCGCCGACCTGGATGCACGGTGGAATAGCGGTGACGGACTCACCGTGCAGGAAGCTTACGAGCGCGCAAGCCTGACCGAATCGGTCGGAGCCGGACCTGAGGCCGCCCTTGATCAGTTCCGAGCACTGCACGCGCGCGCACCCGACGATGCTGTTGCCTGCCTCAATCTCGGTGCCCGGATGCTCGCCCGCGATGACGACGCCGGCAGGACGCTGGTCGAGCGTGCAATGGAACTCGATGGCGATGCCACCGGCCGTGTATGCGAGTTGCTGCGCGACTACTGCTGGCGCAGGGGACAAAAGGAAGAAGCACGTGTATGGCATCAGCGTCTTATTGAGCGCACGCAACTGGAGCAAGCTGCAGCCGACGAGCGCCGCGGTATCTCGGAGCACGACGATTTCGAGCATCACGATCTGCCCGAGGACGTGTTACAACGGTTGCGTGATGAGCTGCGGACCATCCCTCATCTGGAAAAAGCCTACCTCGTCAGGAAGTGTCTCCGGCACCTCGCGCACCATCCCTGCTACGTGCTCGGGTTTGCTGCGGCGGGCAGGTTCGGCTTCTACAGCAAGCGCCGCGTGGCGGAAGTCCAGCAGGCGATCCAGCAAGCCGTGCGTCTTCCCGGCGACACTTTCATCGCTAACGTCGAGGGAGAAAACTGGCGGCTCGGCCGGAAAATCGGGACGACGGAGGGCGCAAGGATCCTGTAGGCCTCCGGACGATAATGATTAACAATCACACCTCTTGCTTGAGAATTGTCGCTCACCACTTCGATGGAGGGCGAGCGCGATGAAGACGAACTGGTGGGAGAAGGTCCGGACACACTTTGACGCCATTCGTGCACATGTTGGAACTGGTGCACATCGGCCTTCCGCGTTGGATGGGGCGGAGCAAGTCAGGACCACGATGGAACAAGTCATTGAAAACCTTCTGGCAAACGGTGACTACCCCCAACATGCTGTCGACAACCGATTGCTGCAGGCGTTTTCTCCCGAAGTTCATGATGTGCTCAAGCGGGAACTCCTCGATCTGGAACGACGCGCCCTGAGCTCGGCGAATCCGCAGCGTTTCTTTTGTGCTGCACTGCTCGACTACACCGAAGCGTGGAAGGTCATGGAGATCGCCAGCGAGGCAGTCGAACGGGTGGGCGCAGAAGACGAGCACCCGTACGCCGAGGCAATTGCGATTTCGCACGGGATGCTCAAGCTTCTTGCGCAGCGGTTTGAATGCTTCGACTCGCCCCACGCCTACTGGATCGGGCGGCTTGGATCCCGAGCGCTCCGCGACTACCTGGAGGCGAACTATGTAAGCAGGCTGAAATTTGCCTGGTGGAACGCATATATCAGCGACGTCGTCGAGCGGGCATACTGGTTACGCGGTGTCTTGTACTCCCTGTCGTTTGCCGGAATTTCCACTCGGGGTGAAAGGGACATTCTGCCCGACGACGTCATTCTCGATCATTGGGTCGCTCGCATGGATACCGCGCGGACGAAGGCTCTGGAGGATCCAGGGAATTTGGCCGCGGACCCCTGCGGCTGGTACGGTTCTGACGCTCGAGCGACACGGACACGCTGGTGGAACGAATGCTGGAAGGCACTTAACTCCTTCCGCGCCTACTTGAGGCATGCGCCTGCTCCCAGGCGAGGCCCAAGATACCGCCCGATGATGAATATGATACTTGCTTCAATGTTTGCGAAGGGCATGCTACGTCGCGGCAGCCGGGCGGGCCACTTCCTGAGAGAATTTCCCGCGGCAGTTCACGCGGAGTTTGCGCGAGAACTCCTGGCATTGGAATCCTCCGTTCTCGCTTCACCCGATCCCCAGCGTTTCCTACGTGCCGCGCTGCTGGACTACACGGAGGGATGGCAGGTGCTGGAGACCCTCGACGACATCACGTGGGGTGGTAGGAAGGACCCATACGCATCAGCAATGATGAGGTCACTGCTGGCGCAGAGATTTGACTACGCGCGCTCACCACCCTCCGGGTACTATACTCATGCGCTCGGTGCCGAGGCATTGCATAAGTACCTGACGATCAGGTATCCCGATTGCATTTCCCCGGCCTTGTTGGATGGCTATATCAATGGCGTCATTGAGCGTATGCATTGGCTGGATTGCGTGCTCCACTCACTTGCCACAGTCGGGATCACCCCATCTGGCGAGCGTAGCATCCTGCCGGACGACGTCATTCTCGATCACTGGACGAGCTGGATGCTCGACACGCGAACGTGGGCCCTCGAGTACCCGGTCGAGTCCGGGCGGCACCATCAAGCCGGGGAGTGGCGTTTCTGATGATGAGCATCACAAGAGTCAACATGTCGGGGACGAAGAGTGCTGCTTTTTCTTGACATCGACGGCGTGCTGCATCCCGTGGCGACGCGCCCGGATCAGCATCTGGTTCACAGGCAGCGCTTCGAACAATGGGCCGCAGGGCATCCCGACGTACAGATCATCATCACGTCGAGTTGGAGGCAGAGATATCCATTGGCGGTACTCAAGGGGCTCTTTTCGCCGGCAATCGGTGCGAGAATAATAGGCACCACCCCGCGGATCTACGGCGTGCCAATCAGACGGCGCTACGAGGAAATCCTCGAATGGCTCAAGAAGAACAACGGTTTGGGCCAGTCGTGGCTCGCACTGGATGACTCTCCAGCCGATTTTCCGCCGGGCTGTGCGCAGCTCGTCTGCTGCGACCCGGCGCATGGCTTCGACGATGCCGCAGCACGGGAACTGGACCGCCGCATCAGGGCGGCGACAACCTCTTCGCTGCAAATGCCGTGATACGGGGATATGACACCATGTCACACGTCGTTCTGCTCGGAGACTGCATATTCGACAACCGGCGGTACACTGGCGGCGGGCCCGATGTGATTTCGCAGGTCAGGCGCGCGTTGCCGCCTGGATGGCAAGCCACGCTGCTGGCTATAGACGGATCGGTCGCCGACGATGTGCCGAGACAGGTCGGACGCCTGCCGCCGGATGCAACTCATCTCGTGCTGAGCGTCGGAGGCAACGATGCGCTCTTGCAGGCATCCGTGCTGGACGAAGCCGTCTCGTCGGCGGCTCAAGCATTCGGACTTCTGGCGGACGTGCGCAACGACTTCGAGCCGCGTTACCGGGCTGCCGTCGCAGCGTGTCTCCGACCCGCCGTGCCACTTGCGCTTTGCACCATCTACAACGGCCGTTTTCCCGACCCTGCGTACCAACGCCTCGCAACGGTCGCCGTGACCATCTTCAACGACGTCATCCTGGGGGTGGCGATCGAGCATGCGCTTCCCGTGATCGACCTGCGCGCAATTTGCGTGGACTATCATGACTATGCGAATTCGATCGAGCCCTCCTCCCAAGGCGGGGAAAAGATCGCGCGGGCAATCGCAGCACTTTTGACGGAAGGCAATACTCCCGTCCGTGCAGCCCGAATTGTGTCTGGATAAGACCCGCATGCGCGGTCCCACCTCGGAGCAGTCTCCATTTCTTGCCCACGCTCCGCGTCGATTGTCGAGTGGACACGGCAGGTCGGAGTGCCCGGTTCCGTCACAATGCAAGTGAGATTCCGGTGACCTACCGGCTCGTGGTGAATTTCCGTCCTGCCTTCTTTTCAGCTGCGACGCTGACCGTCATTGCGCATGACGAAGCACGGGTCAGACTGACTATCGCTACGATGGGAAGCAAGTTGACATACGAAGGAACACTCGATGCACGATCGACCCGGGACCTCCATGACCTGATCGTTGCAGTATTGGAAACCCGAGGCAGGAGCGATTCATGGAACGAGAGAGGGCTCGACGGCGTCACCATGTCGGGGTCGTTCAAATCGTTAACTCGGCCTTTACAAAAGTTCGAGGCCTGGAGCCCCCAGGTTGGCACACCCCCTTACTGGCTCGTCTCCGCGGCGCTGGAATGCGTGCCGCTTTGTCATGACGACCGCCCCAGGTTCGAACTGGCGTTGGAAGGGCTGCGACAATGTCTCGGCATGGGGGTGCCGCTGCGCTGGACATGGGGAAACCCGCCTTGCCTGCGCATGCTCGGACGCGTGCCGGCACTGCCGCATTGGCGGTCGGCCTTGTCCCTGCTGCCGGAGTCCGGAGATCTAACGATCGACTTGCGCAACCTCGAACTCGTCAGTACGGTTCCCCAAGACTACATCGCGGATCTCAAACGCCTGGTCGGCCGCAGGCCGCCGATCAAGTGGGTGATTGGCCGCAGCAGCCGCCTTGAGGAATTGGTCAAGACGCTGGCGATACCACGGGAATGCATTGCCCGGCACACGTGACGCGGTAGGGCATCTGCGAAAGAAAAAGCAGTGATCCGGCTCATCTCCCTGCTCGAGACCGACTTTCATCGCGACCTGGCATCACCGGCGTGGCTGGGACAGCTCGCGGCGCATATCGAAACTTCGCTCCGGTCCATCCCTGGCTTTGAGACCTGCAACGGCACAGGCAGAGTGTCGACCGGCTACAACGAAGCGCGATACATGGGCCCGAACAGCATCGTTCGATACCGATTCACCGTGGACGTGGTGGTTTTCCGGGCCACACCCGGCGCGGATGTGGATCGTTACCAGTACCAGGTCCGGTTTCACCCCGACACGAACACGTTCAGGACGGAGCGCGAAGTCGCAGACAACGGGGAAACAAGAAACCTAAGGCGCAGGGAGGCCGAACAGCTGCAGCATGCCCTTGATGGTTTCGTCGAGCGCCTGAGGAAGGAATTCGAAGGGCGGGAAGCCATCCACGTCGGGCAAGGCGCCCTGCGAGTGCGAGTGTCCGGCATTCGGGCTTGGGGGAAACGGGTGGTGGCAGAGGCAGAGGAGGTACCCACCAAGGGTCTTCAGAACAGTTTCATACACCGGGCATGTGGGGGCAACCCGGGGCCGCTACGCTGGAAAATCGAGACCGCTCTGTACGTATCCAGCCCCGAAGACACGTGGCCATCCGTCAGAAGTGGGGAAGTTCTGCTATTCGATCCCGCCATAGTCCAGGGCCTCACAGCCCTTGCCGCAACCTGGGACGACAACCTGCCCGCCCTCGCGCGCTACTGCGAGATCGGCCGTTTCCTGATGAAGCACGAGGTCACGACCGAGATCGACATTTCGTTACTTGAACGCATGCAGGCGTCCGGTCCAGAATCACAGGCCATGAAAGCTATTGTCGAAAAGGTCCTCGCCGACACACGGTACAGGAAGAATGTGGAGTATGGAGAGCCTCGGCCGGGACACCCGGAAGGAACGGTCAAGGCTCATATAGCGGATGTCGTTACGAACCTTGATGCCATCCGGCACCGGCTCAGGTCTGACGACGACTACTGGAGATTGCTGTTCCTCGTTCACGTGCACGACACGTTCAAGGCGGATTCAGCCGGCAACGTTCCCATCCTCGACCCACGAAGTCACGCTTCACTGGCGCGTAGCTTTGCCGCGGAATATACGGACGACGCCGATCTGCTCAACATGATCCAGTTTCATGACGAAAACTATGCGCTGTGGAAACAGTTTCGCCAGCATGGAACCTACGATGCTCAACGCTTCCACTCATTGCTTGAAACGATAAAGGACTGGGATCTGTTCCTGATATTCACCATCGTCGATGGGGCCACGGAAGGAAAGGACAGGGAGAAGCTCGCATGGTTCATAGCCGAGGTGCGTAAGCACCGCCAGATTGAGGTCGATGAGACGTGGGTACCATGAAGCCTCCGATTCCTGTCTTCTACGTCAATTCGACGCTTTCCTGCGGTCAGGCGTCCACGCCGGGTTGGGCACGATCATCATGCTCATTGAAGCCAAGGGAACGCATTGAATCGGGCAGCAGGAGCAACAACGACACCTGGCCTCCGGCCGCATAGGCGGCTCGAAGGCAGCGCGATGCGTGCCGCATCGGATGCCGGCCTCGGCATCGTTCTGCTTACGGCGGGCGTCGTCGCGATCGTAGCCATCGCCGGCATGGATCTGGGCCGCGCGTTGCGGCCGGGACCCGGATTCTTTCCAACGGCTATCGGTTGGACGTTATTGCTGGTGGGCGTTGCGGAGTTGCTGCGCGCGGTGTTGCTTCGCGAACGGGAAGACGCGCGTTGGAGCCTCAAGAACGCTGCCATCATCACTGTCGTCATTCTGTGCGCGGGATTGGCAGTGTGGCAGTGGGGTGGGGAATTCACGCGACGGTTTAATGCGCTGGAATGGACAGCGCTCTTCGCCTTGGTGCTTTCGGTGACGATCGCGTTGGCGCGGGCGTCGCGCACGCGCGCTACGGGGATGGTCTTGCTCGGCCTGCTGCTCGGGATCGTCGGCCAAGATGTGAACACCGGCGTCGCACGTTTCATGTTCGGTCTCGACCCGCTCGCCGACGGCTTTTCGCTGTGGGCGATGCTGCTCGGTTTCGCCGTCGCCGACGGCGCGCTCTGCGTGGTCTCGCCTTCACTGCTGCTCGCGATCTATGCGCGCAAGTTCGGGCTTCGGTTCGCCGCGACAGCGCTGCCGAGGGGCTCGCTGGTGCGGATTGCGGGTGCGCTCCTGATCGCTGCCGCTCTCTATGAGTCCGGCGTCCTCGAGGACATAGCACTCATTGGCCAGATAACATCCTTCGCGGCATTCGGGCTGGCCTGCCAGCTTTTGGGTTGGAACAGGCTGGTGCTGCTGGTGGCGTGTTTGCTCGGCCCGCTGCTCGAAGAGAACATCCGGCGCGCAGGAATGATCGCAGGGGGCGATCCCGCTTACCTGTTGTCCCGGCCGATCGAGGGGACTATGCTCGTGCTCGCAGTTGCAATCCTCACGATCGCGGTCGCGTTATCAGCATGGCGCACGATCAGGCAGCTACGACCGGGTGGCATGATGCGCGAGGCGAAACCCGTCGAGTCGAAATAGCCGCCGATCCAAGCCAAATCAATACGCAGAACCGCTAAAATTACCGGTGCAATCACACTTGCCCGAGTGCCGGGCCCCCCATCTCCACCCGGTCATTTTCATGGCGAACCGTTACCCAAAAGCTGCGGCCTCGGACGTCCTCGCCGAAGAAGCGGTACCCGACAGGCGACCGTGATGGAAAATAATTCCGCAAAGCCGATCGGAAAGGTTCGCGGCGCTCTCGCCGTCGCGACGGGGCTGGTGCTACTGCTCGGATTTGGAGCGATACTCCTCGATGTGGCACCCACGCTGTACGAAACTGGCTCAAGCGAACCGGCGACCCTCGTCCTCGCCTTGTTCGCATTCGTGCTGGCCGGTCTCGGAGCAGGATTGGTCAGCGTTGGGTATCGGAGACTGGCCGGCACGAAAGACGCCGGGAGCCGGCACCAGCTTTCGGCGCCACTGCTGCTGATCGTGGGCCTGCTCTTCCTGGTTGCAGGGATATATGGCTTGCTTTCCGGTAGCGTGAAAGGTGGCGTATTTCTCGTACTCGGCGTCGCCGCATGCATCCTCGCCCGGCGGCGCCACACGAAACACCCGACTGACAGTGTCTGAATTCATGACGCGTGGCCTTTCAAATCTACCCCGTGATGCTGAAGCCTGGCTTCGCAAGGCTGGTCACGATGCGCATACGACGCTCGACGAACATCTGGGAGGTAACCTCGATCCTCGGGTCTTTGACGCCTCTCAGGCGGAGGATCGCATTCTCGTCACGTTCGATCTCGATTTTTCCGACATCCGTCTTTACCCCCCGGCAAGTCGCAAGTGATCGGGACACGTTAGGCCGTCCGGCATGTTGATCGATTCGAACCCCAGCCCCCTCGATTCGCCCAGTCCGGCTGAGGTCGCAGACTGGCTTCGCGAACACGTGAAGAAGAAGCCGCCGGGCCGGATCGCCCGTTGGCTAGGGGAACCACTCGAGTTCGCTTACGAGCTGAGTCGACTCTACTCCGTGCAGATGAAGTGTATTACGCGGCAAACGCTCGTCGCATTCGGCGGGGAGGACGGGTTACTGCCGTATCCTGCACTACCAGGCGGAAGCTGGGGAATTTTCGCGATCCACAATCAAGAACTCTACCTGCCCGAACCCAGCACCGAATCGCTCTCCGCCCTCCTTGCCAGGGAAGGGACGTCCTTGGACGATGCCGACCCCGAGGATCTGGCAGAGCTGATCTGTCTTATCCTGCGCAATGGACCTGGCGACCGGCAACACGATCTTGTTCGATCTCCGGATCAGCTTCGATGCTACCGGTGGGAAGGGTTGGACGGCTATCGTGTCGACGAGTCCACTCTGCAATCCGTCGCTAAAGCGATCGTGGCTCCATCTCTTAGAGGCTCAGCGACTCAAGGGTGGAATCTGGAGTCCGTGACCGTCGAGGGGTGGATGCATCAGAAGGACCACTTGGGAGTCGAAAGGTATGAAATCTCACCAGCTTTCAACGTCGCCCGCTTGACCAGAGTAGTTCTGCACGAGCGGAACTTCACCGAGACCCCGAGCGTCATTTACTGAGCTGCGAGTACGGCCTGACTAATTGCTGTGTCCGAAATTGGTCGCTTCGCAGCTCCGATGGTATATCGGGCATCCGAGACTTCAACCTGAGTGCTTACACAACTTTCTTGCCCGGACCTTTGATTGCCTTGAAGGAGGATAACATCCCGCGCACAATGCCGACATGCGATCCGGCATTTAGTCCACCTACCACTTATGCCTCTTATGCACACAGATCCTGAAACTGATGTCGCCATCGCCACATCGCTCGGTATTACAGATCTTCAGGTTGGGCGACACTATCTCCGCGACGAAGACCGCGCGCGGGTTGGTGCGATTTGGCTCGACACAGTCTGGATGCTTCGGGTCCAGCCCACTTTCGGGCAGCGGGTTCTACTGGGTGTTGCCACCGCTCACGGAGAAGAATTTCGTGGCCAGTCATCATCGGGATGGATTAAAGGTTTCCTAGCATCAAATTATTCATTCGCCATTCATGATCTTGAGTCCGACCCACTGCCCAACGTCATTGCCCGTTTACCGCTGCTCTCAAAAGACGGTTTTGGGTTTCGCTCCAGGGACGGTGTGTGCTACCAACTGCGGACTAAATCAATGGAAATCGAGAGTACAATCGAATTCGCAAATCCAGAGATTCCTGAGCTCGTATCCGTCGTGCAAACATGTTGGGAATTGGCCGAAACGATTGCTCGCAATTCACGGGATGAATCGTTGGCAGCGTTCACGAAGACATGGGAGCGGCCCATTGATCCCAGGCGTTAAGCGTCCGTTTCGCGTCGAGAGCGCCTAGTCGCGAGCGGCTGCGCGGTGCGAATTACGGCGCGGTCATGCGGCTCGGTCTGATCCATCTTGCGACAACGTTTTCTTCGATATCAATCCATGCAGCGAAGTAAGCATCATCTGAAGGCTGTCTTGACGCTGGACGGGTGTACTTGTTCGCATGTGCCGGACTTGTCGACGAGCACGGACTTGGGACAATTGAGACGTTCCAGGCGTCCTCATCAATCTGTATGCAGGTGTAAACAGGTGTCTCCGACGTGTGCCTTGCAGACATGATGCATTTCTGCAGGAACTCGGCCGGCTCGTGAAGGTCCTTTTTGTTTGCACGTACAACCGGATGCGCAGCCCGACTGCTGAAATGCTCTACCGCGGCCGGTCGGACCTCGAAGTGCGCTCGGCAGGGGTCGCGCCGGATGCGATCGTGCCAGTCACGGAGGAGTTATTGCAGTGGGCGGAGACCGTGTTTGCCATGGACGCGGGGCACCGCCTCTATCTTCAAACTCATTTCTTCTCGACATGGGGCGGCGCCAAGCGCATCGAATGTCTCGATATTCCGGACCTTTTTCACTACATGAACCCGGAGCTCGTGCGCATTCTCACCGAAAAGCTCCGGCCGTATCTGGGTGAGCCCATGCTCGAACCGTAGCTGTTACTCAGGCACTGCGGTTTGCTGATTCAGGCATTCGCATGACAGATCTAGCACGTCGCAGCTTTCTGGAAAAGGCGGCTGGAGCCGTTGGAAGCGCCATCCTGGCGGCGGCGGCACCGGCGCGCGCGCAACAACCGGCGACAGGACGATTGCCGATCTCTGGCCTGAATCAGCCGGCTCTTGCCGGCTTCGACGAAGTGCTCGCCACATTCATGACGGAGCAGCGGATAACTACCGACGCATCGCTAGGTCCTGTCGTTCTGCACGACGACAGCCGCAAAGTCGCTCTGATCGCCCCTGCTGACATCAACAGTCCGGACGAACCAAGATCGGACAAGCACGTGATCGTCTACCACCCCGCCTATCGCAAGGGAATCGTCCCTGTCGAGCTTCCCGCCATCGACTGGATCAGGATGAAGGCCGCGGTCTTCGACAGTCAGCCAGCCGACCGCTCCCGATCCAAGCCTGGCCCCATCCACGATATCAACCACTTGGATCCGGTTGCGGCAGTCGCTCGCGAGTATGCGGGGCGTTGGATCGCCGGGTTCGCGCCTGTGAGGAATACCGGATTTGTCGTCGTCGTCCAGCAACGCTTCGACGATGCAGTGAGTCTTGAATCGTCCACTGTGTGGAGACTCACCTTGGGGAGTGCTCTCGCGAGTATCGTCGCTATTGCCATCCTGCTCATGGTGCTGTGGCAATGGGCAAGAAGCCGAAGGCTCGAAATGGGAAATCGAAAGGAGGCGAGTTAGCCCTCGTCACCGTCCCGTGAACTTCGGTTTGCGCTTGTCGCGGAACGCGGTGACGCCTTCCCGATGATCGTGGGTGAGCCTGGCGATCGACTGGCTCAGGCTCTCGGTTTCCAGCAGCGTTTCGAGGGTCGGCACGTACATGGATCGGAACATCTGTTTCGCGAGTCCCAGCGCATACGTCGCGGAGCCTGCCAGATCATTCGCAAGAGCGAGCGCCGCGGATTCCAGCTCGGCGTCCGCCGTCACCCGCATCACCAGCCCCCATTCGTGCGCCTCCGCGGCGGGCAGCATGCGCGCCGTGAAGACGAGCTCCTTGGCGCGCGCGATGCCCAGGTACTGCGTGAGAAAGAAGATCGAGCCGCCGTCGGGAATCAGGCCGATGTTCTTGAACACCTGCGAGAAGCGCGCCGTTTCCGACGCGATGATGAGGTCGCACGCGAGCGCGATGGAAAATCCGATCCCCGTCACCGGCCCCCGCACCGCGGCGATCACCGGCTTTTCGAGACCGGCGATGGACTGGATCATGCGGTGGTGTCGCTGCTGCAGGCGCTTGCGGCCTTCGACCATGTCGCTCTTCAACATGCCGCCGACGTCGCCCCCGGAGCAGAATCCGCGTCCCTTCCCCGTCACGACGACCACGCGCACCGCATCGTCCGACGCAAGCCCCGTGAAAATGTCGCTCAACTGCAAATACATCTCGTCGGTGAGCGCGTTCAACTTCTCCGGCCGGTTGAGGCTCACTGTGGCAATGCCGTCTTGCTTTTCGAGTTCAATGCTCATGGTGAACCTGGTGATTGGTGATCAAGGATGTAGGTTGGGGTAAGCATCGCGAACCCCAACACATGACATG
>Ga0209343_10003509_pt1 | contig 19710 bp, 9 predicted proteins | sample RifCSPlowO2_02_FD_184026 | JGI IMG/M metagenome (GOLD analysis project Ga0209343, IMG submission 184026) | Groundwater microbial communities from Rifle, Colorado - Rifle CSP2_plank lowO2_0.2 (SPAdes) (version 2) | ecosystem: Environmental > Aquatic > Deep subsurface > Groundwater | place: Rifle... | reverse complement strand
CAGGTCTGTCCGAAGGCTTGCCCGGCGAAGGTCACTGGGACAGGGTACGCTCAAGACAGGCAGTAGTGGAGTCCCTTACAAAGATCGGTCCTGTAATGATAACTGCAGGTCTTGTGGCAGCAGCGAGCTTTGCATCACTTATTACTTTTCAACTTAAAACATTCCAGTCATTCGGTATATTTACAGCCTTTGGTATAATAAGCGCGCTTATCCTTGAGATGACCTTTATACCGGCAGCAAGGTCATTGATGAAGCCGCCAAAGAAGGCAAAGGCCGGGAATGAGGGCGGAAGTATCCTTGATAAGTTTTTACTTGCCATCTCTCGGCTTGTAACCCAGCGTAGTTGGGCCATCTGGCTCGGTCTTGTAATTGTCATCGCTGTCTCTCTTTATGGAATAAACAGGCTTACAATAATTAACAGCCTGAAGGGCCTGTTCTTTGAGTCAACTCAGTTCAGAAAGGATGATGCAGCCCTGAACAGGAACTTCGGAGGGACTGCGACATTTTATGTGTACATAGAAGGGACTGAACAGGACAGCCTGAAAGACCCGGAAGTTCTCCATGCAATTGAGAGTCTCCAGCGTGAGATTGAGGCTGTTCCGGAAGTAGGCAAGGCCCAGTCCTATGTTGACTATATAAAGGCTATGAATCAGAGTATGCATGGAGGGGATATAGCATATCGCACAATCCCTGATAACAGGTCTACCATATCCGAGTATCTCTTCCTCTTTTCAATACAGGGTGCCGGGGGTGAAATAGACCGGTTCCTTGATTATCAGTATAAGAAGAGTGTTATATGGGTATTCCTGCGGGATGACAGCACAGTGCTTGGAGAAAAGCTGATTTCTATAGTTAATAAATATAGTCAGGGAGAAGACAATAGATTCCCGCCGGGTATTAAGCTTGGTGTTGCCGGTAGTATCCCTGTGATGATGGCCTTAAACCAGACTATGGTAGCCGGTAAGGTATGGAATATAATCCAGATAGGCATAATAGTCTTTGTCATATCTGCCATTGTCTTGAGGTCACCTCTCGGTGGGATACTCGTGCTCCTGCCTCTTGGTGTTGCAGTACTTATAAACTTCGGCGTGCTTGGCCTGGCAGGTATCGGTCTTGGTGTGGGTACAGCCGCCATCTCTGCAATGGCAGTGGGTTTCGGTGCTGATTATTCAATATATCTGTTGTACAGGCTTAAGGAGGAGGTATCAGGTAGCCGTAGGGACAGTAGCCGTAGGGACAGACCTTCAGGTCTGTCCTTTAATGCATCTGTGAGCAGACCTTCGGACAGACCTGAAGGTCTGTCCCTACAGTCTCACGGGGATATTGATGCTGCGATCAGGAGGACTCTTTTAACCGCCGGCAAGGCGATAATATTTGTTGCATCAGCCCTCGCAGCAGGGGGATTTACACTACTCTTCACAGGATACTATTTACACATGGAGGGCTTCCTCGTCCCCCTCGCAATGGTCACAAGTTCCCTGGCCACATTGATTGTATTACCGTCAGTCGTGATGTTGATAAAGCCAGGTTTTATTTATAGGTAGACTGTAACCGTAGGAACAAACTGTACGGATAAACCGTATGGATAAATTATACGGATAAACTGTATGGATAAACTGTATGGATAAACTATACGGATAAACTGTATGGATAAACTATATGGATAAACTATATGGATAAACCGTATGGATAAACTGTAGGGACAGACCTTTAGGTCTGTCCGAGTCCGAGAGGCAGTAGGACAATAGGACAGACCTGAAGGTCTGTCCCTACGGTTGGGGTTACGGTTACGGTCTGTCCCTACGGAAATAAGTTATGAAAACCACAGATCTTAAACATCGCAAATCATCACCCCGAATCAAAGGGTTTGATTACAAAGGGATCCTTGCCTATTCCATTACCTGCTGTACGCAGGACAACCACAATATATTCATTGCTGAAGAACCATTTCGCCTTGTATTCAATCTATTATTAGAGGATGCAGAAAAGGAAAAGTTTCTTGTACATACCTATTGTTTCATGCCTGATCATCTACATTTTTTGCTGATAGGCAATGATGTAGAAAGTTCTTTGCTCGGCATGATGAGGCGCTTTAAGCAGAGAAGTGATTATCATTTCCATGAAAGGTTCGGTACAAAGCTGTGGCAGAGAAGTTATTATGATCATGCTGTTAGAAAAGAGGATGATATAGAAGTAGTTGCCAGATACATCCTTGAGAATCCGGTGAGAAAAGGTCTGGTGGAAGATTTTATGAGGTATCCTTTCTCAGGGTCTGTGGTTTCATTTTAGATGTCTTTTAATATCCATATTATGGAGTTGGACAGACCTGTAGGGACAGACCTGAAGGTCTGTCCACAGGTGATGGACAGACCTGAAGGTCTGTCCCTACGGTTTATAGGTGGGCTGTCCAACCGTCTACGGTTACTATATATTTTCTTTTCCCTTTATATCCTCTTGTCTCCTACCCCTGCCCATGCCGCGATACAGTGGAGCCTTTCAGCAGTTGAAGGCTATTACCTCCCTTCGCTTGAGGCGCTTAACTATATATTGAAACACGAAGAGGTAGAATTGGGGCCGCGAAATGCAGAGGCGAGACCATCCCCCTATCCTGTGATATATCAGGGGCGGAGCCCTGGTAATATGCCGGAGATGAGACCTGTGGCTCCAAAGCTTGGGTTGCAGCTTCAGGCTGATATAAATCCCCGGTATGCCATTGTATTCGGAAACAGTATAGCTGTATTTGATTCTGTAAAGAGAGATATAAGGCGATTTTATGTTGGTTTCTGGATTGATGCCGCCAGGGAGACGCGATTTTCTCTCGTATTGAACCAATTCTGGTTTGGCGCAAAGAGATACTGGATATGGGGGGAGAAGCCAGAAGATAGAAGCAAGAAGCAACAAGTAGACAGCAAGAAGGAGGATGGAATTCCCTCCCCCCCTTTGATAGGAAAGTCGGGGGAGGGGAAGGGTGGGGGGAATCCAGGTCCAAGGCTCTATGCGGAGATGGGGATTCTTGTTATTACAAAGGCATACCTTACCACTGATGTATGGGTTCATGTGTATTCACCGGATGAAGGTTTTGATTTCTATAAGGTCACAGAGACGGGGATCAGCGGGAGTGGTTATGCCTCATATCTGGGGGTGGGAGGGGAGTACTATATCAGGAAGTGGCTGTCCATTGGATTGGATATAGACTACACCGTGGGTGGTGTGGGGAAGTTAAAGTTTGTCAACTACTTTACAGTAGACCCGCTGGAAAAGGATATTATAAAACCTGGTGATTATGCTTTTTATACAGACCTTAAAAAGGGCCGCATAGCTCCCCTTTTCATTGACTTAGAGGGGTGGGATTTCAAGGGACAGGTGAGGTTTTATTTTTAGATAGCGGCCAGGATCAACAGGAATATTGTTGGGTAATAATTACACACCTTGTATGAAATTTGGTGCATATAAGATACAATGTCTATATTTACCTTGTAAAACAAATAGTTATATCAGATTTTGCCTGCACATTCTCACATCTTTTGTATAAAAAGTATACAATCTTTTGGGTATATAATGGATATCTACCTTCATTTTTAAACCGCTATTTCAATCGCAGGCTAAAGCCTGCGGCTATAGTCATTTACCTGTATCACTTTGTTCTACTCCAACTCGTTGATTTTGCAATGGTATTCTTATAAGATTCTACCATATACTATTTATCGTTACCCATTCTCTGCTTTCATGGCATAGCCCTTGCAATACCACAATAACCATGTCTGCCGGTTGGGGCCTGTAGGAAGTAGGTTCTGTACCGGCAATCCGACAGGGAAAGGAGGTGAAACAGATATGAGAAAAACAATTAAAAGGATGTTAGTAGTAGCAGGGGTTGTTGCCCTCCTCCTCCCGACAGTGGCAAGGGCAGAGTGGGATCAGACGGAGAAGCGGAACAACCAGGATGATCATGATGAGCTGGTCAACGTACTCACATCGGGGGTTGTCTCTGGGGACTTTGACTACGGGATGGAGTCACCGATCGGTTATGACCGTTTCGGCAATGGAACCGCCACCCTTTTGACCAACAGGGTGAATAACGCATGGGGTGGTGCTCCATGGAATACCACTCCTTGTCCCATTCAGTTGGCCGACGGCGATGGAGATCCCACATGGGATGACTCGATGGGGAATTGTCCGGTCCAGAATGACCCGGACAGCGGTCAGACCGATGCAGGATGGGATGCCGAGGCTGAGCTCTACGGTGTCATCTTAGATGATCTCTATAGCAGAATGGATGAGACAGCATCTATCACCACACCAGGCAACACGGCCTTCAAGAAGGTCAGTCAGGTCCTCGATATCCTCTTCTATCGTTCGAATACCGTAGGTGAGGTATTTGGCATGGACGGCTGGAAATCCGACGGTGATCCTTTACAGGATGGTACCTGGTGGTATGGTGGAATGGGCATCGATCAGACCTTAGATCAGGATGTGGCTGACATTGAAGGTACCGCTACGAATCCAGGGATGGCGAATATGTGGGACTATGACCATGTTGCCCAGACCTTCTATCAGGACTTCAGGTTGTTCGATTTTGGAAACAGCTTTAATACAAACGATGCAGGGTTCTCAATAAGGTCAAGGCACGGATTGGAGCTCCTCTCTCTCTGTTCTGGGACTAATGCGACAACTAACCCGATATGTATTGGCAGTGGTATGACATACGATACAGATGAGTGGGGTACTGTAGACCTCGATGAGGAAGACTTCGGGTTCTTCGATCAGTGGGTCATCCAGTCGATCAGGGATACCTATGAGAATGACTACACCTTGTCCCCCCAACCAGACTTCACGGGTGATGTGGTGTTGGAGCAGTCCTACTCGAGCTGGATGGTACAGGGTCAGCCCGGTGTCTTGTGTGATGGCATAAACGACATTGCAGAGTGTACTTACGAGTACAACAAGACTCAGCATGAGGTTGAGAAGACGATCCTATGGGAACCAGGAACACATCAGACAGGTGATCCGTAGTCTTGTAGGGTTTGCGTAGTTTTGTCTTGTAAAGACATGAAGGAGAAGCCTGGAAATCAGGCTTCTCCTTTTTTTTGTGAAGGGATGGGATCATGCGATAGTCTTTGACCCTGAAGGAAAAGTGATATATATTATAAAACTTCGCATGATTCCATATCGCTATGTCATTGTCATATCCATACTTTTTCACTTTTTAATTTTCACTTTTCACTTTGCAATCAATTACAGCCTTGCCCAGGAGAAGGGAGAGACACTCCTTGGACAGGGTAAGGAACTCCTTGATGAGAGGGACTATAGCGGTGCCCTCCAGGTACTCCTCGAGGCAGCAGCACAGGGGCCGGAAAACCCCGAGGTCTATAACTATCTGGGCGAGGCATATTACCGGTTAAAGAGGCTCGATGAGGCCGTTGTGGCACTCAAAAAGGGGGTTACCCTGAAGGCCGATTATCTCCCTGCCCATCTCGGACTCGGGATCGTCTATGAGGCTATGGGGAACATCGAGGGGGCGATGTCAGAGTTTCGGGAGGTATTAAAGATAGGCGAGGTGACCTCTGACCTCCCGGAGGTGAAGATCGCCAGGGAGAGATTAATAGGGCTTGAGGTGGAGGAGCATATCAAGAAGGGGAGGGAGCTATTCAATAATAAGAAATTTGAAGAGGCGCTTGCCGAGATCAGTGCAGGCATCTCGAAAGACTCCGGGAATTACGTATTACATTTCATGGCAGGATTAACCTATAAGGAGCTCGGCAAGCCAAAGGACTCCTTTAGCGCCTTTAAAAAGGTGACCGGACTTCAGCCAAAGAATCCAGCCGCCCACTTTCATATAGGGGACCTCCACTTCAGGTTCGGCGCCTATCAGGAGGCGATTGACGAATTCCGGGAGGTGGTCAGACTGGCCCCGGAGTCGAAAGAGGGGAGGGAGGCAGCCTCTCTGATCGAGAAATCCAAAGAACGCATAAAACTGCGCGGATACTTTGAAGAGGCGTCAGAGGCAGTAAAGAATGAAAGGTATGAGGCTGCCGGGGATATCCTTCAGAAGATATTAAAGATAGAGCCGGATAATAGCTTTGGCCTCTATAACCTGGGGGTCGTCTATTTTAAGACAGGCCGTAGGGAAGATGCGATAGGGGTACTTAAGAAGTCCCTCGAGCTGACCCCCAGGGATGTGAAGACGCGCTACCAGTTGGCCGTGGTCTACCATGAACTTGAAAGGATCGATGATGCCATTGCAGAATATGACCGGGCCGCGGCCTCCGAGTCGGACATAGAAGAGGTGAAGATGGCACGGGATAAGGCGGAAATGCTAAAGAAGTATGTTACGGCCAAGAAGGGCGCCGAGCGCATAGATGTCCTTCTCGAATCCGGGGATATTGAAGCGGCCCTCAAGGAGGCGGAGGCCCTCCTCTCAAAGGAAGAGAGAAATCCGGAGGCCCACTTCATGCTCGGCCGCACCTATATGAGGAAGGGGGATATGGAAAAGTCGGTCGCCTCCCTGAAGAGGGCGATCGGTATCAAGTCCGACTACTGGGATGCCTACATCCTGCTGGGGCAGGTCTATGAGCTATGGAAGAGGTACAGCGATGCGGCAGAGGTATACAGGGCGGTGTTCACCGCTGCCCCGAAGACCAGGCAGGGGCTCCTGGCAAGGGATCTCCTCAAGGCCATAGAAATATCTGTACACTTTGAGAGGGCAAAGGGATATATGGAGAAAGGCGATCTGGATGGCGCACTCAAAGAGATAAAGGACATACTCGAGAAGGTACCGGACAATCCGGTTGCCCTCTACAATGCCGGTATTCTCTATGACAGGCTTGAACGGTACGAGGATGCAGAGGTCAATCTACGGAAGGCGATCGAGAAAAATCCTGACTATGTCCAGGCCCACCTGCAGCTCGCCCTCGTATATCAGTCGACCCAGAGGTTTACCGAGGCAGAGGAGGAATTCAGGGCAGTCCTCTCCATTACGCAGGAGGGTAAGGAGGCGAACATTGCAAAGATGAGGCTGGGTATGATAGGGGAGGAAGAGGCCCTTTCAGCCCATCTAAAGAAGGCGAACCAGATGGTCAGAAACGGTGACTATGTGGGGGCCAAGGAGGAACTTGAGACAGTGATTGCCATATCCCCGAAGAACTACATGGCATATTTCAGCCTCGGTGTTATCCTCGACCGGATAGACAGGCGGGAAGAATCTATAGATCTCCTCAAGCGGGCAGTAGAGATAAAACCGGATTATGCCCCCGGCCATTTCTATCTCGGACAGTTATATGAAAAGGAGGATATGCCCGGGAATGCGAGGGAGGCATACAGGAAGGCCGCAACTTTTGGCGAGGGTACACGTGATGGGGAGATAGCTGCCTTACGTCTAAAGATGCTCAGAAACTGGCGTATACATGGGAGTATGGGACATACACTGGATAGCAATATCTCCTATGGAGCAGAGAGAATGGTTGCGATGGCAACCGGACACGAACTGAATTTTTCATATAACCTTTACAAGGCCGAGACAAAAGGGCTTACGGTCAACACATCGGCCAGCCGCAGCCTGACATATCAGAACCAGCTCTCAAACATGACCTTCGGTGGTAATATAGGGTGGAGCCAGCAGATAAGAAAAGGTCACTCTTATGGAGCAAAGGTTTCACATACCTACGCCCTCTTTGAGGATAAGCCGAGTTACAGGAGTTATAGCTATTCTATAAATACATCCTTAAGCCAGAGCGTTATCCCCACATCACTCTCTTTCAGCTATGGTTTTTCAACTACTGCATCCTTTATTAACAAGGTGAATGATGCAAGTTCGCATAGCCTTTCTTTCTCTTTATCTCAGGCCATCTCACCTCTCGACAGAATCAGCGGGTCATACAGTTTTTCCGTTAGACTTTATAAGGAACCGGAGGGGAGTAAGAATAACAGCCGGTCTAACACTATATCTTTCAATTACAACAGGACTATAAGACCGGGTCTTTCGGCCGCTGCCGGCTATAAGATAGGATTAACGGATTACATTAATCCGGACGCGACCACACTCTTTAGGCAGTTCAGAAAGAATATCTCTCAGACCCAGAGTGCTGATCTAACTTATAGGCTTTCAGATAATGTATCTTTATCTCTTGACATTAGCAATGTTCACGTAACTACCAATCTGGCCAAACCTACTGCAGAGGAGCGGCGGAAACTTGAGGATATCCTTGCCGAGCCGGTCCCCAGTGTGAGTGGCGGGTACAAGAAACAGACAGTCAATTTGAGTATAGGTGTGGCCTTTTAGGGATTATGACGGCGAGGCGTAGGGACAGACGTAGGGACAGACCTTTAGGTCTGTCCGCAGCAGGTGGTGGACAAACCTAAAGGTTTGTCCCTACGTAGGAATGACAATGGGTTAGAGGGATTTTCAAATGAATTATAAAGCCTTTCTCATCATAGCTATTATTTCAGCAGCCTTCTACGCCAGCTCAATCAATAACGATTTTCAGTATGACGATGTGGTCTATGTAACAGAAAATCAACATATAAGATATATGAAAAATATTCCGGCCTTTTTTACACACCCGGAGTATCTGACATCGCTGGGACATAAGGCCCACTATCGGCCGCTGGTAGCGGTCTCCTATGCACTCAACTATGCCATCGGCGGGTTGAATCCCGCAGGCTACCATGTTGTCAACCTGTTGTTCCATATAGGGAACGCATATTTACTGTTTCTTATCGTGCAGACCATGATAGGTAGCCGTAGGGACAGAGTGGACAGACCTGTAGGGACAGACGTAGGGACATCTGTAGGGACAGACGTAGACGTAGGGACAGACCTTCAGGTCTGTCCTCAGTCGATGGACAGACCTGAAGGTCTGTCCCTACAGATGTCCCTACAGGACGTTGCCTCATACATCGCCCTTGCCTCTGCCCTCATCTTTGCCGTCCACCCCTTTAACTCCGAGGCGGTCAATTACATTACTGCCCGTTCAAGTCTGATGAGCGGGTTTTTCTATCTGCTGTCATTCTATTGCTGGGTGAAGTTCAGAAGCCACAGACGTAGACGTAGGGACAGACCTTCAGGTCTGTCCGCAGGTGGTGGACAGACCTTAAGGTCTGTCCCTACAGGGATTTTGGACAGACCTGTAGGGGCAGACGTAGAGACAGCCGTAGACGTAGGGACAGACCTTCAGGTCTGTCCTCAGTCGATGGACAGACCTTCAGGTCTGTCCCTACAGATGTCCCTACGGGACGTTGCCTCATACATTGCCTCCCTCCTTGCCTTCATCCTCGGCCTCCTCACGAAGGAGGTCGTTATTACACTCCCTGCGGTGTTGTGGCTTTATGATCTTTATGGGTTTAGCAGAAACTCTTCACGCCGCACTTTACTTAACTGGCGCGCCTATCTCCCCTACCTCCCCTTTTTCCTTATAATGGCTGTTCCAATCATAGCAAGAGGGATTTACTCCGGTGGAGTGATCCCTCATTTCAAACGCGATGTTGCCTCGCAGATCTATACCGTGATCCCTGTGCTGGCAAGATACCTGAAACTCCTCTTTCTGCCCACAGGGCTTACCATTGTTCATGATGTGGAGATATACAAAAGTCTGCTATACCTTCCTGTCATTCTCTCGGCCGGTATCCTTTTGCTCCTTGTTCTAAATGCTGTTTATCTCTTTCTCATGGAGGGCGTAGTGTGGAGGCTGCTGTCATTCTTCATGATATGGTTTTTTGTGACGCTCTTACCGATTATCATCTTCCCCCTGAACAGGATCATGCAGGAGAATCGAGGGTATATTTCCGGTATAGGATTTGCTATATTAATCGGGATATTGCTGGGCAGACTCATGGATAACAGCCAGAGGTCAAGGCTTGCCTATGGCCTTTTGGTAATTTTGATAGTATTATACGGTACGGGTACTGTTTATAGGAATACGGTATGGAAGGACGGTGTGACCCTCTGGACCGATGCCATGGAGAAATCCCCCTATGAACCCCTGACGTATAACAATCTCAGTGTGGCCTATAAAAGAAGGGGGGATTATGAAGGGGCTAAGGAGGTACTGTACAGGGGGATCAGGCTCTCCCCGGGTGAGTGGCTTTTACACTACAACCTCGGCAATGTCTATACCGGGACAGGGGAATTAGACCTTGCACTGAATGAATATGACAGGGCGATGAGACTTAATCCATCAATGCCAATGGTGTATAATAGCATGGGATATGTCCGCCTCCTGAGAGGGGAGGTCAAAGAGGCTATAAATCTCATCCATGTGGCCATTGATAAGAAGAAGGATTATGCCCCGGCCCACTATAATATGGCGAAGGCGTTGGAAAAGGCCGGGCATCTGAAGGATTCAAGGAGGGAACTCGAAGTGGCACTCCACTATGCGACCCTGTCGAACAGTAGAAAACTAATAGATAATATAACAAGATATATGCAGAAGAGGGGTGACGAGGGTGAGGGAATAGAGGATATAGCGGAAGAGGCGGTATTTGAATAGGCTGAAAATGCATAGCGAGCGCTAACCCTGCACAGCTTGCTGCAGGGAGCTTCAATAATAGCCCCCTTAAAGAAGTGGTTGTGAGGGGGGATACGAGGGAGGATTTATATGAGACATCTGACATGGAAACATCTTGTGGCCATCAATGTGGTTATTTTGTTACTGGTTGTTGGGTATTATGCCAAAAGGATGATAGGAGAATCTTATAGTTATGATGAGCATATCAAGAAGGGCAATTCATACCTTCAAGGGGGGAAATGGAAACCCGCCTCCAGAGAGTTTTCGGAGGCGGCAAAGATAAGACCTGAGAGCTATGATCCTCACTATGGGGTTGGGGCCGCCTATCTGAAGCTGAGACAGGTGGATAAGGCTGCCCTGGCCCTGGAGAATGCCGTCAGGATCAATCCGGATGCTGTCGAGGCCCATTACTCTCTGGGGATTGCCTATCAGAGGATGCAGAATTATGACCTCGCCATAAGGGAATATAGAGAGGTACTCAAGTTAGACCCTCAATCATTTAATGTCTACAACAGCCTTGGCGGGATTCACTTTATGCAGAAAAAATATGATGAGGCCCTCAAGAGCTACAGAAGGGCCTTAGAAATTAACCCGGGCTATTATATAGCATACATGAACATTGCAGCCGCCTATGAGAGAATGGGGAGGCGTCAGGAAGCTCTTAAAACATACAAGGAGGTTATAAGGCTTGCCCCCCAGTCCCCTGGAAATGAAAAAATGATAGAGGTGGCCAGGCGGCGAATAGATACCATAGAAGGGAGAGTCATATCGAAAAGGAAAAAATGAAGACAAGCTACATATTCCTTCTCATTTTAATAATTACAACTTTATTCTATGTGAACTCTTTTCGCAACAGCTTTCAGTATGATGATCAGATGTATATAGAGGAAAATATAAATCTAAAGACGGCAGGCCTGTCAGATGTCTTTTTCCATCCCTCCTCCCTCTTCACACCCGGCACAGCTACCGGACATTACCGCCCCATTGTTCTTCTAACCTATGTGATGAATTACAGGCTTCACGGCTTGAATCCTGCCGGGTTTCGTCTCGTGAATCTGGCATTCCATATAGGAACGGCATTTTTATTATTTCTGATATTAAAAGCGATGTTAACTATCACCCCCTCACCCTATCCCTCTCCCCCGAGGGGAGAGGGGACATCTACAGGGGGAGGGAAAAAGGGAGGGGGCACCTCATCATCAGCTATCTACATAGCCCTCGCCTCGGCACTCATCTTTGCCGTCCATCCCTTTAATGCCGAGGCTGTCAATTACATTACTTCCCGTTCCACTGTCATAAGCGGGTTTTTCTATTTCCTGTCATTCTATTGCTGGGTGAAGTTCAGAAGCCACAGCCGTAGGGAGGACAGCCGTAGCCGTAGGGACAGACCTGAAGGTCTGTCCGCAGGTGGTGGACAGACCTTCAGGTCTGTCCCTACAGGGATTTTGGACAGACCTGAAGGTCTGTCCCTACAGATGTCCCTACGGGACGTTGCCTCATACATCGCCTCCCTCCTTGCCTTCCTACTCGGTATGCTCTCGAAGGAGGTGGTGATTACATTACCCCTTATCCTGTTGATCTATGACCTCTATTTTATCCCTTCCAGGGAGAAGACTGTTTATGGCTGGCTTAAAGGGCGGTTCAAGATTGCGATTCCAACTATTCCATTTGTCCTGGTTGTAATCATACCCTATTTTATCATACGGATATTAAACTGGGGTGGGGTGCTTCCCCCCTTCAAGAGGACTCCCCTTGTCCAGTTCTATACAGAGCTGCCGGTACTGGTTAAATATCTTAAGCTATTTATCCTCCCTACAGGTCTTAATGTCGACCACTATTCAGAGATATACAAGACCTTTCTGGCATGGCCTGTAATAGTATCCGCCTGCATCCTGATTCTATTTATAATCCTGGCGATATTCTCCTTCAGATCAAAGAGGAGGGAATGGAGAACGGTCTCTTTCTTTATGGTGTGGTTCTTTATCGTCCTGATTCCTACTACTATCATCCCGCTGAATGCCATATTCCAGGAGAACAGGGGGTATCTTGCCGTCATGGTCTTTGCTGTATTTTCAGGGGTAGCGCTGGGCAGACTTTCGGGAGAAGGGGTGAGGGATGGACAGACCTTAAGGTCTGTCCCTACGCCTGGCACTGTCCCTACGCCTGGCACCGTGCTGGGCAGACTTTCCAGAGAGTTCATGGGACGTGTCCCTCTATTAATACTTGTTATACTTCTGCTTCTATACGGCATCGGAACTGTGCATAGAAACAGTGTCTGGAAGGATGAAACCACCCTCTGGAGCGATGCAGTCGGGAAATCCCCACGGTCTTCGAGGGCTTACATCAATCTCGGGACGGCCTATGCAAAGACCGGCAAGAATGAACTGGCCATAAAGAACTTCCTTCTCGCGTTAAGGTTTGCGAACCCTGAAACCGGTGGTGACCTTATCAATATTCACTATAATCTCGGGACAGTGTACCAGCAGATGGGAAGGTTTGATATGGCCTCCAGAGAATATAGAGCCGTTACCAGATTAAGACCTTCAGACTTTCGTCCCTATTACAACCTCGGTGTCATATACCAGCAAAGGGCTGAGACGGAGGCTGCTATAAAGGCTTATAAAGAGGTGCTTAAAAGAAATCCATCAGACTTCAGGAGTTATCACAACCTGGGGCTTATCTATCAAAACATGGGGGATTCCAATCTTGCGGAAAGGGCCTACAAAAAGGCCCTCATGCTCAATCCGGATTATGCAAAATCGAGGTACAATCTCGCCGTGGCCTATGAGACGGACGGCAAGCTGGGATTGGCCAGGGAGGAGTATATCAACACGATAAAACGGTATCCTGACTATCTGGCGGCTTATTACAATCTAGGGTACTTATACGAGAAAGAAGGTAACCTTGATATGGCGATAAGGGTCTTAAGTGAGGCCGCAAAAAGAAATTCAGGGGACAATAAACTACTTACGCATATCAGAAGTCTTGAGGGGCGTAGAAACAGGGAATAATGAAAAGGGTCCTTGTTTACAATGCGGGTGTCTTCATCCTTTTAGTCGTGGTGTCATGCCTTGTCTATCTCAACTCCTTGAATAACGGATTCTATTTTGATGACTTTCAGTATATTGTGGAAAATCAATATATCCGCAGTCTCCAGAATATCCCTCGTTTTTTCATTGATATTGATACCCTCAGTTCTGTAGGGAGCTGGCATTATCGTCCTTTGGTCCTTGTAAGTCATGCGGTCAATTATTCCATCGGGAGGTTGAATCCGGCGGGATATCATATACTGAGCCTGGCATTCCATATAGGAACGGCCTATTTGTTATTTTTGATACTGAAGACCATGTTGGGTGGGGGATTTATTCCTCTGGCATCTGCCCTAATCTTTGCTGTCCATCCTTTTAACTCCGAGGTGGTGAACTATATTACCGCCCGTTCGAGCGTTATGAGCGGATTCTTCTATCTGCTGTCATTCTATTGCTGGGTGAAGTTCAGAAGCCACAGCCGTAGGGACAGAGTGGACAGACCTGTAGGGACATCTGTAGGGACAGACGTAGGGACAGACGTAGACGTAGGGACAGACCTTCAGGTCTGTCCTCAGTCGATGGACAGACCTTCAGGTCTGTCCCTACAGATGTCCCTACGGGACGTTGCCTCATACATCGCCTCCCTCCTTGCTTTCCTCCTCGGCATGCTCTCGAAGGAGTTGGTGATTACCTTGCCTGCTGTCCTGTTCCTCTATGACCTCTACTTTACCCCTGTGAAAGGGGTAACCCTTTATGAAAGGCTCAAGTGGCAGTTAAAGATGTCCGCTCCGATCATCCCTTTCATCCTGATGGTCGCTATCCCGTATGTTATAGTGAGGCTCCATTTCCTTGGAAGGGGCATCCTTTCGCCACCGAAGGGTTATTTTCTCCATTTTCTAATGGAGACAAAGGTCATTGTAAAATATCTCTCCCTCCTCTTTTCACCTTCCGGTCTGAGTGTGGACCATTTGATACTTCCAGCAGGTTCAATATTGGAGATAGGGGTTATTCTGCCTGTTGCGGTATTAGTGTTTGTGATAGCCGCTGCATTTCTTCTCTGCAGATTCCGGGATATTGAGTGGAGGCTGGCATCCTTTTTTATTTTCTGGTTTTTTATCGCCCTCCTCCCTGTTACCTTAGTGGTTTTGCAGGCCCCCCTTCAGGAGAACCGTGGATATATTGCAGGAGCCGGCTTTGCAGTATTCCTGGGTACGGCCTTGAACAGGTTGTGTCAATGGAGCAAAAGGGAGGCTGCTTTAAAGATACTCATTCTTATCCTGGTCATGATATTCTATACTGTAATGACCATTGGTAGAAATGAGATATGGGCTGATGAATTCACTTTATGGAAAGATGCAGCAAATAAATACCCCATGTCATGGAGGGCACATTACAGCCTTGGTAAGGTGTATTATGATCAGCAAATGGAAGACCTGGCCTTTAAAGAGTTTATGAAGGCGGTAGAGCTCAAACCCGGCTATTTTGACGCCCTTTATGCCCTCGGGCTTATACACAAAAAAAGGGGAGAATTAGAACAGGCCCGTTTGGTCTTTGAGAAGGCTATAAGAGTTGAACCTTACTGGATGAAGACCCATATGAACCTCGGGGAGGTATACGAAAAATTGGGGGAGATGGAACTGGCGCTCAGAAAGTTTCAAATCGTGGTAAAACTTGGTGAACGGCTGCGTGAAGAAGATAGGATGGTATTTAGGGCAAGGGAGCATATAAGATGGATAAGAGGTCAGAAGTAAGAAATACGAGGTAAGATAGAGAAGGGGGATGAAACGTTCAACTGTCAGTGCTTTGCTGATCGTAGCCGTGCTGTCAACTATAGTCTATTTGAATACCCTCGACAATGGATTTCATTATGATGATGAGCACTATATAGTTACCAATCATTTTTTAGAGAGGTGGGGAAATATACCTGCCCTCTTTACCACCACCCGGTACTACAGTGATGATATACGATTCACCGGTCATTACCGTCCGCTTCTCTATGTGACTTATGCCCTGAACAAGGTAACAGGGGGGGATAACCCCTTTGGATATCACATTGTTAATCTGGTATTCCATATAGGCTCTGCATTCCTGGTGTTCTTGATAATGAAGACCATGTTGGGTGGATTTATTCCTCTGGCCTCTTCCCTCATCTTTGCTGTGCACCCCTTTAACTCTGAAGTGGTAAACTATATCACCGCCCGTTCCAGTGTGATGAGCGGTTTCTTCTATCTCCTGTCCTTTTATTGCTGGGTGAAGTTCAGAAGCCACAGCCGTAGGGACAGAGTGGACAGACCTGTAGGGACAGACGTAGGGACATCTGTAGGGACAGACCTTCAGGTCTGTCCTCAGTCGATGGACAGACCTGAAGGTCTGTCCCTACAGATGTCCCTACGGGACGTTGCCTCATACATTGCCTCCCTCCTTGCCTTCCTCCTCGGCATGCTCTCAAAAGAGATTGTGATTACACTGCCGATCGTGTTGTGGTTATATGATGCGTATTTCACCCCCACCCTATCCCTCCCCCGACTTTCCTATCAAAGGGGGGGAGGGAGCCGTAGGGACAGACCTTCAGGTCTGTCCACCCCTCTCCCCCTTCAAGGGAGAGGGAATAAGGGAGAGGGCACTTTACTTAATTGGCGTACTTATCTCCCTTATCTCCCCTTCATCCTTTCTGTAATAATTCCCTATTTTTTAGTTCGATGGATTCATTACAAGGTATTTACCGTGTACTCCTTTAACCGTGACATCTACTCGAACTTACTGAACCAGAGTTATGTCCTGGTCAAATATATATGGATGCTTGCAGCGCCGGTAGGACAGAGTGTATATCATGATATTGTGCTCACGAACTCCATCACGGATTGGAGGGTTATCCCATCCATAGTTATACTGGCCATTATTGGCATAGCGACCATCCTTCTTGCGAAATCAAATAGCCATGAAGGGCGTATTATATCCTTTTTTTCCGTATGGTTTTTTGTTACACTTCTCCCCACAACCCTGATACCCCTGAACGATATTATGCAGGAGAACAGGGGGTATTTATCCGGAGTCTCCTTTGCTGTAATAGCGGCCCTGTTCATGGAAAAATTCCTGGGTAGAAGGAGGTGGATATTTTCCCTTTGCCTTGTCCTCTTGTTAGGTGTATATTCAGGGGCAACGTTTAAACGGAACAGTATATGGCAGGATGAATTTACTCTCTGGTCTGATGTCTTAATAAAGTATCCTGATTCCTTTAAGGCATTTCACAGTCTCGGGCAGGCATACATGGATCAGGGGGAGAATGAGAGGGCCATTGAATATTTCAACAATGCTATCCGGATTTATCCTAAGATATACACTGCATATAATGCCCTCGGGATTATATACGGTGAAAGGGGGGATGTGGGACTTGCCATAGCGATGTTCAAAAAGACTATAGAGTTAAGGCCTGATTTTCCACGCGCTTACTATAATCTTGGGACGTCCTATTTTCTGGCCAACAATATTCCTTCAGCGGTGGAGAATTATAAAAAGGCGCTGAAGTTCAGCCCTCATTATATAGATCCCTATTTGGCCCTGGGAGAAATCTATATGAGGAAGGGGGATACGGGGTTGGCTGAGAAGATGTTTAAGAAGGTCATAGATTACAGACCCTCTGATGCCCGTCCTTACTTCAGGCTGGGGCTGATATACGAGATGCAGGGTAAAAAAGGCTTAGCTAAAGATTACTATAAAGCTGCATTAAAGGAAAATCCAGGGCTGACAGGTGCGAAAGAGCGGCTTGATAGGCTTGGGGGATAATGGCATCTTATTTGCAATAAATATCAAGTAATAATGATAGAAAAGATAAAAATATACCTGTCAATCCTCCTCTCCCTTCTCATATTGACAGGTCATGATGCGGCCTATGCCGCAAACTTTGTCTGGACCCAGACAGACTGGTCAGACGGTGCTGATCAGACCCAATCCGGCATAGCCCGCCACCCTGGGGACCAAACAGGGTGGACAAAATTCTATGATAAAGACCCCATTGTGGATGTATCCGTGCAGGGCCAGGTCTCTTTATCCCCTGTCTTTACCGCACTGGAAGACAAAGATTTCAACGGAGGAACATTAAGTAATGTTACCCTGATGGGGAGCGGTGATAATGCCTTTTTAAAGCTGATAGACTATACCGGCTTAGATTTCGGCCCCGGCGGAGGGGACCTGGTTATTGATGGTCTTAACCCGGCCGGCAGTACTGATGGACAGGTACATCCCAGAGAAATATCCCCACCTCAGAACATTACTGTTTCTACCGGTTCAGGGAACCTCACGAGCGGCTATTATTATTACCGGGTAGTTGCCTTAAACAGTGTTGGTGAGTCTCAAGGGGCTGCTACCACATACTACCTGGCTTCAGGTAATAAAAGTATTATATTGCAATGGGACCAAATTGCCTGTGCAGATGGATACCGTGTATACGGCAGGGGAAGGTCGAATCCTCCGGAGCGTGAATTTGGTCTCCTGACAACCCTCTCCAAAGATACCACCACCTGGGAGGATAATGATATTAATATTAAAGGGATTACCCTTACAGCCTCTACGACCGGTGGGGTACTTACAGGTGGCTATAAATATTACCAGATCACAGGGGTTAAGAGCTCAGGGGAAGAGACGCTCATCGCAAGGGGCGGTGTAAATATACCCACGACAAGCACCGGGAGTGTCACGATGACATGGAATCCTTTACCCTGGGCAACGAAATACATGATACATGGAAGACCATCGGCCTATAATGGGCAATATGGTCTTCTGACCCCGGGTGGGGTGAGCGGTTTTACCTTTACAGATACAGGGATTGCCACCCCTGATATCACCAGGTGGCCCGGGGAAGCCAATATCTCAGATGGCTCATTGATCATTAATGGGGAGAATAACTACGCCAATATAACCGTCCAGAACTGTGGCTCCATCAGTGCCTCGGAGGGGACCCTGCTGACGGCTCCATCCAATGTTACGACCTCTATTGCTGCCGGGGGCGGCCCCAGCGGGACGGTATATTATATAGTAACCGCTGTAGACCCCCTTGGATTTGAGACAGCCAGGAGTGCCGAGAAATCCATTGCTGCAAATGGGCGCACAGTGAAGGTGTCATGGGGCACGGTTACCGGTGCAGCAGGCTTCAGGGTCTACAGGAGATCATCGACAGGTACATACGATACCCCGTCGCTTGTGTGCAGCACATCCGGTACAAGCTGTATAGATAATCTGGTTACCCCTATGGCAGGAGGGCCGCCCATCAATGCGGCACTGCCCACCCTCAGTTTCGTAAGATCCGGTACAGGTGGAAACATCCTTGATGATACCTATTATTATGCCCTTACTGCTGTCGACGCAAGCGGACATGAGACCACACTCGGTCCTCAGAGGACGGTTTCTATAGGTTATGGGACCGGGACATCTTCGGTGACCCTTTCATGGACAAAGGTCTCCGAGGCAGCAGGATACAGGGTCTACAGGTCTACCACAAGCGCACTCTTTAACAGTCCTGCACTCGTCTGTAAGGTCGATACTCCAGGTACCCTTTCCTGTAAGGATACCCTGCAGGCACCTCTGGATGGGGCACCCCCGAGGAGCTATTACCATGCCCTGTCCTCAGGCAGGCTGCAGTTAAGGATAAGTGATACGCTAACCGTCGATTCTACATCGGTGATAACCATGTCAAGAAGGGGCTACCCTGGGGGGGATAATGCTATGGTGGCTTCTACGGGGTTTCCGGGAAAGGGAATGGGCGCCGGGGGGGACCTGGGTGCCGGAGCAGGCTATGCCGCGGCAGGGGGGAGTAACAGTGCCGGGAACGGGAATATCGGCTATCCCTACGGGGATGAACTTATTTCACAGCTCCACCGGGGTTCCGGAGGCGCCTCCGGGAGAAACCCGGTAGATGGGAGGGTCTCAGGGGCAGGGGGCCAGGGCGGTGGCGTAATCAGTATCTTCGCAAAATCTGCAGACCTGGAAGGACAGGTTATCTCTGATGGTGAGAAAGGTGGAGATGGGGTGTATGGTGCCTACGCAGACGGAGGTGGAGGAGGGTCTGGCGGGACTGTTTTTATCGGTACCGAAGACCTTTCCGGCGCTGGCAGCCTGTCCGCCGCAGGAGCGGCCGGGGGGGCTCCGGCGAGTAAAACCTATTACCAGTATCTGGCCGGCGGGACAGG
>Ga0209343_10003508_pt1 | contig 19716 bp, 20 predicted proteins | sample RifCSPlowO2_02_FD_184026 | JGI IMG/M metagenome (GOLD analysis project Ga0209343, IMG submission 184026) | Groundwater microbial communities from Rifle, Colorado - Rifle CSP2_plank lowO2_0.2 (SPAdes) (version 2) | ecosystem: Environmental > Aquatic > Deep subsurface > Groundwater | place... | reverse complement strand
TATCTTTAAGATAGGCATATAAGGTCTGCATGGAAGGCATCTCGTCCTTGCAGCTCTTGCACCATGTGGCCCAGAAGTTTACAAATACAACCTTGCCCTTCAGAGAAGAGAGTGTATATTCCTTGCTGCTCATATCCTGAAGTGTAAAGTCAGGCGCTGTTGAGCCCACCATCACAGGCGCATATTTGCTGCTCTTGAGCCATACTGCCCCGATAATCCCTGCAAGTATCACAATGGCAATAATAATGGCAGTACTTTTACCACCACCTTTATCCCTGTTTTCTTCTTCTAATGTAAGTTCAGGCATATTGAAATTTTAGCTTATGCATAAGCATGTAATCCGGGTAGTACAAAGCTGACCCCCCAGTAAAGAAATATTACAGCAGTAAAACCTATTATTGAAAAGTATGCGGTCTTTCTACCCTTCCATCCGCGTACAAGCCTGCCGTGGAAATATCCTGCATAAATAAACCATACTATCAGAGACCATGTCTCCTTAGGATCCCAGCTCCAGTATCCTCCCCATGCATAGTTTGCCCAAATTGCACCGAGTATGATACCGAGGGTCACGAACGGGAAGCCTATTGCAATAAATTTATAATTAAGGTCATCGAGGATCTCGGAGCTCGGGAACCTGTCAAAGAATGATGACCTTCCGCTCCGTTCTGCTCGCTCTTTGAAAAGATACATGATGCCGAGGCCGAAGGCTATTGCAAATCCTGCATACCCGATGAATGTAGTTACGACATGGAGCACCAGCCAGTTGCTCTGAAGGGCAGGGATAAGCGGTTCAATGGCCTGATATCTGTATGGCAGCATGGCTGCTGCCCCGATTGCAAGGAATGCAATCGAGACAATAATGGCCCCGAGTACCCTTAGCTTTTTATACTTGAGTTCGATTGCAATATAGCCTGCCACGATCATCCATGATAAGAGAACCATAGTCTCATACAGATTTGCATAAGGAGCCCTGCCGGTTTCATACCACCTGACAACAAGAACAACAGTATTTAACAGCCAGCCGATGAAAGTAAGTGCAAAGGCTAAATGACCAAGCCCTTCTTTCTTTATACCCATATAGAATATATAGCAACAGGCTGCTGCAAGATAAATCCAGAATATAATGTCAAAGAAAAAGAATGAATTAAACATGAGTTTACACCTCCATTGTCTTAAAAGGAGCCGATAATCGACTTCATCTCCTTTTCAAATCCAATAGTATCTTTATTTGTAAGACCACCTATATAGACCAGTGAACTCCTCTCTGAAGGGAGTATCTTAATCCATATCCTCCGGTGAAAAATAAAGAAGGATATGAAAAGACCACCCATCAGCGTGAAACTTCCAACCCATACGAGGTTAACACCGGGATCTTTTGCAATCTGAAGACCGGAATATTGCGGTGCAATATACCCGGACAGGATAAAATTATACTTTGACTTCTCTATCGGGAACATGTTTGGATAGTTATAGAATATCCATGGTTTAGCTATAAGCTCTCCACCCTCATATATCTCAAGCTCGGCAGCAGGATTATTTTGTTCACCTGATTTTGCATATATCTGCTTGCTCTCTGAATCATATGCAAAATCGGAGAGGAAATTGGTTGCATTAAGACGCAGGTCAGTTCCTGCAATCAGTTTCTCCTTCCTGAAGTCAAGAGTTTCATCAGCCACGACCCGTCCACTCTTCTTATCTGTTATGCGGATGAATGCCTTATCGAGGCGGTCCCATGCCTGACCATAACTGCTCTGATAAAACCAGACCCCCTTGTACTGCAACGGGTCATTAACCTGAATGGTCTTGGTAAAAACCTTCTTACCATTATCTATTACAGACATCTTGCTGAAGTAGTCTTTAACACCACCGTTCTCATAATAATCGATCCAGAATTTTTCAACCATAACATAAAAGTTCCCCTCTGGAATAAAAACGGATTCACCTTCATAAAAAGGATAGAACCCCCTGAAGCCAATTGCACTGCTCAGCACAGCACCTATCAATATGATAAAGATGCTTATATGCCCTATAGTCGAGCCAAGTCTCCCGATCCTTCCCTTTGCTGCAAAGATTGTAATATCATTGGGATTGTTCTCAGTCCAGATCTTATATTTTTTTCCTTTCAGAATATCCACTACCTTGCCCCTTGCCTCTTCCATACCGGATGGATATTGGATTACTGTATTATTCTTGAAATTCTGTACAAGGTTATGAGTAAAATCAGTATCAACAACATAATAAGCCTTCCATATAGTAGGGAGTCTCTTTGATAGACAGACAGCAAGGTTTAATGCAAGGAGGGCAAGGAGGACAGAGAACCACCAGCTATGATATACATTGTTAAGGCTCAGGAGATTGATCCAGTAATACCACTTTTCTCCGTGATTTGCTATATACTCCTGAGGGCTAAGTCCTTGCTCTATTAATGTACCTGAGATTGAGCCTGCTGCGAGAAGGAAAAAGACTACAACTGCTAATTTAACAGAACTAAAAAAGTCATAGACTTTAGAAAGGACACCTCTTTGCCTTGTATTAACCTCTGTCTGTACTAATGTCTCCACCTAATATAGTAACACCTTATCCTTTTGCATGCTATCAGAATGAGATTATTTAGCATAAACTATGCCAGTGGTTATTGTCAAGAAATTGTGTCAGTGAGATTTGAGATGGTTCGGGGACATTCGTGGAAAAAGAGTTGACAGACATGGTTCTGAGATGATAAATATATAAGGCTCAAGACTTTTTATGGGCCGCTAGCTCAGTTGGTAGAGCATCGCCCTTTTAAGGCGGGTGTCGATGGTTCGAATCCATCGCGGCTCATTCATTTTTAGTCCCCATCGTCTAGTACGGCCCAGGACGTCGCCCTTTCACGGCGCAAACGGGGGTTCAAATCCCCCTGGGGACGCCAATATATCAACCTAACACCTATAATCTCTTTTACAACATTCATACCCTCAGCAATGCCAATCCTAATGCCGGGTCAATATCCCTTGAAGCAGTAACCCCCTCTATTTCCAGTATAACAGCCTCAAGGAGGAGGAATGTCTCCGATACTTCTCTGAGGCATCCCACCTTGACCATATCTTTTTTTCCAAAGGCGCCGTGGAAGTGTACCTTCGGCTTGCCATCCTGCGGAAATATAGTGCCAATGCCGACAACCTCGTGGCTTTCTTTAAGATCTTTCCACACTGGCTTTGGAGGAAGTTCCTCCTTTTCAGGACCGACAACTATGCGGCCCTCCCTAATTCCCCCAATGAGATAGAAGATGGCGCTTTTGATATTTTCTTTGCTGGCGATTTCGGTAATCCCCCCGAGCAGATCATCCCTGTCTTCAAACCGCACTACAACAACCCGTCCTGTCCTGCCAACCTGGTATTTCATGTTATCTCCTTTATAAATGTGTGACGGGAAAAAGATAACAGCATTATCTCGTCCAGTCAAATGTATGTTAAAATATAAAAAAATTATTATGCTCAAACATACATTTACAATCCTGCCCGGCGTGGGAACAAGGTTTGAGAGACACCTGTGGCGGGAGGGGGTCTTTACATGGGAGGACTTTCTCACGAGGATACACATCCCTGGAGTATCCCAATCAAGGAAAAATATCTTTGATAGAGAGATTACGAAGGCGTTACATGCACTGGAGAAGGGGGATATAGATTATTTTTCTATAAGGCTTCATCATAATGAGTACTGGAGGCTTTTTGATGCCTTTCACAAGGATGCGGTATGTCTCGATATTGAGACCATGGGCGGACCGGCTGGTTATGGCGAGGTTACGATTGTTGGCATGTATGGGAGGGATCAGATGCATACCCTTATCAAGGACATAAACCTTGATTCCGGAACACTGAAAGATATATTGTTCCAATACAAACTTATAATTACCTATTATGGCCGTGTATTTGATATACCATTTCTGCATAAATCCATTTCAGGACTTAAAGTAGACATGCCAAACTATGATCTTTGCTTTGCTGCTCGCCGGCTTAATATAAAAGGCGGACTGAAGAAGCTCGAGGCCTACTTTGGGATGCGAAGAGAAGATTCAATCACAGGGATGGATGGCTATGATGCAGTAAAGTTATGGGGAAAGTATATTGAAGGTGATGAGGATGCCCTTAAAATATTATTAAAATACAATGAGGCGGACACAAAAAACCTTTACCAACTGGCGGAGGTTCTCTCCATGATGTTATCCAGGGAATATGGCCCGGAAAATATAAACAGGTAGGTGGATAGACTTGTAAGAATGATATTGCAGGTATATATTAATTCCTATAATATATGGATGCAAATGGATAGTCACTGGTTTAGAAAACAAGGATTAATATCCAGACTCTCTGTAGCCCTCCTCCTGGTTATCTACCTCTCTGTATATCCCGCTGTTATTTTATGCGATCTGCATTGTGAAATCACGGCAGTAAATGGAGATACCGGTCTAAGCGGGAATCACAGCAACCATACCCATAGTCACGGCCATGGTCATAGCGATAGTCAGCCCAATCCTGCCCCGCACTCAGAATCACATCAACAGGATAAGAATTCCAGTGAGAGATATTCCTTCTGTTCCTTTGCCCAGTCTGTCTCGTATATTGGGATATTCAGCATCCCATTTCATATAACAGGGATCTTTGAGATAGCTGAAAACCCCCGCTTTCATGAAGGGGATATTGTCTCTCAGACCTTTTATCTAAACCTCCACAACCGTGCCCCTCCGCTCTCTTCTTTTGCCTAAATACAAAAGAATTTAAGATCAAATTTAAGAAATCAAATACAAGGGAGGGATATGTCCATGAAAAAGATATACGCCTGTATTATATCTATTACAGGGTCTTTACTCCTGGCATTCTCTGCAGGATTGGTTCTTCCAGTAGATGGGTGGGCAAGCTGCGGCTCATCCAATTGTTTTCTTGTTGTCGGGACTCAGGAAGGGATCATTGTACCGGGTCAGGTGATCCTCGATCTGTCATACCGGTTCATCCCGATGGACCGTGTGCAGGAGGGGAGTAAAAAGGTCTCTGAGGCCCTGGTACCACGGATCGACTTTGAAAATGGTGAGATTGTACAAGATGGTCATAAGGAGATACGGACAAACAACGAACTGGTTCAATTAGATATCAGCTACGGGGTCATTTCATCGGGCGCATTGATGCTCTCGATCCCATTTTTCAATCTCCGGACACACGAACATGCCCATGTTCCTGGAGATTTCAGCCGTCAGGACGGGACATCGGGATTTGGCGATGTACGTCTTATTGGAAAGTACGCATTCAATCTCGGTGCCAGACATCTCCTTGTGGGTGGGGTAGGTATAAAGGCCCCTACAGGAGAGTACAAGTTGTTAGATCATGAGGGTGAGATCAACGAGCCTACTATAATGCCTGGCACAGGTTCCTGGGATGGCCTGGTCTCAGCATATTATGCCTACCAGATAAGACCTCGCCGGCTGGAGGCATTTCTATCCGGCTCTTATCAGATCGCTACGGAGAATGATCTGGACTATAGATTCGGAAATACCGTTCTCCTGAACAGCGGAATAAGCTATCTCTACGGATTCAAGGATAAACTCCTTGCAGCAAGCCTTCAGATCAACATGAGGCAATCACCTCATGATGAGTTTGATGGAGAGGAGGTTCCGTCCACAGGTGGAAGATGGGTCTACATAACCCCTGGAGTTAAGCTGCAGGCATCACCCGGTACAGCTATCTATGCCCATGTGCAATTGCCTGTCTATCAATATGTGAACGAGCTAAACATCGTCCCAAGGTACGGGCTCATCCTGGGACTATCTCAGAGTTTCTAAAAAAAAGGGGTATATATAATGTGGATTAAAGATTACATAAAAATGGCAAAAATGGCTTTAGCAATGCCGCTAACTTTCCTTGCATTGACCGGCTGCGGCAGTGAGTTTGATCTGCAGAAGTCTCAGGGTCCGGAGGCCCTGATCTTTGTGGCCAACGATGGAGATGGTACAGTATCAGTTATCGAACATAGTAATGGTGGAAACATTGTGAGCAAAACGATCACGGTTGGTTCCGGAGGGATAGGAGATATGGTGGTGACTTCGGAAGACCATATCTTTGTCAATGTGACAGACAATAATGCAGTGGCGGCCATCGATCCGGTCGTTGATGGATCTCCTGAGCTGCGGAATCTCCTTCCTGCGGGGAGCCGGCCTGTTCACGCATATATAGATCCAGAAGGAACGCGTGTCTGGGTTATGAACGACGGGGATGCTGCAAGTGGTCCATGTATGACAGCGGGTCCTGATGGTTCGGCCACAGGCTCAGTTACCCTAATCCAGAATCATGAGGTAGAAGGAGGAGACGGCGGGGGAGGTGGTGCTGGAACCCTCGGCGAGGTAATTGCAACGACCTGTGTGGGACGGGGCCACCACAAGGGGGCATTCAGTTATCCCACAGCAGACGCCCCTGCAGCGCCTCATAGGACTTTCATCAGCAATATATCAGACGGTACTATCTCAGTGATTGACAATGATCCTGCCTCAGCAGATTATCTCAAGGTGATTGCAACGATTGATCTATGTGATTCTACAGAGGAACAATCGCTTGGAAATCCAGTCTGTGATGCAGATCTTTCCACAATTAATAAATCAACCCCACACGGCATTGACTATTCTCCTGTAAGTGGAATGATCTACAACAGCAATGTGGGATATGGGACGGTTGCTGTTATTGATCCCGAATTAAACACAGTGGCAACTGCCATCGATATAGGCTTTGCCAATAAGGCCCATATCAGTCCAGACGGACGGTTTCTCATCGTCAAGGGGGCTGATGCCAAATCAGACCCGGATCATATTCATGGAAAACTGACAGTCATTGACACGGCCGATAACAGTTTCAAACAGACTGATATTACCGATGTCCACCCGGACAGTTTCGAGTTCACACCGGACGGGAAAAAACTGTATGTCGTATCCGCTTCCTCAGGGAGTACTGCCCAGAAGGTCAGCCTGAAAAATAACGTCGTGCTGGTGTACGACTCATCAAATCTTCCTGATCTCACACTTGTTAAAGAGATCACAGTTGGTGCGGCGGATGGCAGCCACAGGGGCATTGCCATCCATGAACATGATGGTATGGCAGAGCATGTGATTGTTCCAAATCCTGCAGAAGACACTGTCTCATTTATTGATTCTGAGACAGATACCGTGGTAGACTCGGTAATTGTCGGGGATGAACCTGGGTCCATCCTCATCTTTTCTATTGGAGAGGGACACTCACACATGTAATAAGATGGAAGGGAAGAAGGGCCGGCTGCCGCTTGCAGGCGGCCGGCCAATTTGGCAAGGGGTGTATTTGATGAGAGCATTGAAAAATAAAAAGGTGAAAAGGGTAATCGTTGGATTTGCCACTATCTTTGCTATTGTAGTAATGATTTCATCTGTCCATGCAGGCTCTTTTGAGCCAGAGGAGGTTTTGAAAGGATATAAATCTGCGGTAAAAAGCTGTAAGCAGATTGAGCGGGAACATGAAAATATGAAGGGTCAACATGAGCTTATGTTTAAAGCGTGGAAGGATAAGTCTGAGCCATTACTGACAGAGTCCGGCGAACTTAATACAAAGTGCCATGATGCTATACAATCCCTGAAGGAGATATCCGGAGAGGTTGAGAAATCAAGCCATGATAGTCTTTCCTACGGGGAGGATAAACTGACATCACTGTCTGAGAAGTATGAAAAGGCTCAGAGTCTGATCAAGAATATCATTATTCAACACAGAGACCTCCGGGAAGAACATGAAAAATTTTTCCATGAAATGATGGGACATTAAGAAGGTTTGTTGCCTAAAACCCCTTCCTTTTTAATATAAATCATTTAGAATAACCTTGTATTTTAAATTAATGACTTCAAGGGTTGCTGGATTATGAAACGATTTATTGATCAGGAATTAAAACGATGGAAGGAAGGGAGGCGCCGTAAACCTCTTATCCTTCGCGGGGCGAGGCAGGTCGGGAAGACCTATTCAGTAAGACAGTTTGGAAAAGACTGTTTCGACAACGTTGCGCTTGTGAATCTTCAAAGCTTTCTCTCTTCTTGGACTTGGGGTATCCCGGCCAGGGGGAGATTGAGATACTGACAGATGACACTGATAGCAAGAAGTACACTGAGAGATTGAGGCAGATACTATTGAATGGATAGGAGGAGGGATTTATTTTAAAGCATTTCATCTCCCTGCCAGGTAAATCAATATACTCTAAACCTGGATGAACTTATCCCCCTTTGCATTACAAATGGGACACGATTGGGGTGGACTACCAGGTTCAATATGCCCGCAGATTGGACAAAGATAAAAGTCTTTCTCGTTTAAATCTTCTCCCCGCTGTATGGCTTCCATAGCCATTTTATAAAGTTTGGCGTGAACTTCCTCGGCCTTGACGGCGTAACCAAACATACGCCTGGCTTTATGACCTTCAGATTCAGCTTGTTTGAGCATGTGTGGATACATCCTGGTATATTCATAGGTCTCACCATCAATGGCAGCCTGAAGGTTTTTCAGAAGTAGATACTATCAAATCAAGTGACTTAAGGTGTCCCCCGCATGAATTCTCTCTGCCTCTGCAGTGGTGCGAAATAACCGCGCAATGTTTGGGAAACCTTCCTGATCTGCATGAAAGGTTTAGGGCAGGCGATATGTAGTCGCCCTCGTTTGGCCCTCCCGGATTACAAGTCCTGTATCTATGAGCGGCTTGATTATCTGACCGACACGTGCCCTTGTAAGGGAAAATGCCTTCTCGATATCCGGTGATTTGATACGCCCCCTGTCTCTTAAAAAACGGAGGATATCCTCCTGCCGTTTCGTAAGTACCATTCGAGGAACCTTAGTTGTAATCTGCAGCCCTATTATCCGCTTTTTTACCTTATTCAAGGTCTCGACGACACCCGCTGTTACATATTCAAGCCAATAACTGAGATTATCATCAAGGTCCCTTGCCTGCTGGATCTTCTGGTAATAGCGCTGCCTATCCTGTTCGAAAAACTCGTCAAGGGCAAAAAGATGATGGGTGTCAAAGCCCCTCGCATAAAAGAGCCAGATGGCAAGCGCTCTCGAAATACGGCCGTTTCCATCTGCAAATGGATGGATTGAAACAAGTCGGTGATGAGCGATAGCGCCCACTATGATGGGATGCAAAGTCTCCGATTCTTTGGAATTAATCCATTTGAGGAGTTCTATTGTAAGTGGCCTGCACTTTTCCGGTGGAGGCGGAGTATAGACCGTAACGCCTCTATAGTCTACTATCCGGTTGGGGCTGGATTTGTAATGTCCTGATTGCCCCTCTGGAAGGACCTTGTGGGTAAGAAGCCGATGCAGGTGTAAAAGATCTGACTCCTTGATGGGTGTGCGGGGTCTCCTTTTCCATATCCAGTTCATGGCCGAAAGCGCATTTAGTATTTCCTGCTTGTCCTTACTTTGTGCCACTATCTCTTCACCACGGGCAATGGCCTCCACCTCTATCAGCGTCAAGGGATTTCCCTCAATGGCTGTCGAGGAGTGAGCGAGCCGAACTGAAGTCTCACGTTGAAGAACCGGTAACCATGAAAAATCAACAACTGCTGAATTGATCCATGCCCTGTTCTCAGTTGCCAGCGTAACCAGACGAAGTAGATCCGGACTGATATTAAATATCGGCTTATACATACTGCAAAATGATAACAGTTATGTAAAGTTTATGTCAAGGCTTATGTAAAGTCTATGCTGCACTGTATATACACTGATTTAGCAACTCACGTTAAGTCCGTAGTGGTAGTGGTGTTCCCAGGAAAATGGCATTAAATGGCTGGTACTCTTTTTCATAATATAGAATAATTACTTCCTCATCCTATTCACCCATGATTTGTATGGCTATCTGTCGGTGTCTGGGTCTATTATCAAATTCTGCCAGGACCACCTGCTGCCATGTCCCCAGCAAGAGCCTTCCGTCTTCAAAAGGGATGGTTATGGATGGCCCCTGTAAGGCGGCTCTAACATGACTGAACCCGTTGGCATCTCCCCAGGTATCATCATGATGATAATGTTTACCTGAGGGTATCAACCTCTCATAAAAATCCTTTATATCTTTTATCAGACCAGGTTCATACTCAAAGGTAGTAATGGCTGCTGTTGAACCTGTTACAAAGACCGTCAGGTTGCCATTCCTGAGCATGGAAGAGGCGAGTATGCTTGTTATCTCTTCTGTTATATTAATCAAATCCCCGGCACCTTTAGTATCCAACATGATCTTTTTGTTTATTATCTTCATATGTTTATTCCCCTTCCATGACTAACGTAGATGACTTTCGTTGATTTACCTTTCGGACTATAATTATAGTATGTCACGCACGGGAATCGCAAATCTCCCCCTTCACCACGGCTTTATAATTTATACTTCCATTTCTTAATATTCCTCATTATAATATATCCAGTCAAATGAACAATTATTCTATAGGTTTTATTGGAGGCGGCAGGGCTGCCAGGATCATATTAGGTGGATTTGAAAGGGCAGGCAAACTCCCCGCCAGGATTATTGTAAGTGATATCAATATTGAAGGATTAAAGGCATTAAAAAACGAATTTCCTGAGATCATCACTGCTGAGAAAGATAACAGTAAAGCCGCCTCTCAGGATCTCATCTTTATTGCACTTCATCCTTTAGTAATAGGCGAAGTACTTCGCGAATTAAAGGCTTTTATAAAACCATCCTCTATTGTGATTTCTCTCGCCCCCAAAATAACTATCTCAACTATTTCAGGATTACTCGACGGGAATCATAAGATAGTGAGGATGATACCAAATGCCCCATCAATAATTAACGAAGGCTACAATCCGGTTGCCTTCTCTCCATCCCTCACAGAAATAGAGAGGTCATCCCTTATCGATTTATTTAATATCCTTGGGGATACTATACAGATACCTGAAGAAAAATTAGAGGCCTATGCAATCCTGTTCGCAATGGGCCCAACATACCTCTGGTTTCAGCTTAATACGTTGCATGAGGTTGGAAGATCATTTGGACTATCAGAACAAGAGCTCAATGACGGTTTAAAGAAAATGACCACAGGTACAGTCAACACCATGTATAACTCCGGAATGTCTCCGCAGGATGTCATGGACCTCGTTGCAGTAAAACCCCTAAAAGAGTATGAGGAAGAGATAAAGAATATGTACAGGAAAAGTCTTGATGCAATGTATAAAAAATTAAAGGACAAAGTCTAATTGGAGGGATGAATATGGAAGACACTAAAATATTGTTGTCCGAAAATGAGATGCCGACGCACTGGTATAATATCCAGGCAGATTTACCGAAACCTCTGCCCCCTGTGCTTCATCCAGGGACAGGCAAGCCTATTACACCTGATGATCTTTCTCCGATATTTCCCATGTCTTTAATCATGCAGGAGGTAAGTCAGGAGCGTTTTATTGAGATACCGGATGAGGTACGGGATGTTTATAAGATATGGCGGCCGTCGCCGCTTGTCAGGGCCAGAAGATGGGAAAAGGCCCTTGATACACCGGCTAAGATTTATTACAAATGGGAAGGGGTGAGTCCTGCCGGGAGTCATAAGCCAAACACGGCTGTTGCACAGGCATACTATAATAAAAAGGCCGGTATCAAACGGATTACTACAGAGACCGGGGCAGGGCAGTGGGGGAGTGCACTATCTTTTGCCTGCAATATATTTGGTCTGGAGTGCAAGGTCTTTATGGTTAGGATCAGTTATGATCAGAAGCCATATCGCCGGATCATGATGGAGACATGGGGTGCGAAATGTATCCCAAGTCCCAGCAATGAGACCGAAGCAGGACGGAAAATACTCGAAAAGGATCCGGATTCACCCGGCTCGCTCGGCATGGCTATCAGTGAGGCGGTTGAAGAGGCGGCAAAACGTGAGGACACTAAATATTCCCTGGGGAGTGTGCTGAACCATGTGATGCTCCATCAAACAGTTATAGGTTTGGAGTCACTGAGACAGTTCGAGATGGCAGGTGATTATCCGGATGTTGTTATTGGATGTGTGGGGGGTGGTTCCAACTTTGCAGGTTTTGCACTCCCATTTGTCCGTGAGAAGATTGTTGAAGGGAAGAATATCGCTATTATTGCCGTTGAACCTACTGCATGTCCGACTATGACAAAAGGACTTTACCGATATGACTTCGGTGATACAGCCTGTACAACACCGCTTATTAAGATGTTCACACTCGGGCACGACTTTGTACCCCCGCCTATTCATGCAGGCGGTCTCCGGTATCATGGTATGGCCCCTCTTGTGTGTCATCTCTATGAGCTGGGGCTGATTGAGGCCAGGGCCTATCGTCAGAACCCGGTATTTGAAGCTGCATTAAGTTTCGCCAGGACCGAGGGACATATTCCGGCGCCTGAGACTGCACATGCTATCAGGGCAGCAATGGATGAAGCCATACGCTGCAGGGAATCAGGTGAGTCAAAAGTTATTGCATTTAATGCGAGCGGGCACGGGCACTTTGACCTTACTGCCTATCAGAAATATATGACAGGGGAGCTGAAGGACTATGAGTTTTCTGATGAGGAACTTCAGAAGTCACTCAGGAATATCCCAAAAGTTGGGAATGAGTAAAGCAGTATATTCTCACAGCAAACTATCAACATATGAGAACTGCCCGCAGCAGTTTAAACTCAAGTATATAGACCGCATAGAACCACCTGAAGGCAAAGAGGGGATCGAGGCATTCCTTGGAAGCAGGGTGCATGAGACCCTCGAAAAACTTTACAAAGAACTGATCCTTACAAAACTGAATACCCGTGATGATCTGCTCCAGTATTACAGCTCACAGTGGGATAAGAACTGGAATGAAGATACCATAGAGATCGTTAAAAAGGAGTTTACAAAAGACCACTACAGGAATGCAGGCGTACAGGCAATAACAGGCTATTATAGTAGATTCTATCCATTCAATCAGTCAAAAACAGTAGCAACAGAATATCTGCTTACTTTTACGATCGATGATTATACAGTTCGGGGTTATATCGATAGATTAAGTTTCATGGGCAAAGGGATCTATGAGATCCATGATTACAAGACATCAGGCGCATTACCTCCGCAGGAGAGAATAGACAAAGACCGGCAGCTTGCACTTTATCAGATAGGAATAAGGGAGAAATTCAGGGATGCAGAAGATGTGAGGCTCATATGGCACTACCTCCTGTTTGATAAAGAAATAACATCCACACGAACAGACGCACAACTTGAAGACCTAAAGAGAGAGGTTATCTCATTAATAAAGACCGTTGAGAGAGATACAATATTCACACCTGTTGAAAGCAATCTTTGTGACTGGTGCGAGTATATTGAATATTGCCCTGCCAAAAGGCATGAAATAAAAGTACAGGACTTGCCGCCAAACAAATATCTGCAAGATGATGGTGTTGCACTGGTAAATAGGTATGCATCCATCAAGACCAGGATTAAGGAATTGAGAGATGAGGAAAAGAAACTCCAGATGGAACTGGACTTATTATCAGATGCTGCTGCTGAATATGCAAAGAGGGAAGGGGTTACAAATATTACAGGAAGCGATAACATATTAAAGATAACAGAGGATCGGGTTTACCAGTTCCCCCGCTCAGATGAAGAAGGCCGTGAAGAACTCGAAGAGTTTATTAAAGAAACAGGGATATGGAATGACGTATCAGGGCTTAATCTGACAAGACTCACAAAGATACTCGAAGATGAAGACCTCGATAATAAAATCAGAGAAGGTCTCCTGAAATTCGCAGAAGAAGTGTACAAAGTGGACGTGAGAATGGTGAAAAAGAGGAAGCCAGAGAAGTAGATATACTTTTTGATGGGTATTCTTCTATTAAGAGGGATTTACCTTGCAGAATACCAGCGTTGCCTATAGCTGAAAGCACCTCCGGAGCACCATCCGCAAGGTATTTTTTGAGGGGAGAAGGGTACGCAGGATTATTTCTGTAAATTTTCTGTATATTCATTATACAAAAATTACGTTAAGAACAGCTCAGGAAGATGCGTAGCCGACATCCAATCCTTATATCCAACCTTCTTCACGAAGGCGCGCCTTACGGTTCAAAAAGAAATAAAGGATTGGCGGAGGGCACTTTCACAGTCTTATCGGTATAAATATTATGCTAATGTTTCCATCCGTTTCTTAAAAAGACTCATACCTTCCTGAAGCGGCTCAAGATGGTTATTATCAGACTTAGGGTCTAAACGATATCGGGTTTTAAATCCAGTTCCTCCCTAATAAAGGACACTAAATATCAGCCTGCCACGACATATTCAAGAGACCTGGGATTTTCCATTCTTTGGGAGGCATCCAGTATTTCCATTCCTACTATGTTGCCTTCCGTGTCATAGTCCATGATGATGCCTGGCTTCTCTTCATCACTTTCTTCAATTGCCGCCTCACTGAAAATAATACGCAGGACATCCACCTCTGGATCATATGTAATCTTCATAGCTCCCTCCAATATTTCTTAATCTTGCTTGTCCTATAAACTGTTACCACTGTGGCAGGGTTAACATTATCAGCCACAATTACCCGTAATAAATATACCTTTCCTTCTCCAAAATCAACCTTTGATTGATAAGCCTTCTTATTCCCATACTCTTCAACTATCTGATGGGGATTCTGCAAAACAGCGTCTACAAAATTTGCAGGGATCTTTCTTCTCTTTATTTCATCCTCGACATGCCGAGAAAATTTAAAACTCATTCACCCTCCTTAGTATTTCATCCCATTAGGTATTTATTTGATCCTGCCTCAATCTGTCTATCTTACCAACATTATACTTTCAAGGCAATAACAGGTAAGCTCATTTTCTTTCTCCCATTGTTTGCATACTTCAGGCAGTTTACATCTCTTGCATAACTCAATAAGTTGTGTTTTGTCTATATCAAGAGTCCCTGCCCTTTCATGCAGGGTGAATAATTGTTTAAGATATTTGCCGAATCATCTCCACTCTTATTACGCGGAATCAAATGGTCAGTAGTAAGATCCACATCTGAACCGCAATAGACACACTTCTTTGGAAGTTCCTGCTCACGCTCCCACTCCCGCATGGTGCCGGAAATCGTAATCTCTCCATCGCGCAATTTCTTGAAACGGTCTGTAATAAAGCCCCGTTGAAGCGTGCCATAAGCTGACCGCGAGATCAGCTTTGCATACTCATACAGTATTTCTTCCCGGATAGTATTAACATACGCTGGCGGCATTGTTTGCTCCATGGGGACAATTTAAATAGTTGCTGTCCCGCATGACCTAATAAACAAATCGCTTAAAAAGTAACCGTAACTGAATTCCCTGGGATCATCCAACCACCAAATTCTATCTTATATTGAGTCTTTGATATTTTTTCATCTCGATCAGGTTTTGAAGGAGGGATACCAGCAAATTTCGAGTTGAATTTGGCATCTTGAAAATCATGTACAATCATCAACTCACGCCAGTCGTCTGCGTGCTCGCTTTTTTCAAATGCGGAAAGCGACCGTACCGGGCACTGGTAGCGCCGTATAAACTCTGTCTCTCCCAACTCACGCAGCCGTCTCTCAGGGCGTATCCCTAAATCCTTGTCCTCCGGAAGAAAAAGCCGGAGCTGGTTAGAAAGGTCCCGATAATTTTTGTTATATGGTGTTGCAGACAGCAGAATACACTTGCTATCGTTTTCCTGTATGTACTCATGAATTGCATGGTACCGCTTGCCTTCACGATTACGGAGATTATGACTTTCATCCATTATGATCAACCGGTATCTTCGTAAATCAGGCAGTTCATTTACAGCACGTGTAATGGAAAGAACTTTTGCACGCATACGGTAGTGATAGACATAGTCTTCCCACATCCTGACAAGGTTTTTCGGGCAGATAATAAGTGTCTCAAGTCCAAAATCGTCTTCAAAGATACGGGCAAGGGCTGTTGCCATGAGGGTTTTTCCAAGCCCGACAACATCACCGAGAAGGACACCGCCGCGTTTATGCAGATGATGGGCAGCTATTTTTACAGCAGCGGTCTGGAACTCGAATAACCTGTTTCCAAAGTCGTGCGGTATCCGGAATTCGGAGAGACCGGTGCGTGCCTCCTGTGAAAGGTGATAGGCCATTTTTATATAGATATGATAGGGTGGAATCAGATCTTCACGCGCCCAACTCTCCTCAATGATCTTTACTAATTCCTCTGAGATATCGAGGCACCATTTATCATTCCACCTGTCTTCAAACCATTTTGACAGCTTATTGCAGGCATCATGGTCAAGTACATCTATATTCAACTCCCCCTGTCGGGAAAGACCGGCAAAGGTAAGATTGCTGCTGCCAAGAAAACCGGTAGTTGGATTAATATGGTCTGATCGAAAGAGGAGATAGAGTTTCGCATGTAATGGATGTCTAAGGAATAGTTTGACAACAACCTTTTTGGCCTTAATCTGTGAGGCGAGGCGCCGGAGGCCAGCCTCGTCTTCATTGGTGGGAATGCCAATAGTCAATTGTTCCCGGAACTCTTCTGCCAGTTTCTTTTTTATCCGAAGTACGGTTTGATTGTCTATGCCGGCATCTTGCCTGATAAGACTCATCGCCGTGCGGAGTTCCTCTGCGGGCAACCTCTGCATACCAACAAGGAGCCGGCAGCAATTATCCTTACCACCTGACCACTTCTCTATATACGAATCAAGCTGTTTCCAACCCCGGAGATTAAAATAACCGATGCAGAAGTCGGCACGATCGGATACCGTAAGGGTCTCCTGCAGAGCGAAAAGGAGCTGTTGTTCTATGTTATCGAAGATACGGGGCATTAATTACTACTCCCATAGTGGATGCTGGTCTTAAATTCGCCTTATTTTATACTAAAATATGTGATATTTCCATTAAAATTAGTATTCATTCACTATCAATTTTTATTGACATACTTCATATCTCAATAGTATATTATGAGAAAGTTTCTCGCTTGAACGATATGGTAAAAAGGTTAATAACTCTTCTTGTAGAAAAATCTCTAAAAGTAGCACCTACCTTCCAGAAAAGGATTTATGCTTACATATACCTACAACCCAATAGGACAGTTACGGACTCCTTATAAGACTCTGGAATCCATCCCCAAGACCTTTGGTAAACGGCCGACTGCAGAAGGGGTTATTGAGGTTGATCCAGCCTTTGAAGAAGGTCTGCTCGACATTGATACCTTTTCACATCTCCTTGTAATCGTGTCCTTTCATCTCAGCACAGGTAAACCTCTTCGGGTTATTCCTCCCGGACAATCAAAGGAAAGAGGGGTATTTGCTACACGCTCCCCTCATCGTCCTAATGCTATAGGTGTCTTAACTGTGGAATTGCTCCGGCGTGAAGGTACAAAACTCAAAGTCAGAGGGGTTGATATGGTGGATGGTACACCTGTCCTGGATATTAAGCCATATCTCATACACTTTGACTGCAGGCCTGAGGCAGGTCTTGGGTGGCTGGCAGAGTAGATACTGAAGCAGGCAGATGGATGTAAAAAGTGATATATTTATATTAAGGTGATTAACAGGCGTAATTTTATTATAGGAACTGGAAGCTGTCTACTGTCAACGATGATAAGTAGAGAGGGAAGTATAGTTATGGCCGGAGAATCAGACACAATTCTCAAGGGGATAAAATCAAGGGTCTCACTTGTCAAAACTCCTGACAGGGTTTCCGGTATTCAAAGGGCTATAGACTTACTTGAGATTAATCCTGTAATTGGGAAGGATGTCCTGCTTAAACCAAACTTTAACACAGCAGACCCATTCCCTGGTTCAACTCATAACGATACACTTTCCAATCTGATATTGCATCTTAAGAAGATGGGTGCAAGGGGTATTACCATAGGGGAGAGGAGCGGCCCGCCTGAAACATCAAGTGTCCTTAGGGAAAAGGGTATATATGACCTATGTAAAAGGCTTGATGTGAGTCTCACAAACTTTGAGGAGCTTCCCCAGGATGGCTGGGTAAGGGTGAAGCCTGAAAAGAGCCACTGGAGGAATGGTTTTGATGTGGCAAAACCTGTTCTTGATTCAGAGTGTATAGTTACCACATGTTGTCTTAAGACGCATGGTTTTGGCGGTGTATTCACTATGTCTTTAAAACTTGCAGTAGGTATAACTCACAAGAGGAATATGCGTGAGCTCCACACATCTTTCTTTAGTATGAGGAAGATGATAGCAGAGATAAATCAGGCGTATAAACCTTCCCTGATCCTGCTTGACGGTATAGAGGCATTTGTTGACGGAGGTCCTGCTGCAGGCACGAAGAAGAGGGGAGATGTGATAATTGCAGGTACGGACAGGATCGCTGTTGATGCAGTGGGGCTTGCTATTCTGAAAGACCTTGGAAGCAACAGGGCTATCATGGGGAAGAAGATATTTGAGCAGGAGCAGATAGCAAGGGGAGTGGAACTTGGACTTGGTGTATCACGACCTGAAGATATTGAGATTTTAACAGATGACGAGGATAGCAAAAGATATGGCGATAAATTGGTTAAGATACTGATGCAGGGATGACAAAGTGGAGAGATGTTAGATTGCGATAATATGGAGAAACCCATCAGACTTTGCTGGCAGACAATACTACGAAGCTGCCTTCACCATGACCTTCCTGAACAGGATCGCATCTTACCATATCTTTTGGGTCAGTAAATATGGTCTGGCAAAACTTAAAATCTGAGAAGCCAACTGTTGTAAGTACCTCCATTATCTGGTTGACAGAATAAAATGTAGCCCATTTGTAAAATCTATTTGATTCTTTCATTGCTTCATATTTCATGCCAAGATTTGATTCCTTATCAATAAAGCCAATGATAAGGCGTCCCCCTGGTTTTAATACCCGCCATACCTCTTTAATCGCACCGGGCATATTACTTAAAAAACATATAACCGTTACCATTAAGATATAGTCGATTGATTTATCTTTAAAGGGCAAGTCCTCTCCAATGGCCCTGATCATTTGGATTCCCCGCAATTTAGCTATCCCTGCCATACTCTCAGCCGGTTCTATGCCTATCTTGATTCCAAAGGGTATGGAGAATCGGCCGGTGCCAGCCCCAACCTCAACACCTGTGCCGGCCTCAGGTATAAACCTGCGGATTGCCTCTACTTCAGACAGGTAGGCGAAACTATTTTCATCAAACCACTGATCATAATCACGGGCAAATTGATTGAACACAGTAATACCCGGTAATGAGAAGTCTATCTTTTTCATATGATACACTTACCTTACATAATTATAACCGGAAAATTGCTTTTATGGTATATTTTATGATATAAGATATGCCCGCTTTACTTGGTAACGACATTTTAGACAGGAGATAATGACATGGTTGAAAAGGGTATACAATGGAATGAAGCTTTTATAACCGGCATTGAAGTAATGGACTATCATCATGAAGGGATGTTAGAGAAAATCAAAGAATTGTTCGATGTCCTGGACAAAGGTCAGGAGATTGCATCGATTAAAGCATTGGCTGTAATTTTTGGAAGCTTTCTTGCGTCTCATTTTACCCTGGAAGAGATGTTACAACAGAAGTTTGCCTATCCGGATTTCTCATCACATAGTAACCAGCACCGTTGGCTTTCAGATTATTTCTCTGACTTGATACCACTTATTGATTCTAAAAGTACATCACCTGATTTTGTGACAGTGACCAGGAATTTCATCATGGACTGGTATCATGCATATGTTTCTCATATAAACTCCCATGATAAACA
>Ga0209343_10003505_pt1 | contig 19725 bp, 27 predicted proteins | sample RifCSPlowO2_02_FD_184026 | JGI IMG/M metagenome (GOLD analysis project Ga0209343, IMG submission 184026) | Groundwater microbial communities from Rifle, Colorado - Rifle CSP2_plank lowO2_0.2 (SPAdes) (version 2) | ecosystem: Environmental > Aquatic > Deep subsurface > Groundwater | place... | reverse complement strand
ATCAAAACACAAAGAGTGGATAACTGCGGAACATATCCCTCCTTATTCTCCAGAACTAAATCCAATTGAAACGTGTTGGAAAGTAACAAAAAATGCTGTGACAAAATCACAGCATTTCAAGACTGTGGACTCAATGCAAGTAGCTTTGGAGAGTTTTTGGAATGAACATATTTTTACGCAGAAGTTTATAACCTACTTATATCGTTAACTAATTAAGCAAAACATTTATATATTAAAACTAACAAATTTTAATTATGTTTGGATTAAAAAAAGAAGGTGCTGTTATTTTTGCTGTGAGTTTAGTATTTCTTGGAGTGTTAGCATCATTTGCAACTGATATAACTGGTAATGTAGTTTCCAATGTTTATAGAAATTCTGGTGGTGAAGAAAAAATTATTTTTGTAAATAGTGGACACTTTTTCTCCTCCGGTGCTAATGTACAAATCTTAAAAATAATTAAAGGTTCATATGGTTTTGTTGATAATTCCATTTATGATAAGAGTGCTGTTGTAGGAAGTATTAATGAAAGACCATTTGTTCTTTATGAAGGTCAATCAAAAGTTATTCTAGATTATTTAGTTGTAGTAGTTGCTGTTGGAGATGATAATGTAAAAATTCTTATTAAAAAAGTAAGTAAACCTTTTATAGATTTTAGGGATACATGGGGCGGAAGTGAACCTTACTCATTAGAAACTTTACCAAAACCATTTGATAATTTTCAAAAAGTTATTTTAGTTGAAGGAGAAAAATCTGGTGAGATAGAACACAAGGCTACTAAATCTTTACAAAGTTGGGTTAAAGATCTTACTGGAAGAGAAAAGGAAATTTCATCTTTAGGTACAAATTCACCAAATTATGTACCAAGGAGAGAGATGGATAATACGGTTATTTTAGTAGGTAGAACACAAACACACTCTTTGATGACTGAAATATTGGGTAGTCCATTATTTTCTTCTCATGCTTTAAATCCTGGTGAGGGTTATATTGAAGTTATTAGTAATGGAAATAAAGCAATTCTCATTGTAACAGGTAATACAGAAGAAGATGTTTTAAGAGCTGCAGAGAAAATCAAAAGTGGTGATTTTTTATCTGGAAGATCTGCTCTCGTTTAGTTCTTTTCTAAGTTTAAGTTTTAATTTAGTTAATTCCCTTGATCTTCTTTTAATTTCTTGTGTTGTTAGAGGTTTTAGTTTTTCTGTTGCATAAGTTCCGGGTCTTCTTGCAAATTTAGAGATATTGATAACTTCAGGTTTTATTTGTTCAAGTAAATCCATTGTTTCTTGAAAATCTTTTTCCGTTTCAATTGGATAACCCACTATAATATCTGTTGCTATATGAATATTAGGAATTTTTTTTCTAAAAGAATTTATAATGTTTAGAAAAGTCTCTTTATTATGCATTCTTAACATTTGTTTTAAGATCTTATCAGATCCGGATTGTAATGGAATGTGTAAGAATTTTTGGATTTTATTTGATTTATAAGATTCAATTAAATCGGGTAATATTTTAATTATATGCTGTGGATTCCCCATCCCAACCCTAATTTGATAATTACCTTCTATTTTTATAATTTCATTTAGAAGTTTAGATAAATCAGTATTAATATCATAACCATAACATCCATTATCTTGTGATGAAAGAAAGATTCTTTTACAACCTTCATTTACTGCTTTTTCCACTTGTTCCTTTATCTGTTCTATTGAATATGATTTTAACCAACCTCTAGCTGCTTTAGTACCACAAAAAGTACATTTATTTAAACATCCTTGTGATATGTTAATAATTGCTATTTCTTTATTTTGCCTTAATTGAGATAAATGAATCCTATCCTCCTTTTCTTTAGATTCTATTCTTATTCCGTGAACTTGATTTATTAGTTCTGGAACCTTAGTAATCGTATTTGTATCAAAAATTCCACTGATATTATTTGTATATTTTGTTAAGTCTATCATAGAAGTTAGACATCCACCAACATAGACTTTTTTGTTTTTTATTGACTTTAAATAATTAATAATTCTATTTTGAGTTTTTTCTTTAACACCACAAGTATTAATTATAATAGTATCAGCTTCTTTTTCAGTAGTTACTAAATGTTCTTTTAATAAGTTTGCTAATTGCTCTGAGTCAGCAATATTTGATTGACATCCGTATGTTTTAAGATATATTTTCATTAAATTTTACGTTCTAAGAAAATTTATAAGATTAAGCTTTACTCTCCAACTCTTCCGTTTCAATTTGGATTTTACAAGGTAGTCTTGGCGCAGCTTTTTTCATTGCAGCTTCAATAATTTTTATATTAGTATCAGTATAAGTTGTCATTAACGCTCTTCCTTTTTTAACTATAGCAGCAGTTCCAATAGGTTTACCAAATGAATGTTTCATTCCTGTTTGCATTCTATCTGATCCAGCACCTGTAAGCATTTTATTTTCTCTTAAAATTTGGTGGGGATATAAATTTATTTTAAAAAGATAATTTTGAATTCCTAACTTAGATAATCTTCTGTTAATAACTAATCTTGTAGCTTCAATTGCATTGTGTCTAATTTGTACTGTCTCTTTTGATTTTAATGAAATCTTATATTTCCATTCATTTTTTTTTATATTACCCATATTAAACTTTACAATTTTATGCGGCGGAACTGCTCTTACGTAATTTTTTTTCTTAAATTTTGACTTTCTAGTATAGGACCGATCTAGATTTCTGTATGTTATAAATTTTCTTAATGCTGCCATTAGAAGATGGATTAAGCTTGAGTTTATAAAGTTTTTTCTTCACTTGCATTGTTGCATCTACGGGATTTAAAATAGGTAAAAAAATTATTTCTTCTTTCTAGGTTCTTTATCCTATCTTGCAGATTTGCACTTTGGCAAATTAATGGTTTTTCTTTTGCAGAACGAGTTAGCCATCCCTAGACAATATTAGGATTGTTTCTACAATCTTCTCTTATTGATTATTCTCTATCTTCTGAGATATTTCTAAATCCAATATAAAATCCTTTTTTTCTTTGAAATTCATTTTTCATTTTCCAACTTTTTCTTATCTTTAACTTGAATCGGTTTTAAGTCCACTTCTCTTGCCTCATTTTACCATCAGAAGCAAGCATTTTCAACTGGTTACAATTTGTAACCGTTTCATTTCCTTCTTCTTTCAGCCTCAATTTCATAACTTTCCAATAATTTCTTGCACCCTGAAAATAATTATCAGTTAGCACCGCAATTACATCAACAATAGAAAAAAACCATTTTTCTTTATCAGAATCCCATTCAGTCTATCTATTTTGGCAAGTTATTCTTTAATTGATATCTCAAGTTCCAACAACAATGTATTCTTCACTTTCAGAATTAAAGAATTTTAATTTTTGTTGCAATTGACTGTCCAGGCATACCCCTTTCAAAATGTGCTCTTACAGCTCCAGAATTTCCATGTACGAAAGTAATTTCTCCTTTAATTTCCTTCCCTGATGGGGTTTTCCATGATACTTTTTTTCCAACTAATTTTGAAGCTTTTTCTTTAGAATCTACATCTTTTACCTTTAAAATCATCTGATTAGTTACTTGTAAATGCCTTCCCCTTCGAAAATTTGAAATTAATGCTTCCATAATTAATAAAGGAGAAGGATTGGAGTTTATAAAGTTTTTTCTAAAAATGGTTCTGTAAATTAAGTTGAGATTTAAAGAAAAAGAGAATTAAAAGTAAAGATTTATAAATTAATAAAAGTAAAATTTAATTATGAAAATAGGGGTGTTTGAGTGTGAATCTTGGGAGAAAGAATACTTTAAAAAAAAAATAAAAAACCATAAATTAATTTTTGGGGATCATTTAACACCTAATACTGTAAATTCTGTGAAGGATTGTGATACGATTGTAATATTCATACATTCGCAAATTACAAAAGAAATATTAGATCAACTTCCCAAATTGAAACTACTTGCCACTATGTCAACAGGTTTTAATCATATTAATTTAGATGAATGTAAAAGAAGAAAGATTACTGTAGTTTATGTACCAAGATATGGTGAAAATACTATTGCAGAACATGCATTTGGATTATTATTAGGATTATCAAAAAGAATTGTTGATGGTGTGGAAAGAACAAGAAAGAATAATTTTCAAGCAGTGGGTTTAGATGGATTTGATTTATGTGGAAAGACCTTAGGTGTAATAGGTGTTGGAAATATTGGAAAACATGTTGTTAGAATAGGAAATGGTTTTGGTATGAAGGTTGTTGGATATAATAGAACCCCTGATAAGATATTTGCAAAAGAAAACAAAATAAAATATCTTTCTTTAGATGAATTATTAAAAAAATCTGATATAATTACGTTACATTTACCTTTAAACGAATCAACAAAACATATAATTAATTCAAGAGCTATAAATAAAATGAAAAATAATGTTGTCATTATTAATACTGCCAGAGGAGAATTAATCAATACATCTGATTTAGTTGAAGGATTAAAATCTAAGAAAATAAAAGCATTTGGTGCTGATGTATTAGAAGGTGAAGAATTCATGATAGATCAAAGAGAACTAACTAAAAAGAAAGCATCATGGAAAAATTTAAGAGTTTTGAAGAAAAACAACAAGTTATTAAAAAATCATAATGTAATAATCACACCGCATGGGGCGGCACATACATTTGAAGCAACAAAAAGAATATTAGATACTACAATTGACAATATATTATCCTTCATTAAAGGAAATAAAAAAAATGTCATTAAAAATTAAGAAAGGAGATAAATGCCCTATTTGTAAAAAAGGAATTTTAGAAGAAGAAGATTTTGTAGGTGATAAGATTTTAATTTGTAATAAATGTAGATGGGATAGTATAGATCCAGACTATCAGGTATTTGGTGGTGGAAGAAATACTCAGAGAGAGAAGGGAAAATATACTCCTTATAAGTCCGGTGGTGGAACAGGTTCAAGATGAATGTTGGAAGATCAATAAGGGAATTAACATTTGGAGTTTCTGATGGATTAGTTTCCATTTTAGGTTTGGTTATTGGTGTTGCTAGTGCAGGAGTTGAAAATCAAATCGTAATTTTATCGGGAGTATCTGGGATGTTAGCAGCTGCAATCTCCATGAGTTCAGGAGTTTATTTATCCAATGAATCTGAAAAATTATATTTAAAAAGTAAGAAAAAAATAAGTAGAATATTTAATAAAAGCCCAATTTATGATGCTGTTGTAATTGGAATTACTTTTATTATTTCAGGGTTTATTCCCATTTTACCTTTCTTTTTTATTTCAAGCATTTATGCAATAATTTTAAGTTTTGTTTTAACCGCTTCAGCATTATTTACTTTTGGATATTATAGGGCAAATTATACAAAACAAAATCCAATTAATTCAGGACTAGAGATGGTATTTGTTAGTTTACTAAGTGCATGTATGGGTTATTTGATTGGATATTTATTTAGAGTCCTATTTTTAATTTGGACATAATTTTTTTAGATAATTAATTACTTCACTTCCTTCTAAGCTAGGTGATTCATCTCTAAGGTCTATTCTCTGACGTAATCTTTCTCTTAAAATTCTAAATAATTTGGATTTTAAAGGATCTTTGTTCGGAAAAGTTACAATCTCCAATACACCTTCAGGATTCCACCTATAATAATACGGTTGTGCAGAAGTTATATATTTACTTGTTGTCGAACGATCAGATCTTCCTCTTGCAAAGCTCGCTCCATGATATGCTAAATCATCTAAACTTTTATACATTCTTATGAACTCACCATAATTTCAATATCATAACCAAATAGTTTTCTAAGATCTTCAAAAATTTTTTCTTTTATGAAAACATTACTTGGAATCTTTACTTGTGCAAGATGTTTTTCTAGCTCTACTAAATCAGATTTTATTAAATTTGTTAGTCCACCGCTAGGATCAATATCTCCTTTCTGTATTTTTTTGTTTTTTTCTGTTAAATCCTCTGTAATAAATGCTACATTATCTAATAATAACACTTCTCCGTATTTATCCCCATATTTGAATTTTATTTTAGCTCTCTCTATTTCTTTACCTCTTTTTCTTTGGATCAGTTCAATCATCTCTTTTTTTGCTTTTCTAGATTCTCTTTTAACTTTATCTAACTCTTTAGAAGATAATTTTTTTCTTATAAAACTGGTTTTTGCATCTTGTAATTTTATTATGTTTTCTAATACAAATCCAGGGAGAGTTTTCTTTGAAATTACTAGGGATTTAAATTTATTCATAAAATCGTTTTGAGAATATTTTATTTCCAATATTTCTAATACCTCTTTCACTAGATTTATAGTTTCCTGATAATCTTCATTTATTGTTTCTTTGTCTTTTCTTTTTTGAATCTCATTAAATAATTTTTGAAGTCTATCCAAGTAATCTTGTGCAGAATTTAATAAATCATCAATGTCCTTTCCTTTAATTTCTTTAATTGTACCATGTTCAATATCTTTGTAATATTTTCTTATTTTTTCTAAAATTTTCACATATTTAACTTCCAATAATTTTTCTTTTTTAACAAAAATTTCATCCATGAGTTTTATTGTTTCTTTTGGTGTAGGGGGAGCAATTCCATAGAGCATAAGTGCTGCTTGTGCAGGATTTAGGATTGCATAATATAAATCCTCACCAACAATACCTATTAGTTTTCCTTGTGTCCTTTTGATTAACTTTTGACCAAGGTTCATTTGCATATCAATTGCCTCAGGTGAAGGTCTTATTCTTCCCATTTTAAGAAGTAATTTCCATGGCATAAAAACACCACGATCATAAACTGGAACACCATCCCTTAAGAAAGTATAAATTACAGGTTGGGCATCTTTTATTGATTCCCAGAAATCTGTTAGAATATAAGTTTGAATATGAAACTGTTTTTTCACTTTAGTTAAATAAGATGCATCATTTCCCATACCTCTTATTATAGCACCTAATTTATCTCTTAGTTCTACTCTTGTCATTTTTTTAACATCTGTATCATCAACTATAACGGCAACATCAATATCATGAGAAGTTGCATCACCCCTAAACATTGAACCAACACAAACATAACTTACAATATATTTTTCAAATCTCTTTAAAACCATATTTTTATGGACAATCGATATTTTAATTGATGAAAGTAAATCTTTTGGATCGTAAATTGGTGCTGCTGCCGCAATTGTTTCCATCACTTCCATTTTCCCATCAAAACAAGTTTCTCTTAATTCATAAATATCCATAACGTTAGGAAGAATTTTTTTATCGATTGTTTCTGCAATTTTTTTTATCGATTTATTAATCCCATCTCTTTTAACAAAACCATCCTTATTTCCAGAGATAAGATCTTTGATGAGAACTAGCATATTGATTGCTTTCTTTAATTTCTCCTTCATTTCAGGAGTGTCAGTTGGAAGAATTTTTGCAGGTGGTAATAATGCAATTCCAATAAGTACATCTTTGTGTTCTTTAATTAAAGATTTTTTAAATTTTTCTGTAAGATCTTTTATTTTTTTTAATTTTTCTTGAGCTTCTTTAGGTATTTCCGGTAAAGAAATCTCCTGTTCAAGAATTGTACTTGGAATCTCAGAATTCTTTTCAGTCATTTTTAAAGAGTTAGGGAAGTTAGTATATAAAGTTTTCTTTTAGATTTTATTAGATTCTAATAATTGATGAACGCGATAGTAATTCAGCATAACTTCATAGAAGCACATACAACAATAAATGAAATATCCTGGGAGAAAGCGGGTGTCAAATTAGTACTAAGTGAGAATCGATGGTTAGATCTAATCAAGATTGGTAGTAAATATTGCAAAGAAGACTAAACAAATTATTTACTTTTAGCTTTCAAGGTCTAAGAATACAAAAGTGTTCTACAGAGCCTGTGCTTCCAAACTTTTATAAACATAAGTTAAATTTATATAACTATGACAAAATTGCTTTTAACATCTACGGGGCTTGCAAACCAAAATATCACGAATCAGTTTTTGCAAATAATTGATAAGCCAGTTTCTCAAATCAAAATTATTTTTGTTCCCACCGCATCAAGAACCGATGAAGAAATTAAATATGTTCATGAATCAAAAAAAGAGCTTCTTGATTTAGGCATTCTTGAAAATAACATCAAAATTTTGAATTTAGATAGTCCTGTTTCATTTCAAGAAGTTGAAGATTTTGATGTTATTTATGTATGTGGTGGAAACACTTTTTACTTGTTGAAAAAAGTCAGAGAAACTGGCTTTGATAAAATTATTATTGAATTTGCAAAAACTGATAAACTTTATTTTGGAGTGAGTGCTGGCAGTATTTTGGTTTGTCCAAGCATTGATATTGCAAGCCCTTTTGACGAGAATGATTTCAATTTGACTGATTTAACTGGATTAAATTTAACTGATGTAATTGTTTCCCCTCACTACAAAGATGAGGAAAAAACAATCATTGATGATTTCAAGAAAAAGTCGCAATATGAAGTTGTGCCTCTTACTAATGAACAAGCATTATTAGTAATTGACGGGGAAACAAAAATAGTGGAATAGCGCGCACATTTGGAACTCAATGGAACGCTACGCTCTCACGTCATTACTTTAGTGGAATATAATAAGGGAAGCCGTCCCACAATTCCAGAAACATTCGTCTCAAAACCAAAAAGTCATGTTTCTTTTCCTAATAACTCCCAAGCTCAATAATTAATAAGTTTTATATACTTTTTTTATTTAATTTATTCATGGTAGTAAAGAAAAAAATAACAAAAAAAGAAAAAAAGAATTTTACTACAAAAAAGAAAAAGAATAAATTTGGAAGAATAACTGAAATAAAACAAGAAAAGAAAGAAAAAATAATCCAAAGGTTACCAGTTGTGAAATTACCTAAACAACAGAAATTAGAAGATTTTTCTATGGAAGACTTTAAATTTCCACCTTTAGAAATGGATCCTGTGGAAATTAAATCTAAAAAAATAGGTTTTTGGGAAAAAATTTTAGGAAAAAAGAGAACTAAATCCTAGAAATTAAACACTAAATATTGAAGTGTAAAATAATTGTATCACATTAACTAAAATAGTAACGTTTATATATTTTCTTAGAGTCTTGAATTAATTTTAAAATGCTAAGTGATGTATTTAAGAAATCAAAGGGTGTTGACTTATTTCATGGGATTTTAGGTCAAGAGAAGGTAAAAAAACAGATAATCTCTGCCTTAATTATGAAAAGGCATATAATTCTTGTAGGTCCACCTGGAACAGGAAAAACTAGTTTAGCTAAAAGCATTGCAAAATTATTACCTACTTTAGAGATTGAAGATAAAATAAGTGGTAAGAAAAGAAAATTAAGTGGTGAAGAGAGATTCATAAGGATTCAAGGATCACCAGATTTAACAGTTGAAGATATTTTAGGAGATATTGATCCTGTTAAAGCCTTAAAATTTGGAGCTTTATCTATTGAAGCTTTTACACAAGGAAAAATCTTTAAAGCAAATAAAGGAGTTTTATTTTTCGATGAATTAAATAGAGCACCAGAAAAATTACAAAATGCATTATTGCAGGTTCTTGAAGAAGGAAAATGTACAATTGGAAGTTATGATGTTGATTTTGATACTGACTTTATATTTATTGGTACAATGAACCCAGAAGATTATTCTGGCACAGAAAAACTATCTGAAGTTTTATTAGATAGATTTGATTTGATTAACATTCATTACCCTCATAGAATTGAAACTGAGATTCAAATTGTAAATGAGAATTCTGAACATCTAAAAGAAGTAAATTTCCCTAGAGAGTTACTTAATACAGTTATTGAATTTATACACGATTTGAGAAAAAGTAAAGACTTAGAAAAATTTCCATCTGTAAGAGCTTCAATGGGATTATATGAGAGAGCACAGGCAAACGCATTCTTAAATCATAGAAAGGATGTTATAATGGATGATGTTATGGAAGCTTATTTTTCTGTTTTAGCCCACAGAATGAAATTAAAACCTTCAGTAAGATACTTAATGAATACTGAAACTTTTATCAATAAACAGTTTAAGGATTTTCTTGAAGCTAAAGGGTTAAAAAGTGATTTACCCCAGATCTGAAATTGGAGAATTTCAACAACACGAAGAAACTTCCAATTCTGATTTTGATGAAGGATTAGTTCAATCTTTAGTTGAGGGTAATAAGGAAAGATCAGAACAAGGAAGGATGTTAGAATCTTCAATAAATCAAGGTTTATTTTCTTTTAATCCAGAGCATCTGTATGATAAATTAGTTCAAGATTATAATGCTGCAGAAAAAATATACGGGGAAGGAATGTTAAGAGCTGTGACTGGTGATGATCCTAATGCTTTGAAAAAAAACTTAAGATTCCCTGAGTACAAAAAACAACTTAAAGAGAAGATTAAACATAAAGCAGAGCAAATGAAAAGAGAAGGATTATTACAAAAAGATTATTCTATTACCGAAAAAGGATTTGAATTAGCTTCTTTAACATTATATACAGAAGAGCTGGATAAACTTGAAACGAAAGGTTTGGGAGAAAGAAAAAGTAAAGATAAATCCCATTATGGTGAGAGAATGGATGTAAAAGATTATAGAAAAGGTGACAGATATAAAGATATTACAATTAAAAAATCAATTAGACACGCAATAAGAAGGGGCCATTTAAAATTAGAAGTGGAAGATTTGAAAGTTCATGAACGTGAAAGTAGAGGAAAGATTTATGTCATTTATGGATTAGATGCTTCGGGTTCAATGAAAGGAGATAAGATTGGAATGTGTAAAAAAGCAGGTGTTGCTTTAGCTTATAGAGCAATACAAGAAAGAGATAAGGTAGGATTAGTTGTGTTTGGTTCTGAAGTTGAAGATGTAGTTTATCCTACAAGTGATTTTGGTTTATTTTTGAAAGCTATTGTAAGAATAAGAGCAAGAAAACAAACAGATATTGCTAAAACTATTGAAAGTGCAATAAGATTATTTCCCCATGAGAATATTACAAAACATTTAGTATTAATTACTGATGCTGTTCCAACTGTAGGCTCTGATCCTGAAGGGCAGACTTTAAGTTTAGTAAGTAGGGCTAAAGATGTTGGAATTACAGTTTCTGTAATAGGAATTGGAATAAATGAAGAGGGAATTGAATTAGCTAAAAAAATAGTTGAGATTGGGGAAGGAAGATTATATGTTGTTAAGGATTTAAATAATTTAGATAGTATAGTTATTGAAGATTATTATAGTTTATAATTTCAAAGTAGAAGAGTTTATATTATTTTTTGGTTTTACATTCTTATGATAAAATTTATTTATTTTGATATTGGGAAAGTCCTAAATCCCTCTCTATTTAGAAAATGGAGAAAAGAGATTATTAAAAAATCTGGAAAAAGTATGAATGGATTAAATAAAATCTTTGAGAAAAATTGGTTCTCTTATATGAACGGTGAAATGCAAGATTCAGAATTCTGGAAATTAGTATGTAATTATTTAGAATTAGAAGAGAATTATGTTAAAGAGAAATTAAGAAAAAGATTTAAGGTGAATTGGTATCTTAAATATTTTATATGGAGAAATAAGAAAAAATATAGGTTTGGAATTATTTCAAACAATACACCTTTTACACAAAAGTTATTTGAAGATAATTTTAATTTAAATAATTTCGAAGTTTTAATTTTCTCACAAGAGGTTCACTTAGTAAAACCCGGTAAAGAGATATATCAACTTGCAATTAAAAAAACGAACATTAAACCCTCTGAGATTTTATTCATAGATGATAAAGAATCTAATGTAAATGCTGCTAAAGAATTAGGTATTAATGGATTTGTATTTGAAAATAATAAACAATTCAGAAGAGAGTTTAAGCAATATGAAAGAATTAAATAAAGAGTTTTTCTCTAAAGAGACTTTAGAAATAGCTAAAAATCTGATAGGAAAAGTAATTGAGGTTAATAATTTTAAGGCAAGAATAATTGAAGTAGAAGCTTACAAACAAGATGAAGCTTCACATGCTTTTACAAAAACTTCTAGAAGTCAATTAATGTATGAGACTTATGGTCATGTTTATGTGTATTTAATTTATGGGATTTATTATTGTTTGAACTTTACAACAGAAAAAAATGGTGTTGGAGCAGTGTTAATAAGAGCTTTAGAACCTTTAAATGTTACAGATAAAAAAATATATTCTGGTCCTGGAAAATTATGTAAGGCTTTGGGCAGCAATAAAACATATAATGGATCAAAAATTGGAGAGAAAATTAAAATTTATGATGATGGAACTAAATTTGAAATTAAAAATTCTAAAAGAATTGGAATCACAAAAGCTAAAGATTTAGAATGGAGATTTTATATAAGTAGACAGGAAAGTAAACTGATTTAATAGGTAAGATTGGAGAAAAAGAGTCTGAAGTAATACGCAATATTGTTCTTGCTTATTTATCTGAAAAAGAATATCTGAAAAGTAAAGCGCAATTACTATCAAGTAATTAAAGATTTATAAAGTTTTAGATTTACCATTTAGATAAATATTGGAGAAATAAACGATGAAATTGGGAAACCCGCTAGGATATAGACATGCTTTAGATACAAGATATAGGTTTAAAAGAGCTTTTGATTGTACCATTGGAGAATTAGATAGTGCTAAAGTTCAAGCTGTTAAATTAGAGAGGTTTGATTTTGAAACTTTAATAGGAATACATGGACTAGATAATGGCATTTGATTTTAAAAAAGTAAAAGAGAGTATAGAAAGAATCTCTTCGGAAGGCTTCTTAGAACATCCGAGATTTAGAGAATTTGAACAAATAGCAAACGGATCTTTAGAGAGATGTGACTTAAAAATTGGATGGAAGTGGATGTATCAAAATGAAAATATTAGGCAAACAAATCTACGCCATTTAACAAATCTTCTTGTTTTATCAGATGGAGACATTAATGAGTGGAGAGTGATGGATCTTGGGTGTGGGGCTCCAGAGGATTATTCTGGAGATACTAATTATCATCATAAAGGCTATCTTCCTTACAAGGCAGAAGTACTAAGTGATCTTGGAGCAAAAGTGGTTGGAGTAGATTTCAGGCAAAATTCTAATGCTTCATATGAACATAGGGTTGTAAACTTTGGAGAATTCTATAATCAATATGATGGTGGAGATTTGGGTAATGAAGATCGTGCTAAAGAAAAATTAAATGGAAACTTTGATTTGGTTATCGGAACTTCTTTAACAATTGGAGGGCTAACAAAAGATAGTGATGGTTATGATACTCTTGCTTATTTGTTGGGAGTTTGTGCAAAACCTAGCCAAGTACAGTTTTTTGATCCACTTTTTATTCCATATTTAAGTCGTGGAACAAAAGATAGATTTATTCGAAGATTAAGAAAGTCAGGTATTAATCTAATGGTTGTTAGAGGTAATTCTATTGGAATTAAAGAGTAAATTTCTAAAAATGTAAGTTTTTTATAGTAAGATCTCTTCTTTTGATTATGTTTACAAAAGAAGAAGAAAAAGATATTTACAATTACTGGTACAATAATCTAAAAGGTTTTAAATTTACACATACAACTTCAAGCATAATTGCTGAAGAAATTTTAAAAAAAGGTTTAGATCCAAGAAAAAGATTGGACATATTTAAAGATGCTATTATATTAAATGGTTTATTAAGAAAGTATGCATTATTCAGAACTGATTCTTTGGATCCTTATGTTCTTGAAAGAAATTACTTCTTTGTCTCCCCGATGAAAGTATATGTTCATTATAAAATCCCCGAAGTTTTAATGCATCTCTTAGATTTTGCAATACCCTCAATTAAAAAACTTGAGATTGTCTTACCAACAAACGGAAATTTTGATCTTTTTGAAAAAACCATGAAAGAATCAGGAATAAAAATTTATACAACAAAGGATAACTATGAGAGCATTAACTTTGATGAGTTCAGAAGAGATCTTAATGAAATAAAAGTTTTAACTATACAAATAAAACAATTTGAAGAAAATTCTACTAGTGTTACTTTATTTATCAATAATGAAGCTATTCTAAATTTACTTCCAGAAACATTAAGAAGAATTTTAACAGATTTTGAATACTTCAAATCGACAATTTTCTTATGGCCTAATGATAAACCCAAAGATGTACACAAGTATGTTGAAGATATTTTAAGAAATAATGAAATAATTGTCACAAAAAAAATTAATAAGAAATATATTACAATGGCCATATCCGAGCAATAGTTACTGGACATTTTATTTTTTCTCTGTCTGTAATGAATTCTCTTTCATAACATTCTGCTCTGAAACAGAAGTTATTTTGATATCCAACAACAAGAGGTTTCTGAAGTTCCTCAGCTAATCTTATAGGACGCCAAATGTGCCATTCAGTTTGTACGCTATCTGGGAAAATAGGATCTTGATAACCATCACAAACATAATCACAAAGGTAGACAATTGCATCAACACTTTTATTTGCAGAAAATTTCTCAAATGGTTCAATTACTCTTCTTGTTTTTTCAGCTTTAGCAGTTTTATCCAAACTGCCATTATAAAATGATTGTCCAGATCTATCAGGTGCAATAGTAACAAGAACATTATCTGTACCAAGACGTGCTTGCAATTCAGCTATATAGGGGTGCCTGTTTGAAATTTTATGAGAAAGATGAATGTACAATGATGCAGCACTTTCTGGAATCGCACCAAAGAAACCATCCCTTGCAACAGCTTTTCTAGAAGTAAATTCTCTTTCTTCTTTTTCTGCTATCCCTTTAAGCAAAGTTTGCAAAGTACGGAATGCCTCTTCTTGATTTTGTTCTAGCATTTTATTAATCCTCCATCCATCTAGTAAATTTTTGTTTATCTAAATCCATAAAATTGAAATTTCTTACACCACATTCTTCTAACTCTTTTAGTCTTGTCTGTGATAATGGATTAAAAAAGAAGTATCCTACAATTGTTTTTTCAGGAACACTTCTCCTTACAGCAATTGCAAAACTAGCCCCCATTTCAGAATCCCTATTCTCTTCTACAAGTATCGCGTCCAGAGATCTCTCAGAAGCATAGCTTGGCTGAAAATCATCTTGGGAGAATATCTCAACCTCATAATCAAATGCTTTGTAAATTAGCTCAAGAACCTTGTAAATTGCTCTGTCTTCGTTTTTTATAATACCAAGTTTCATTTTAACAAAACCTCCAATACTTTATTCCAATCTTTTCTTTCACCTTCAATAAATGGAGCATGAAAAATCCCCACTCTAGAATCATTTACTCTATAAATATATGAATCAGAATCATGCCAATATGCCCCACTAATCGGATCGATAGCCGCAGAAATTGGATGATTATGATGATTAATGTCAGTAACAACACCAATATAAGGGACCCCATTCTTTGCAGCAAGAAATGCTAAAGGAAATCCAAAGGGCAATAAGTCAAAAATATATTTCATACCCTCAGGCCCCATTGTTTCTCTATTGCCTTTAGGCATCATTAAATCTGTAAGTAAAACTCCATAAGATCCTTCTCCCAAAAGAAGTTTTTCTCCTTCAGCATAATTTCTTGCTAGTGTAAGTTTATGGTCTTTAAATTGTTCTAAAGCACTTTCTCTATGTCTTTCAGTATCTTCAATAATTAAGATATCTAATTTGTCTTCCATTCTTTTATTTAGAGATTTAAGAAAACTTAAAAAAGTATCTAAATTAGAATACTACAATCAACTGGATATTTAGAAAGCTTTTTAATCATTAATTTGGTCTTTTTTTTTACTGGCCCCGTAGCTCAGTTTGGATAGAGCGCTTCCCTCCTAAGGAAGAGGTCGAGGGTTCGAATCCCTTCGGGGCCGTATTTTTTACAAATTAATTAAATGAAAACCCTATATATACTTATTATAGACCTAACTTCTGAAAAATTAGTAAAATTTATGGGAAAATTATATAAACGGACTGATTTTAATTTATGTTAAGATGAAGGTTCAATTAACTTTTGATACTGAATTAGAAAAAATAGATGATTTAATTAAACTGAGGGACTGGGTGCAGGATTTAATTAGTAAGAAAGATAAAAACGTGAATGGAGCAACACAAGAAATAAAACCAATTCAAGCTAGTACACCTATTCAAACATCTCAGCCTACAAACAAAGCAAGAACTACTGGTGGATCAAGTGTTGTACCTTATGAGGATATGTCTGGAATTCTTTCAAGAATAGCTTCAGGTGAAAGAATAAGATAAATTTATCTACCATTGAAATTATTTTCTTTTTATGGAAGTAAGAATACAGAAATATCTTTCTGAAGCAGGAATTTGTTCTAGAAGAAAAGGTGAAGAATACATTACCCAAGGTTTAATTAAGATAAATGGAAAAGTGATTACTGAACTTGGAACTAAAATTGATACCTCTAAAGATAAAATCGAATTAAATAAAAAAATAATTATTGCTAAAAATAAATCTGTATATATTATGTTAAACAAACCTGTTGGCATTGTTACTACATGTGCCAAATATGATGAAAGATCGGTTCTGGATTTAATTAAAATTAAAGAAAGAGTTTATCCTGTTGGAAGGTTAGATAAAGATTCTGAAGGATTATTATTACTAACTAATGATGGAGTTGTAGCTTATAGATTAACACACCCAAAATTTGAACACGAAAAAGAATATGAAGTTACACTTAATAAAAATTATACTAAAGAACAGATTTCAAAATTAAGTCAGGGTGTTAAATTATTTGGAGAAAATACAAATCCTACGAGAATAAAGAGAGTTAATAAAAATAAATTTACAATCATTTTAACTGAAGGAAAGAATAGACACATAAGAAGAGTTTGTAGGAAAGTTGGATTAGAAGTTGTAAAATTAAAAAGGGTAAGGATTGTTAATTTAAGAGTTGGAGATTTAAAAGTAGGAGAATATAGAGAATTAACTAAAGTAGAATTATCTAACCTTATAAAATCTCTCGGCATATCTACAACCATGATGCAATCCTGAAATTAAACTTCTATAATATACCGGAATAAGTAAAGGATAAATATAATGTCTTTGACTTTCAAACATTTTTAAAGCTTGAATTTTCTTCTTAAAATGTGGAGTAATATCAATATAAAGTCTTGGTTTATGCTCAGTTATTACATTCCAAACTTCATAAGTAAATACACTAATCTTTTTCTTTTTGTCAATTTCTTCTAATATTTCAAGAACGATTGTGTTAACAGCCCTGTGATCAAAATGTGGATCTAAAGATGAGGTTACAAAAATTTTAGTAGGATTATATTTTCTTATTAGTTCTTTTATTTTCTTTTTTACTATTGGTTTTGTAATATACTCTTGAAGTTTTCCATCTGGCAAACCTAGAATTATACTTTCCTTTGAACCTAAAAAATTTGAGACTTCTTGAGTTTCCTTTATTCTATCCTTTACTAGAGCTTGTTTTCTTAGCCATGGAGATGCTCCTTCACCATAACTTAAAATGATTGTATATACATTATTACCCTCTAGAGCATATTTTAAAATTGTTCCACCCATCCCCAAAATTTCATCATCACTATGTGCTCCAAAAATCACTATATTTTCTTCCATGTTCCTTTTTATTAAATTAAAATTAATAAGGGTTAAGTTATTACTTGCTTATAACAACTCTTATACAGGAAAATTTATATATCAGATTAATTTCGTGAAACTTAGCTCATAATAGCTATTATAGGGGGAGAAAGATTATGAAAAAAATGTTGTGTTTGTTTGTATTATTACTAACAATATCCAGCTTTACTGTTTTGGCTGAGGAAGTACAATGTACAGATTCAGATGGTGGAGTAAATCCTTTCTGGAAAGGTGCTCTTTCTGATAAGAAATCTATATCAGGTTCTTTAAAACAAGACACTTGTTTTGATAGATTTACTGTGTTAGAGTATAGTTGTGAAAAACCAGAGGGCGAAAAAATTGGATGTGAGTTTGGATGTTCTGAAGGAACTTGTAAGGAATCAGGTTCAAGAGACTTAAGTAGTTCAAATTGTTATGATACTGATCCAGCAAATGATCCATCCATTGTAGGTTCTGTTGCTCACAGGGATATTAATACCGTTAGTAGAGATTATTGTTTTGATAGTTTCACTTTGTTTGATCAAAGTTGTGATGGGGGAGAAAAAATTTCCTGTCCATTAGGGTGTAATCCAAAAGGTTATTGTGAACAAAGAGGATCAGTTGCAAATCCACAAGAAGCATGTATCGATAGTGATGGTGGAAAGGATTATTTCACTCAAGGAGCTGTATCACATCCAAATCAAGTTGTAGAGTCAGTACAAAGAGATTTTTGTATTGAAGAGAATGTTTTAATTGAACAAACTTGTGAAGGTACATTTAGGGTTGAATGTCCAAAAGGATGCTCTCATGGTGTATGTTCTGGTGACAAAACTGCTAATGTGGAAGGAGTGTTGGTTGAGGATTCTAAATTGACTAAAGGAATTGATTTAACTAACTCTAACGATGTTGAAGAATCTGAAAGTGAAGAAGATGTTCAAGTTGAAGTTAAGCCTGACACTAATGTGAGTGATGAAGAAGAAACAAAATCCAAAACCTGGTTATGGGTATTAATTGTTGTTATTGTAATTGCAATAATTTACTTTGCAACAGGTAAGGATGAAGATGAGAAGAAGAAAGAAGATTAAATTCTTTTCTTTTTAATTTTTTTATAATATCTAATGTAGATTCTCAACTAATTTAATATAATCTTTAACTCTATTTGTAATAGATTTTAAGTAGAATTTTTCTATTCTTTCTTCAAATAAATTAAGTAACTTTTCATTTTCTGTGATCCTATAAGAGTTTTTTACCTTTTCAACAAAAAATAATTCTCTTAATCTCCTAACTTGTCTTCTAATATTAGATTGTGCAATACCTGAGAGTGGTAAACTATTATTTTTTCTATTTGCAATTACCAAATCCTGAATTCTATCTGAATCTAAAAGATTACCATGGTTCTCTAATAGAACTTGAAATATATCAACAACAATATCTCTTGAATCACCGGGTTGTAATAGACCGACTGACAAACATAATTTTCTTACTGCCTCTCTTTTATCTAAAGAATTTGGACTTTCATATTTTCTTAAAGTAATCTCCGCTAAAGGTGTATCAGTTGACCTCGTTTTTTTAATCATTAATTGATTAGTCTAATTATTGTTTAAAAAGTTTTAGGTTTTTCTAATAGAACTTGAAACTAATTAATTTTAACAATTTTAAGTTTAAACACTAACGTTCTTCCTGCTAATGGGTGATTAAAATCTAACTTAATTTTATCCTCTTTAATTTCCTTTACTCTTGCTGGTCTTTGTTGCCCCTTAATTTCCATAACTACTAATTGTTCTTTTTTCGGACTTAATCCTTTAAAATTTTCTTTAGGGACATTAACTAAGAATTGAGGGTTTTTGTCTCCATACCCATCTTTAGGTTCAATTGTAATTTCTTTTTCTTCATTTTCTTTCATTCCAATTAAAGCATCAGTAAAACCTTTTATTAGTGGAGTTTCACCAACAATAACTTTCATAGGAGAGTATTCTTTTTGTTTTTGATAAATATTATTCTCTCTGGCTATATCCTCTTTAGAAGTATCGAACATCTGACCATCTTTTACTTTCCCTTCATAATCAACTTCTATTTTTGATCCATTTTTTACAGATTTCATAATAAATGGTATGAAAGATAAAGCCTTATAAATATTTGTATTGATTCGTTATTTCAATGGATGAGAAGAATAGTGGAAAGGTTTTTGGAGTTTTTATTTTATGTGTTTCAATTCTTTCAATATTACAATTTAGTATAAAAAATATTGT
>Ga0209343_10003502_pt1 | contig 19736 bp, 19 predicted proteins | sample RifCSPlowO2_02_FD_184026 | JGI IMG/M metagenome (GOLD analysis project Ga0209343, IMG submission 184026) | Groundwater microbial communities from Rifle, Colorado - Rifle CSP2_plank lowO2_0.2 (SPAdes) (version 2) | ecosystem: Environmental > Aquatic > Deep subsurface > Groundwater | place... | reverse complement strand
CTAGGATGAAAGAGATCAGGCTCACCGACGTCGGACAGCTCAAGAACGAGCTGGCGAAATACCGCGCGGGGAAAAAGCTCGATATCCGCCTCTTCAATCAGGTGGCGCGGCTCGCGTGGCTGGGCAAGATCGTGCTATGCCCGCTCGACCCGGAAGATCCGACGTGCAAGTCCTGGCTGCTGCACCTGCAGCCGCTTGAGGGACTCGCGGCGCAAATCATCAAGGTCGACGAGGACCTCAACGGCATGCCGTTCGGCTCGCAGATTCATATCCTCGACGCGGAACAGGGCACGGCGCTCGCCTCGATCCTCCGCGGGGGAATGGAACGACGCGCCGAGGAGCTGCACACGCTCGAGGCGCGCGATTTCTACTTCGAAAGGTTTTTCCCTCAGGGGGAAAAACCTTAGATTAACTGATGCTCTGCCTGGTTTGATTCCGTGTTGTTGGCGCGACTCATCGACGTCGGCCTGCTCGATCCCGCGTTGTTTCACGCAACGTATGCCGGGATCGCGCTCGCGCTGGGCGCCCACGCATCCCCGATCGTGGTGTGGGGCAGGGCCAGGCCGCATCTTTCACTCGGGCAGGGCCAGGACGCGGCGGCGGAACTCGCCCCGGACGTCGACGTGCCGGTCGTGCGGCGTCCGCTGGGCGGCGGCGCGGTCTGGATCGACGAATGGCAGCATTGCTACGTGCTGGTCGCGCCGCTCGCACGCGTTCCGCGACGTCCGGCCGAGTGGTTCGAGTGGGGGCTGCGGCCGGCGATTGCCACCTATCGCGGCTTTGGCCTTCGCGTCGAGCGCGTCGAGCAGGACCTCTGGTTTGCCGGGCGCAAGATTGCCGGCAGCGGCGCGGCAACGCTGGGCACGTGCGCGGTCTTTGCGAGCAGCTTTCTCATCCGGTTTCCCGCCCATCGCTTCGCGGGCTGCGTGAGGGCGCCGTCGCTGGCCTATCGCGCCTGGCTCGCTGCGGGTTTGGCGAGTACGATGACTGACTGGGAGAGCCACCAGCGGCCCCCCGGAGCTGCCGCGCTCGGGCGCGCCTTCCGGGCCGCGCTGCAGGAACAGCTGGGCTGGAACCTGAGGCGCTCCGCGCTGGGCGACCGCGAACGCATTTCACGTAACGCGGCGCTCAACGACATGACGGCTGGGGACTGGACGGCAGGCGGCAAAGCCGTGCCCGGCGGCATCAGGCTCAATGCGCGTAGTTTTCTCGCCGAAACGCACTGTGCCGGGGGAACGATGCGCACGTTGAATGTTGGCGGAACCATCGTCAGACAGGAATTCGCGCCAGCGAATCAAACGTAGCATGGCGGCGCCGACAATTCGCTCGCGGCTTGAGCGCCGTCTTGTCCTTATTGCGGACGACGAGGTTGCAGTGGAGCTTCTGCGACGCGCGCTCCCGGTTGGCTGGGAGATGACGGTCGCCACCGAACTCGGCGCGTTGGGCGGTTTTTCGGATCTGCTGCAATACCGGTTCATCCTGGTCGATCTCGACGCCACGGCCTTCGATCCGGTGGAGATCATCCGCGCGGTCCGCGGCGAGCTCATGCTGAACCTCGCGATATTCTGCTTCGGTGGCGCACCCGCGGTGCGCGATGCGGCACGGCTTGGCCGCGCGGATCGCTTCTTCACGCGCGAGGAGACCGCAGAGAAACTCCCGGCATTCTGCGAGCAATTCGGCTGGGGTGGGTAGGTGCCAACCCGCGTCCTTACTAGGCAAGCACCGCGCGCGCCGACTAATCGACGTCATCTCGAGTATCGAGAAGATACGTATCAAGCAAATGCTTCGTGATTTTGATAGGCGTTACTGGAATACGTGATGGTAAGTCGGTTCGATACCAGGGTGAGGTTTACCCATGGGTTTACATAAGCATATCTTGGTAGCGTTGGAGTATGGCTCGTTTATATTGGGTAAACGGGTTGTCCTCGTTTTTGTTCTGCGTGATGGACCAGACCAACGCCCCGTCTCGAAAAAGGGTGTCGCAAAATATCTCAATTGGCAGATGATCGATGCTGCCACCATATGTCCTTTCGCAACGCTGTGCGCAAACGTACAAGGCAATCTGGTCCATGTACAGACGCGCCTGACCTCGCGCAAGGTTTGTGGATAGAAATGTACCGAGCTCCGCAAGGAAACGCTCGGCCGCGGGCATCCTGCGAAACGTCGTCACGCCGGCTAGATAACGGTGCCAGAGCGGTTCGTGCGGTGCACGCACCAGGCCGATATCACCACATCGCTCCAAAGCGGGGCCAAGATCATCGCGTAGCAAACTGTCTGCGTCCAGCATTACGATGCGCGTATCGGTAGTCAACAGCAATTGATAAAGACGGACGAACCGCGCGCAAGCACAATACAGACCCTTGCCACCATAACGGTCAAAATCCACTGCCTCCCAAGTCACGCTGAGCGGCAATACAACAACCGATTGCAGGCGGCGCAGTGCGGTCCATGCTTCAGAGGTAGGGTTGAACAAATGCAGATGAATCGCGCCGCTACGGCATTTTTCACTAATCGAACAGACCAGCGCGATTCCATATTCGAGGAAATAATTTGTATCGCAACAGATAAAGTAGATGAGGCCATCAGAACGAAACTGCGGAAATGGTAAACCATCGATAGCGGGAAGGTGCTCGGGATGAAGGACACGAGCCTGGTCGGGTCCACAAAACGCACTCCAATCGAACACCGGATCGAGTGCAGGAATCCCGCAATTAAGCTCGAACTGCGCTGCGATTATGCATAAATCGTTTGCCCCCGCAAACGCTTCTGCTTCAAGATCGCGTGCTATTCGTGCCGCCGCGAGTGCATGCTGCGAATCATCGTTCAATGTATAGAGCAACGCGAGCACTGCTTGGGCGTAACCAAGTTGTGGATCAGCACTGACGGCCTGCTCTATCAGGTAGATGGCCGACCGCACTCGGCGATGCAAAATGAGCAGCAGCGCCCAATTAAGCAAGTGACCGGATAGGGCCGGATTGTCCACCCGCCCCTGTCCGGATATTATCGGCAGATCTACACCGGGTCTTGGTGCGGGTAGCGTAACACTGCGCAACCTTCCAAGCCAGTCTGGATGTACTTTTTTCCAAGGCAAACCTTCATCACTGAAGCTATCTGCGTGGGTAGCATATCGGGGAAAAGCCCGCGAATACAATAAGAGAGCGTCCTCTTCTCGCTGCTGCAGCAACCGTGCGTCTCCTAGTGCAGCAAGGTATAACTGATTTCCCGGAACCAGTTCGCTCGCCCGCTCCAAGAAGCGCGCTCCCAAGTCAGCATTGCCGCTTCGGCACGCGAGTAATCCCAGGAGATAATAGGCATCCGCGAGTTGCGGCTCAAGCTTTAATGCTGCGTCGCATAGCACGCGAGCCTCAGGGTAATCGCCCATAGCGTAGCAATCGAATGCGCTATGCAACTTGCTTTGGGCGATGCCGGACCTGCGCTTGCGCCAAGCTCGAACCAGGTCTCCCAATATATTGACGAGCATCTACTGATATTGCACCTAGGGAAACTCCGAACAAGTCTCCGCGAATCGTGTCCGATCGGGAGCACCAAACGCGGGCTGGTGCACGGCCTGGTCACGGGTCGGGCCAACGAAGCGGACATCACGCGCCTGGATGAGCTGTTGCACGGCGAGGACTCCGAGCTCTATGGCGATCAGGCCGACTGGAGCGAGGATCACCGTCTGCAATGCAAGCATGCGGGCATTCGCTACCGGGTGAACCGTCGGGCAAAACCCGGTAAAGAGCTCACCAAGCACGAGAAATTGATCAACCGCAGCCGCTCGCGAAACCGTACCTGCGGCGGTTTCCCTTCCTTGCGGTGAAGCGCCTGTGGGGCTTTACCAAGGTGAGGTACCGCGGGCCCTACAAGGACGCGGTGCACGCCTTTGCCGCCTTCGCTCTCTCGAATCTGCATCTCATGCGGCGACGATTGTTGCCGCCAGGGGCTCAGTATGTCGTGTGAACGCAACATACAGCGGTCGGAGTCCCGAATACGGCTCCGAGAGCACAAGACAGAGTTGGTAACCGCTCCGACGTCGGTACTGACCAACTCAACAACCGAAACCTCACGCAGGCTCATCGCTCGTGCAGACCTTCGCAAAAACGCCTTACCTAACTTTTGGCGGCAGGCTGTTTCTGGCAGCCGTCCCGAGCAGCCGGCGCAGTGCGGCGAACAGGCGCTTCACGCCCCGCCAGATTCTCGGCACGAGCCAGACCGCGAGACCGATGAACAGCGCCAGCAGAACGAGGAAGAGTAACGGGTACTTGAGCGCCGCGTACAGTCCGAGCACGGAAATCGCGTCTTCTCCAAGCGATGCCGCCCAGTTGGACACCGGTTCGGGCGAAGTGTTGATGAGCGCCCGGCTCCCGGCCTTGGTGAGATGTGTGCCGGCGGCGATGACCCCGCCCAGCAGCCCAGCGGCCACCGCAAGTCCCGGGTCCGCGCTGGCGACTGCCGCCGCGGCGAGCACGGCGCCCGCCGGAATCCGGATGAAGGTGTGAACGGCGTCCCACACCGTGTCGACGCCGGGAACCTTGTCGGCGAAGAATTCCAGGCCGAAGAGCACGCCCGACACGACCATTACCGCCGGGTGGGACAGAACGTGCAGATTCGCGGGCAGCTCGTAGATCCCGGCGTGATGCAGAACGCCCAGGAAGAACAGAACGGCATAGACGCGCATCCCGCTCGCCCAACCCAGGCCCGCGGCCGTGGCGATCAGCGTCAACGCGTCCATGGTCGGCTCACGCCAGCTTGTGCAGCTGCTGTTCCAACTGTTCGAGCGTTGCGCGGAACCGGGCAAGACGCTCCGTTTCCTGCAGCACCACGGGCGCTGGGGCCTTTCCGAGAAAATTCGGATTGGCGAGCCTGGACTCGGATTTTCCAATCTCGGCTTCGGTCCGCGCCTTTTCCTTGTTGAGCCGTGCGCGCTCCGCTGCCACGTCGATCTCGACCTTGAGCATCAACCGGCAGTCGCCGACGATCGACACCGGTGCCTCCGCCACCGGCAGTTCCGCTACAACCACCACCTCCGACAGCCGTGCCAGCGCCGAAAGGTACGGCACATATGGCGTGATCTGCGTCTGCCCGGCCTGTACCAGCAAAGGCAGTTTCTGCGACGGCGCGACATTCATTTCGCTGCGCAAAGTGCGGCAGGCCGTGGTCAGGCGTTTGAGCATATCGACCTCCTGCTCCGCGGCCTCGTCGATCTTCGCGGCCCCGGGCTCGGGATAGCGCTGCAGCATGATCGACGGCCCGCCGCGGGCGGCGAGCGGGGCAATCTTCTGCCACAACTCCTCGGTGATGAACGGCATGACCGGGTGCGTGAGCCGCAGGATGGCTTCGAGCACTCTCACCAGCGTGCGGCGGGTGCCCCGCTGCTGCGCCTCGCTGCCGGTGGCGAGCTGTACCTTGGCAAGCTCCACATACCAGTCGCAGTATTCGTCCCACACGAGCCCGTAGATCGCGCGCGCGAGATTGTCGAAGCGGTACTCGCGGAACGCCGCGCGCGCATCGGCCGCCGCGCGGTGCAGGCGGCTCGCGACCCAGCGGTCCGCCGCTGACAGCTCGACCGCGAGCGAATCGTCCACCCCCGTGTCCCGCCCGGCACAATTCATGAGCACGAAGCGCGAGGCGTTCCACAGCTTGTTGCAGAAGTTGCGGTAGCCGTCGCAGCGCGAGAGATCGAACTTGATGTCGCGCCCATGCGAGGCGAGGCTCGCGAAAGTAAAGCGCAAGGCATCGGTGCCGAACGCGGGAATGCCGTCGGGGAAATGCTTGCGGGTCGTGCGGACAATGCTCTCGGCTTGCCTCGGATCCATCAGATTGGCGGTGCGCTTTTCGACCAGCGACTCGAGGCTGATGCCGTCGACCAGGTCCAGCGGATCGAGGATGTTGCCCTTCGACTTGCTCATCTTCTGGCCTTCCGCATCGCGCACCAGCCCGGTCACGTAGACTTCGCGGAACGGCACCTTGCCGGTGAAATGCAGGGTCATCATGACCATGCGCGCCACCCAGAAGAAAATGATGTCGAATCCTGTCACCAGCACGCTGGAGGGAAGATAGAGCCTCAGCGCCGGATTGTCGCGCGGCCAGTCGAGCGTGGAGAATGGCCACAGGGCGGACGAGAACCAGGTATCCAGAACATCGTCGTCCTGCCGCAGTTCGGTGGCGGTCGCGCTTTCGCCGGCCTGGATGCGCTCGGCAAGCGCCTGATCGTGCTGGGCCTGCGCCTCGGCGCGCGTGCGCGCGACGTAAACGTTGCCCTCGCCGTCATACCAGGCCGGGATGCGGTGACCCCACCACAACTGGCGCGAGATGCACCAGTCCTGGATATTGTTGAGCCACTGGTTGTAGGTATTGGTCCAGTTCTCCGGGACGAACTTCACTTCGCCGCGCGCGACCGCGTCGAGCCCGGCGCGGGCGAGCGAGTCCATCCTGACGAACCACTGGTCGGTCAGCATGGGCTCCACCACCGCGTCGGTGCGGCCGCAGCGCGGCACCATGAGCTTGTGCGGCTTGGTCTCCGCGAGCAGGCCCTGTTCCTCGAGGTCGGCCAGTATCCGGGCGCGCGCCTCGAATCGGTCCAGCCCGCGGTAGGCCACGGGCGCGTTGTCGTTGATCCGCGCGTCGAGGGTGAAGATATTGATCGGCTCGAGTTTGTGCCGCTCGCCCACCCGGTAGTCGTTGAAGTCGTGCGCGGGCGTGATCTTGACGCACCCGGTGCCGAACTCGGGATCGACGTAGTCGTCGGCGATCACGGGAACCTGGCGGCCGGAGAGCGGCAGCACGACGCGGCTGCCGACGATATCCTTGTACGCCGGATCCTCGGGGTTGACCGCGACCGCCACGTCGCCCAGCATGGTCTCGGGCCGCGTGGTGGCGACGATGACGTGACCTTCGCCCGATGCGAGCGGGTAGCGGATGTACCAGAGGTGACTGTCCTCCTCTCGCGATTCCACTTCAAGATCGGATACGGCGGTCTGCAGTACCGGGTCCCAGTTGACCAGCCGCTTGCCGCGGTAGATAAGCCCCTCCTCATGCAGGCGCACGAACACTTCGGTGACGACGCCAGACAGACCGTCGTCCATCGTGAACCGTTCGCGGCTCCAGTCGCAGGAGGCGCCGAGGCGGCGCATCTGGCGCGTGATGGTGGAACCCGAGGCTTCCTTCCATTGCCAGACGCGCTTTTCGAATTCCGCGCGCCCGATGTCGCGGCGTGAGACGCCCAGGGCCTCGAGTTGCCGCTCGACGACGATCTGTGTGGCGATGCCGGCGTGATCGGTGCCGGGCTGCCACAGCGTGTTGTAGCCGCGCATGCGGTGATAGCGGACGAGCGCATCCATGAGCGTATGCTGAAACGCGTGGCCCATATGCAGCGTCCCGGTGACATTGGGAGGCGGCAGGAGGATGCAGTGGTTGCCCGGATTCGATTCATCGAGCCCGGCCCGGAAGAAACCGCTTTCCTCCCACACCGGATACCAGTGCGCCTCGATGGCTGCCGGCTCGAAACTCTTCGCGATTTCCATCTCTGCGGGGCGCGCCTGCGGCGCAGGAAAAGCCGGAATTATAGCGGACGGTATTGCAGCGACGGCCTCTTCCCGCCGTACCTTGTCCTCGAGCGCGAGCCGCAGCTTGCCGATCTGCAGCTGCAGTGTTTCCTCGATCGAAGAGCGCACCATGGCGCCGATACTGGCGTTGACATCGTGCGTTACCTTCTGCAGGGCATGATCGAGCGCGACCCCGATTTCCGGCATGAAGCGCTCGTGCACCACCTCCGCGATCCGTTCATCGAGCTCCTGCTTGAGCTTGAGATACACGGTGTGCTCGAGGTTTTGCGCCTGCACGCGCGAGATCACCTCCACCGGCGGCGCCGGCTCCGGCGCGGGGGAACTTGCCCATCGTCCCTCGGACACGACGACCGTCTCCCCCGGCGCTTGCGCGCCGGCGCTCTCGACGTGGGCTGGCACGGGTTGAAGCGCCGGCGCGAACGCGATATCGGTAAGAGTGGGAATATCGGCGCTGCTCGTGTCGAGGGCGTCGGTAAGCAGCGCTGCCGCAGCCGGGAGCGCCCGCGCGGAGCCCGTGCCGCGGTGTCGCGCGAGCAGTGCGTCGGCACGCGCCAGCACGTCGTCACTGCCTGCCGCGTCGGGTGCTCGTGCCATGATCAATCGGCTTAGAGCGCGCGCGCCCCTGGGGCAGAGCGTGCTGCGGATCCGGGGCGGCAGCCTCCCGGCGACCTGTCACGGGCGATCTGCAAGGGCGCTACTCCGCCGTGCGCGACAGGTCGTGGCTGCGGATGTCGTATCCTCTGTCACGGTAGAAGCGGTAGCGCTCGCGCGCGAGGCGGCGATCTTCCTCATCGAGGCTCACCACCTCGATCAGACGCTGGAAGCAGCTGAACCGCGGCGGCCATTCCGGCCGCAGGTTGAGCAGGACCTGATCGTGGTCGGGCCCGGTACCATCGCTGTCGACGACGATCGGGGTGACGGAGGTGAGGGGGTCGTGCGCGAGGCAATGGGGCACGAAACCCGTGGCCGAGAAGGTCCACAGGCTGCGATCGAAGCGCGCTGCGGCGGCTGCATCGGGACACAGCACCGTCACGCGCAGTTTCCGGGCGTAAGCTTTTGCCGCAAGCCTGCAAGCGGTCGCGAGCTTGTCCTCGACGTGGGTGTAGAAGTCGATCTGGGTCATCTGTTGAATGCGGAATGCTGAATGATGAATGATGAACGTCTGATCGAGGCAGCTACATTCATCATTCCGCATTCATCATTCATCATTTGCCTCGTCCGGCGCGGTTCACCAGGAACTGGGTGAGCAGCGGCACGGGCCGTCCGGACGCGCCCTTCTCCTTGCCGCTCTTCCACGCCGTGCCCGCGATGTCCAGATGCGCCCACTTGAATTTCTTCGTGAAGCGCGCGAGAAAGCACGCGGCGGTGACGCTGCCCGCGGGACGCCCTCCGATATTCGCGAAGTCGGCAAAGTTGCTCTTCAACTGTTCCTGGTATTCGTCCCACAGCGGCATGCGCCACGCGCGATCGCAGGCAAGTTCCCCCGCCGCGAGCAGTTCGCGCGCCAGCGCATCGTCGTTGGCGAACAGACCCGAGGCGACATGCCCCAGCGCGATGACGCAGGCGCCGGTGAGCGTAGCAATGTCGACCACGGCGGCGGGCTCGAAGCGCTCCGCATAGGTGAGCGCGTCGCACAGTATGAGCCGCCCTTCGGCATCGGTGTTGAGGACTTCCACCGTCTGACCCGACATGGTGGTGACGATGTCGCCCGGCTTGGTCGCGCGTCCGCCCGGCATGTTCTCGCTCGTGGGAATCAAGCCCACGACGTTGACTGGCAGCTTCATTTCCGCCGCTGCTTTGATGGTGCCCAGAACGCTCGCCGCTCCGCACATGTCGAATTTCATCTCGTCCATTTCGGACGCCGGTTTGAGCGAGATGCCCCCGGTGTCGAAGGTGATGCCCTTGCCGACCAGCGCCACCGGTCTCTGCGATCTCGGCCCGGAGCGGTGTTCGAGAACGATCAGCTTCGGGGGCTGCGCGCTGCCAGCCGCGACCGAGAGCAACGCACCCATGCCAAGCTTCTCCATGTCCTCGCGCTCGAGCACGGTGATTTTCATGCGGTAGCGTTTTGCGACTTCGCGCGCCTGCTCGGCGAGGTAGGCCGGCGTGCATACGTTTCCGGGAAGATTGCCGAGGTCCCTGGCGAGGCTTACGCCGTGGGCCACAGCAAGCCCCTGTTCCAGCCCGGCGGCGGCACGGCGCAACTCGCCCCGGTCGCGCACACCGAGCACGAGGCGGCGCAGCGCGGGCGGCGTGCCCTCCGGTTTGCTCTTCATCTTGTCGAAGCGATAGACAGCTTCGCGGGCGACCGCCGTGGCATGCGTGATGCGCCACCTGCCATCGCGTCTTGGGACCGCAAGCTCGGTGAGGTGCAGTGTGGCTTCGGTCGCGCCCGTCGAATTGAGCACGCGCAGCGCGGCGGCGATCGCCTCGCGATAATTACGATCGCGGAACTCGCGCTCCGGCCCGAGACCGACCAGCAGCACCCGGTCGCACGCGACGTTGGGCACGTGGTGCAGCAGCAGGGTGGTGCCCGCTTTGCCTTCCATGTCGCCACCGCGAATGATCGCGCTCAGATAGCCCTTGGCCGCACGATCAAGGGCCGCCGCCGCCGTGGACAGCTTGCGCGGCTCGAACACACCGACCACCGCGCAGGCGCTTTTGATCTGAACCGGTGACGCGCATTTTGTGCTAAATTCCACGCCGAAACTCCCATGCCGATGATATGCGGTAGCTCGCTGATTATCTGCGTATTCTTCGCCAAATGCAAAGCCCCGGATGATTTTTCAGCGCGCCCTGCTGCGCGAGTTCGCAACCTCCGCGCTGGCGACATTTCTGGTGCTGCTCGGAATCACGGTCACCACCCAGCTCGTGCGCCTGCTGGGCCAGGCTGCAAGCGGCGCCGTGACGTCCGAAGGCGTCTCCGCGCTGCTTGGCTTTACCGTCGTGGGCTTCCTGCCGGTGCTGCTGTCACTCACGCTCTTCATCGCGGTGCTGATGACGCTGACGCGAAGTTACCGCGATTCGGAGATGGTGATCTGGTTCGCAAGCGGCATGAGCCTCACGCGATGGGTGCCGCCGGTTCTGGTTTTCGCCGCGCCGCTGGTTTTCACCATAGGCCTGCTGTCGTTCGTGCTGACTCCCTGGGCCGTAGGCAAGTCCGAGGAGTTTCGCCGCATGATGGCCAGCCGGGACGATGCGGCGGCCGTCTCCCCGGGTATATTCCAGGAGTCACGCCAGGCTGACCGGGTGTTTTTTGTTGAGGAGGTTTCGGGCACGCAGAACCTGTTCGCCAACGTTTTCGTGAGTTCGACGCAGCACAGGAAAATGGGCGTCATGGTGGCGGTTCGCGGCCACCAGGAGACCATGCCGAACGGCGATCGCTTCCTGGTGCTGCTGGACGGCCGGCGCTACGAGGGCGAGGCCGGCAGCCCCGAATACAAGATTTACGAGTTCGAGCGTTACGCAGTGCGGATCGAGAGTTCCGATGCCGCGGTGCGCGCGCCCACCGACCGCATGACGCCCACGCCCGAGCTCGTGCGCGCCGCAACCGCCCCGAAGCTCGCCGAGCTGTCGTGGCGCATCGGGTTGCCCGTTGCCGCTCTCATCCTGTCCCTGCTGGCGATTCCGCTGTCGTTCGTCAATCCGCGTGCCGGACGTTCGATGAACCTGGTGCTCGCGCTGCTGGTGTACGTGGTCTATAGCAACCTGCTCTCGATTGTGCAGGCCTGGATCGCGCAGTCCCGCGTCGGTTTTCTGACCGGACTGTGGGGCGTGCACGCCACGATGTTCGCGCTGCTGCTCATCCTCTTTTACCGGCGGTTGACCGTGTCCTCGCTGTTCCGGTTTTTCCGATGAGAACACTGAGCCGGTACATCGCCCGCGAGATCATCGCCGCCACGGCGCTCGTTTTCACGGCGCTCGTGCTCCTGTTCGCGTTCTTCGACCTGGTCGAGGAGATCAAGGATCTGGGGCGTGGCGCCTACCAGCTACGGCACATCCTGGTGCACGTGCTGCTCTCGGTGCCCGACCGCGTCTACGGTCTGTTTCCGATCGCGGCCCTGATCGGAACGATCTTCGCACTGGCGAACCTCGTGGCGAACTCCGAGTACACGGTCATGCGCGCATCGGGCGTGTCGCTCACCCGCATAGCCGCGGCGATCGTGCGCGTCGGGCTGGCGTTTTCGGTGCTGACATTCGTTTTTGGCGAATTCATCGCGCCGCCGGCGGAGCAGCTGGCACACCGGATCCGCTCCCAGGCAATCACCGGCCTCGTCGCCCAGGAATTCCGCTCCGGGCTGTGGATCAAGGACGGTACGAGTTTCATCAATGTGGCCGAGGTGCTGCCGGACCTGAGCCTGCGCGGTCTGCGGATCTACGATTTCGATCAGGGCTACCGGTTGCGCTCGATCCGTTTCGCCGAGCGCGGGAGCTTTCAGCGCGCGAGAACCTGGGTGCTGAGGGAGGTCGTCCAGACCTCCTTTGACGATCGCAGAACGAGCGTGCGCAGGATCGCCGAAGCGGACTGGCAGTCCGTTCTTGACCCTGCGCTGCTCAATGTGTTGCAGGTCAAGCCGGAAAAGATGTCAGCGTGGCGACTGTACTCCTATACGCAGCATCTGAAGGAGAACCGGCAGAAGGCACTGCGCTACGAAAACGCATTCTGGACGAAGGTGATGTATCCGGTGGCAGTGCTGGCCATGATGATGCTGGCGCTGCCGTTCGCCTATTTTCAGCGGCGCCAGGGCGGGGTCGGGGCCAAGATCTTTGCTGGCATCATGCTTGGCCTCGCCTTCCACTTCCTCAACAAACTGTTTTCACATCTCGGCCTGCTCTACGACTGGCCGGCGGTGTTCAGCGCGGTGCTCCCGACACTCATCGTCCTGAGCGTCGCGCTCGGCATGATGTGGTGGCAGGAAAGGCGATGATGAATGCAGAATGCTGAATGATGAATGGAAAGCCCGGTCAGCGCCATTCCGCATTCATCATTCATCATTCCGCACTATCCTCGTGCCTGCGAGGCGGTCGTGCAGGAATTGCCGATCCCGATCGAAGAACGCCCAGATGACCCCGATGCCAAGGAGAAGCGTTCCCGCCACGGCGAGCACGAACCGGTATACCGCATGGCGCAATGTGAGGGGCTCGCCCGCCGCCGTGACCAGGCGGATGCGCCATGTTTTCATCGGCAGCGTCTGGCCACCATGGCACCACTGCCAGACAAAGTAGGTACCGGCGATGAGCAACAGGAAGAGCTGAAACAACGGGCGTGCGAGAACAGGCTCCATGCGCCCCGCGAAGGCCATGAATGCAATACTGCCCGCCAGCAAGACTGCGGCGAGGATCAGGGCTTCGTAGGCAAGGCTCAGCAGGCGGCGGCCGAGGCGGGCAAGGCCATCGCCCGTCACCGACCGGGAGCTCACTGGACGGTGGGAGGAGTGGACTCCGCGGCGGTAGCGGACGGTTCCTGGCTTGGGGTAGCGGGCTCGGGCGCGGGGGAAGGATCGGGCGGCGCTTCAGCCGGAGGCGCCAGCGAATCCTGGTACTGCTGCCACTGATCCCTCATCTCCTGTCGCTTCTGTGCCGACAGCTTTCTGATCTGACGGTATCGCTCGCGCGCCGCCTCGCGCTGGGCAGGGGTCAACTTTGCCCAATCGGTCATGCGTTTCTGCAGCCGCTGCTGTGCCTGCGGTTTCATGGTGGGATAGCGGTTGGCGATCGCCACCCATTTCTTGCGGCGCGTGGCGTCCAGGCTGTCCCAGTCGGCTTGCAGCGGCGCCAGTATCTTCTGCTGCACCGGCGTCAGTTCCGACCAGGTTGGCCGGGGTGCCTTCTTGGGTGGGGGATTGCTCTGTGCAGCGATAACGGGGAAGGCGACCGACAGCCAAACGATCAGCGCAACGAGCGTTTTAGCCATGAATCGAAGCCCCTGTCGAGATAGGCGTTGATGGGCAACTCGTCCGTGAGCAATCCCGCGTCTACCTCGGCCAGTTCGCTCGCCTGGGCGTTGTAGCTCTGCCAGTACACCACCCCGAGCAACGCGGCGACCAGCGCCGCTCCCGCGAGCAGCACCTGCAGCGCGCCGGGCTGCTGATTCTGTGTGACACGGCCGATCGCTTGCGTGGCCCATGCCCATCCCCATGCCGGCGCCGCCTCGCCCTGATAGCGCGACAACGCCAATTTTCGCGCAGCGAGCAGCCGCTCGCCGACCACCGGGTCGAGATTGCGCGCGCCTTCGCGCAGACAGCCCGCAATCCTGCCCGCCAGTTCGTGGTCTGGCTGATTCATGGCTCTATCCCCTGTTTCTTCAACATCGCAGCGAGCGCGTGGGTCGCCCGCGAGCAGTGTGTCTTGACACTCCCCTCCGAGCAACCCATTATGTTTGCCGCCTCGGCAACGTCCAGTTCCTCCCAGTAACGCAGAACGAAAGCCTCGCGTTGACGGGCTGGCAGCCTTTGCAGCGCTTTCTCAATCAAAGCAAGGACTTGAGATCGTTGCAGCAAGCCGTGGGGCGATTCATCGGGCTTTGAGTCGTCGGCGGCCTCCAAAGTTTCCAACGGGTCATGCTCGTCATCGCTGTCCGCTCCGACCAAGGCCGAAATCGGGGTGGTCCACAGCGAACGCACTTTCTGGCGGCGATAGAAGTCGCGTATCGTGTTCTGCAGGATGCGCTGAAACAGCATCGGAAACTCTGCGCCAGGCCGCGCCGAATACTTTTCGCTGAGCTTCATCATCGCATCCTGTACGATGTCCAGAGCAAGGTGTTCGTCACGAACCGCGAAGAGCGCCTGTTTGAAGGCACGACGTTCGACTTCAGCCAGGAAATCCGCAAGTTCCTTGTAGGTAGCCAGTGGCGTCGCCTTCTTGTCGCTCGTGCTGCGCAGGCGGCGCGCACGGCCTCCGCCTGGCCCTTCTCCCTCGGACTCTTTCGCTCGACCGCAAGGGCCGCAGGCATCTTAGCAAAACACCCGGCACGCGCAAGTCACTCGCGATACTTTGCCGTGGGTGCCGCCGCACGCAGCCCCCATGCCGCGGCATCACGTTGCCTGCGCGTGAAAGCGCGGGCGGCCGTCAGCGCGCGATGCCGATGCGGGGCACAATGATGCACGCGTATCATGCTGTTTAATGGAGGTATTTGCTTGACCAATGTGCGGCCAGCCGGTAATGTCTCATGTTTCTGCTCTTTTTTGGCCGCGTTATGGCAATGATTACCGGCGCTGAAATCGTGGTGCGCTGCCTGCAGGAAGAAGGGGTCGAGTACGTTTTCGGCTACCCCGGCGGTGCCGTGCTCTTCCTCTACGATGAGCTGTTCAAGCAGAACAAGGTCAAGCACATACTCGTGCGCCACGAGCAGGGCGCGGTGCATGCCGCCGACGGCTACTCGAGGTCGACGGAGAAGATCGGCGTAGCGCTCGTCACTTCGGGGCCCGGCGTGACCAACGCGGTGACCGGGATTGCCACCGCCTACATGGATTCGATTCCGCAGGTGATCATCACCGGCCAGGTGCCCACGCATGCGATCGGTCAGGATGCGTTCCAGGAGTGCGACACGGTCGGCATTACGCGCCCTTGCGTGAAGCACAACTTTCTGGTGAAGGACGTGAAGGACATCGCGGTCACGATGAAGAAGGCCTTCTACATCGCGGCAACGGGGCGGCCGGGACCGGTGGTGGTCGATATCCCGAAGGATGTCACGAGCCACAAGGCGGAGTTCAGCTACCCCGCGACGATCGCGATGCGGTCGTACAACCCGGTGACCAAGGGGCACGCCGGGCAGATCAGGAAGGCGATCCAGGTGCTCGCGGGGGCCAAGCGCCCAATGATCTACACCGGCGGCGGCGTCATCCTCGGAAACGCGGCAGCGGAGCTCACGCAGCTTGTGCGCACGCTCGGCTTCCCCTGCACCAATACCCTGATGGGACTCGGGGCCTACCCGGCGACCGACCGCCAGTTCGTGGGCATGCTGGGTATGCACGGCACCTACGAGGCCAACATGGCGATGCAGCACTGCGACGTGCTGCTCGCGATCGGCGCGCGCTTCGATGACCGCGTGATCGGCAATCCCAGGCACTTCTTCGAGGAGCCGCGCACGATCATCCATGTCGATGTCGATCCGTCGTCGATTTCGAAGCGCGTCAAAGTCGACGTGCCGATCGTGGGCAACGTGCGCGACGTGCTGCGCGAGTTCATCCGCCAGATGGAGGGGGGAAAGCTGCCGCTCGATCAGGAGGCGTTGAGGACGTGGTGGACGCAGATCGAACTATGGCGCGGCCGCGATTGCCTCAAGTACGACCGGTCGGGGACCCTGATCAAGCCGCAGTTCGTCATCGAAAAACTCTACGAAGTGACCCGTGGCGACGCTTTCGTCACCTCGGATGTGGGACAGCACCAGATGTGGGCGGCGCAGTTCTACAAGTTCACCAAGCCGCGGCGCTGGATCAACTCCGGCGGCCTGGGCACCATGGGGTTCGGCCTTCCGGCGGCGATGGGCGTGCAGCTCGCCCATCCCAGGGCGGCGGTTGCGTGCGTCACGGGCGAGGCGAGCATCCAGATGTGCATCCAGGAGCTTTCCACCTGCAAGCAGTATCGGCTGCCGATCAAGATCGTGACTCTCAACAACAAGTACATGGGCATGGTGCGGCAGTGGCAGGAGTTTTTCCATGGCAACCGCTATGCCGAGTCGTACATGGACGCGCTCCCCGACTTCGTGAAGCTGGCCGAGTCCTACGGCCACGTTGGCATGAAAATCGAGAAGCCGGCCGATGTCGAGCCGGCGCTGAAGGAGGCGTTCTCGCGCAAGAAGGAACTCGTTTTCCTCGATTTCATCACCGACCAGACCGAGAACGTGTTCCCGATGGTGCCGGGGGGCAAGGGCCTCTCCGAGATGATCCTGGTCTAGTCGGAACCTACTGGGCATGCGGCACATCATTTCCGTGTTACTGGAGAACGAGGCCGGCGCGCTCTCGCGCGTTTCGGGGCTGTTCTCGGCGCGCGGCTACAACATCGAGTCGCTCACGGTCGCGCCGACCGAAGACGCGACGCTTTCGCGCATGACGATCGTGACCACCGGCTCGGACGAGGTGATCGAGCAGATCACCAAGCAGCTGAACAAGTTGATCGATGTGGTAAAGGTGATCGATCTCTCCGACGGCGACCATATCGAGCGCGAGCTGATGCTGGTCAAGGTGCGCGCCGTGGGAAGGGAACGCGAGGAAATGAAGCGCATGGCTGACATTTTCCGGGGAAGGATCATCGATGTCACCGACCGCGATTACACGATCGAACTCACGGGCACCGGCTCCAAGCTTGACGCGTTCCTGAAGGCGATCGACGCCGCGGCAATCCTGGAAACCGTGCGTACCGGCGCCTCGGGCATCGGTCGCGGGGACCGCGTTCTCAGGGTCTAGCAGGGCGTAAAGAGTGAGGAGTGACGGGTACGACCCGTTGCGGTCCACACCTCACGCCTCATACACTTAACAGAGGGAAAACATGAAGATCTACTACGATAAAGATGCCGACTTGTCGCTGATCAAGCGCAAGCGCGTTGCCATCATCGGTTACGGCTCACAGGGCCACGCGCACGCCAACAACCTGCGCGATTCGGGCGTCAAGGTCACGGTCGGTTTGCGCAAGGGCGGCGCGTCCTGGAACAAGGCGAGGAATGCGGGCGTTCCGGTGAAAAGCGTCGCCGATGCGGTGAAGGGCGCCGACGTGGTGATGATCCTGCTGCCGGACGAACACCACGCGGACGTCTACCGCGCCGAGATCGAGCCCAACATCAGGAAGGGTGCGACGCTCGCCTTCGCCCACGGCTTCAACATTCACTTCAAGCAAATCGAACCGCGCGCGGATCTCGACGTCATCATGATCGCACCGAAAGGCCCGGGCCACCTCGTGCGCTCGACCTACACCCAGGGCGGCGGTGTGCCGTCGTTGATCGCGGTGTTCCAGGACCCCTCGAAGAAGGCGCGCGATGTGGCCTTGTCCTACGCTGCGGCGATCGGCGCCGCGCGCGCCGGCGTGATCGAGACTACGTTCCGCGAGGAATGCGAGACCGATCTTTTCGGCGAGCAGGTGGTGCTGTGCGGCGGGTTGACGGCTCTCATCCAGGCCGGGTTCGAGACGCTGGTCGACGCGGGATACGCCCCGGAGATGGCCTATTTCGAGTGCGTGCACGAGGTAAAGCTCATCGTCGACCTGATCTACGAGGGCGGCATCGCGAACATGCGCTACTCGGTATCGAACACGGCGGAGTACGGCGACTTCACCCGCGGTCCGCGTATCGTCAACGAGCAGACGCGCACGGAGATGAAGAAAATCCTCCATGACATCCAGACCGGGCAGTTCGCCAAGGAGTTCATCCTCGAGAACAAGGCGGGGGCCCCGACGCTGAAGGCGATGCGCCGCATCGGCCAGGCGCACCCGGTGGAGGTCGTGGGCGCGCGGTTGCGCGACATGATGCCCTGGATCAAGGTGAACCGGCTGGTGGACCAGTCGAAGAATTAGCGCGGAGTGATGAGTGATGAGCGAGGAGCAAAGGCCGCACGCGCTTACGCCTCACGCCCTGCGGCTCACGCCGCCGGGCGCAAGCGCTTATCCGCATCCCGTGATCGCCAGGGAGGGCTGGCCATTCATTGCCGGCTCGGTCGCGGCGGCCGTTCTCGTGCACTGGCTCGCGGGCCCGTGGTGGGCGGCGCTGCCGTGGTTGATCGTTGCGTTCATGGTGCAGTTCTTCCGCGATCCCGCGCGCGCGATCCCGCGGGAGCTGAAAGCGGTGCTCTCGCCCGCCGACGGCCGCATCGTCGCTGTCGAGCGCTCGCAGGACCCCTACCTGGGGCGCGATGCGCTCAAGATGAGCGTGTTCATGAACGTGTTCAACGCCCATTCGAACCGCAGTCCCGTGGACGGCGAGGTTCTCGACGCCTGGTATCACCCCGGCAGGTTCCTCAACGCCGAACTGTCCAAGGCATCGCTTGAAAACGAGCGCGCCGCGCTTTGGCTCCGAACGCCCGGGGGCGCCGATGTCACCTGCGTGCAGGTGGCGGGACTGATTGCCCGGCGCATACTGTGTTACGCGAGGGTCGGCCAGCAGCTCGCGCGCGGCGAGCGCTACGGGTTCATACGCTTCGGGTCGCGCGTGGATGTGTATCTGCCGCCGGCGGCTACCCTGCGGGCGAGTCTGGGCGACAAGGTCTACGCCACCGAAACGATACTCGCCGTGCTCCCGTGAGCCGCTTGGAGGGAGGCGGAGCCATATGCGGCGGCTGACAGGTTTGTCGATTCACGGCTCGCGGCTCGCGGCTCACGGTTCATGAGCATGTACGAGCAGAGGGAAACCAAGCTCTTCATCAAGTCGCGCTTCGCGCGGCGCGGCATCTACTGGCTGCCCAATCTGTTCACGACCGTGGCGCTTTTCTCCGGGTTTTACGCAATCGTGCAGGCGGTGAGCGGACGCTTCGAGCAGGCTGCGATCGGCATTTTCGTCGCGCTGGTGTTCGACGGCCTCGACGGGCGGGTGGCGCGGCTCACGCGAACCCAGAGCGCGTTTGGCGCCGAGTACGACAGCCTGTCCGACATGGTGGCGTTCGGGGTCGCGCCGGCTCTCGTCGTCTACGTCTGGGCGCTCAAGGATTTTGCGGGAATGGACAAGATCGCCCTCCTGGGGCCGTGGCTCTCCACCAAGCTGGGCTGGATCGCGGCGTTCGTCTATTGCGTATGCGCGGCGCTGCGGCTCGCGCGCTTCAACACCACGCTGGACGTGGCGGACAAGCGCTTCTTCCAGGGATTGCCCAGCCCGGCTGCGGCGTGCCTGGTCGCGGGGCTCGTGTGGGCGGTCAACGAGTACCACGTCAAGGGCGCGGACGTGAAATGGCTGGCATGGGGGTTGACCGTGTTTGCGGGGCTGACGATGGTGAGCAACCTCAAGTTCTACAGCGGCAAGGACATCAATCTGCGCAAGAGCGTGCCGTTCTCGGTGCTGGTGGGCACCGCGCTTGCCATGGTGTTCCTGATGACGGTTGCCAGCACGCTGCCCGAAATGCTGTTCTTCCTGTTCGCGGCCTACGCCGCGTCCGGTTACGTCATCTGGTTGTGGGAACGCATCAAGGGGCGCCCTGATCGCCCGCCGGTTCCGCCCGCCGCAGCCTGAAGGCGCGAACCCGGACAGTCAAGTCC
>Ga0209343_10003500_pt1 | contig 19740 bp, 17 predicted proteins | sample RifCSPlowO2_02_FD_184026 | JGI IMG/M metagenome (GOLD analysis project Ga0209343, IMG submission 184026) | Groundwater microbial communities from Rifle, Colorado - Rifle CSP2_plank lowO2_0.2 (SPAdes) (version 2) | ecosystem: Environmental > Aquatic > Deep subsurface > Groundwater | place... | reverse complement strand
GGTCGCTGAAAGCCCTGTTCCGGCGGCGTCGCCTGGTTTTCAACAACCACTCTTGGTTATGCCGGCTATATAAGGGCGCACCCCCCGGCACTTCAACCTGGCGACTATTTCAAACTATGTCGCTTGCGCCGTTCAGGCTGCTCTCGAACAGCAGTCGACTGAGGCGCGAGATGCGTTCGCCGTGGCGCTGGCTCAGTGCCTCGCGCAGCTGGAAGGCCAGCGTGGCGTGCACGCGGCGCACGCTGGGCGGCAAGGCCTCCCCTTCGCGCAGGGCATGGGGTACGGCGCGGGTCAGGCGCAGAAAGCCCTTTTCGCTGAGCACCGCCTGGTCCAGGGCGTCGTAGCCGATGGTCGAGTCGAAGCGGATATAGCCTTCCTCGGCCAGCCACAGCAGGGCACCCAGGCAGCTTTGGTGGCGGGGCGTGGGCAGGCCGAACTCGTCCGGCTCCTCGCGGCCGATCAGGTCTTCGACATACAGTGCCGCCTTGCGTGGAAATACCTGGTAAAGGCTCAGCAGGCCGGCGGCCGCGTCCTTGTAGAATTCGTCGATCTGCAGGTCCATCAGAATTTGCCAATCATCGAGGTGGGCAGGTAGGGCAGCAGGCGGCCCAGCAGGGCCCAGGGCCAGCCCGGGACATAGGCGCTGGCGGCGCGTTTGTCGATATGCCGGGCGATCAGCGCCGCGCCGCGTTCCACGTCAATCAGGAAAGGTCGGCTAGCCATATCGCTGTTCAGTGGCGTATCGATAAAGCCTGGCAGTAGCAGGGTGGTGTCGATGTTCTTGCCCAGCAGTTCGGCGCGGGTGGCCTCCATGTAGCTGATCAGGCCGGCCTTGCTCGCCGAATAGGCCGCTGTATGGGGCAGGCCGCGTTTGCCGGCCACCGAGGCGACGGCGACCAGGTGGCCGTGACCTTGTTGGCGAAACAGCGCGCAGGCGGCATCGAGGCAGGCAATCGCACCGATCAGGTTGGTTTCCAGGGTCAGTTGGGCGCGCTTGAAGTGGCCGCCCCCAGCTTTGCCGGTCAGGGCGATGCCGGCGTTGGCGATCATTCCGTCGAGCCCGCCGAGCAGGTTGGCGGCCAGGCCCACGGCGTCCTGGCAGGCGGCGTAGTCGGTCACATCCAGCGGCAGGACCACCACCTTGCGCTTAAAGCGCGCCTGCAGCTCGGCGGCCAGCAGGTGCAGGCTGTCTTCGCGGCGCGCGGCCAGGGCCAGGTCGTAACCCCTGGCCGCCAGCTCGCGGGCCAGGGCGGCACCGATGCCGGAACTGGCTCCGGTCAGCAGGTAGCGTTTGCCCTGGCTCATGGCGTTCTCCGCTTACTGTTGGTAGGTCTTGAGGAAGCTGCCGATACGGCCGATGGCCATTTCCAGCTCATCCACCCGCGGCAGGGTGACCACGCGGAAGTGATCCGGCCATGGCCAGTTGAAGGCGGTGCCCTGGACGATCAGCAGTTTCTCCGAGAGCAGCAGATCGAGAACGAATTTCTCGTCGTTATGGATTGGGCAGACCTTGGGGTCGATCTTCGGGAAGGCGTACAGCGCGCCCATGGGCTTGACGCAGCTGACCCCGGGAATGTCGTTGAGCAGCTCCCAGGTGCGGTTGCGCTGCTCCAGCAGGCGGCCGTTGGGCAGCACCAGGTCATTGATGCTCTGGTAGCCGCCCAGTGCGGTCTGGATCGCGTGCTGACTCGGCACGTTGGCGCACAGGCGCATGTTGGCGAGGATATCGATGCCTTCGATATAGCTCTGCGCGCGGTGCTTGGGCCCGGAAATCGCCACCCAGCCGGAGCGGAAACCGGCCACGCGGTAGGACTTGGACAGGCCGTTGAAGGTCAGGCAGAGCACGTCCGGGGCCAGGGAGGCAGTGGAGATATGCTGGGCTTCGTCGTAGAGGATCTTGTCGTAGATCTCGTCGGAGAACAGCACCAGGTTGTGCTGGCGTGCCAGTTCGACGATATCCATCAGCACTTCTCTGGAATACACCGCGCCGGTGGGGTTGTTCGGGTTGATCAGCACCAGGGCCTTGGTGTTCGGGGTGATCTTGGCGCGCATATCGGCGATATCGGGGAACCAGCCGGCCTGCTCGTCGCACAGGTAATGCACCGGCTTGCCGCCAGACAGGGCGACTGCAGCAGTCCACAGCGGGTAGTCCGGTGCCGGGATCAATACTTCGTCGCCGTTGTTGAGCAGCGCCTGCATGGCCATCACGATCAGCTCAGAGACGCCATTGCCGAGATAGATATCCTCGATACCAACGCCTTCTACCTGCTTTTGCTGGTAGTACTGCATGACTGCCTTACGCGCGCTGAACAGGCCTTTGGAGTCGCTATAGCCCTGGGCGGTGGGCAGGTTGCGGATCACGTCCTGAAGGATTTCTTCCGGGGCTTCAAAACCGAACGGTGCCGGGTTGCCGATATTCAGTTTGAGGATGCGATGACCTTCCTCTTCCAGGCGTTTGGCGTGCTTGAGCACCGGTCCGCGAATGTCGTAGCAGACGTTGGCCAGCTTGTTCGATTTGCTGAACTGCATGTAAGGAATCCCGAATGGTGAAACGCCGCTGAATTACCTTGCAAAAGACTCGAACTGGCAAGCCTTGGCAGGGTGTAACGCCGGTGACAGACTGGGGTCGAATGATACGTGGCAGTCCGACCTTGGCAAAGGTACTGGTCGGGCTTTTTTGTGCTCAGCACATCCATGTGCTTTACCCCTTCGGGGCTTGCGCGCAAAAACGCTCCCGGCGATTTTTTCATGTAGAGGAGACCTGTCTGTGGACAAGCTGGAAAAACCCCTGGAAGCCTGGCGCGAAGAGCTTTCCGAGGAGCAGTTTCATGTCTGTCGCCTGGGCGGCACCGAGCGCGCCTTTACCGGTCAGTACCACGACAGCAAGGTGTCGGGTATTTACCACTGCGCCTGCTGCCAGGCCGAGCTGTTCGACTCGGATGCCAAGTACGACTCCGGCAGCGGCTGGCCGAGCTACTTCCAGCCGGTCAGCAGCGAGGCCATCACCAGTGTGGATGACTTCAATCACGGCATGCATCGCATCGAAGTCAAATGCGCCAAGTGTGATGCGCATCTGGGCCATGTATTCCCCGATGGGCCGGCACCGACGGGGCTGCGTTATTGCATCAACTCGGCATCGCTCAAGCTAATACCTAAGGCTTAAGGCCATTGCATAGGCCTGCATCAGCAGGCCTTATCTTGCTGCAATTAAATTGCATGCAATTTAATTGCTCGCTATCTTGCGTCCATTCCCACACCTCAGGATGACCAGCATGAGCAACGCACTCTTCGATATTCCGCTTACCACCATCAAGGGCGAGCAGAAGACCCTGGCCGATTTCGGCGGCAAGGCCGTGCTGGTGGTCAATACCGCCAGCAAGTGCGGTTTCACCCCGCAGTACAAGGGGCTGGAAAACGTCTGGCAACAGTACAAGGACCAGGGGCTGGTGGTGCTGGGTTTCCCCTGCAACCAGTTCGGCAAGCAGGAGCCGGGTGACGAGGGTGCGATCAGCGAGTTTTGCGAGCTGAACTTCGGCGTGAGTTTCCCGCTGTTCAAGAAGGTTGATGTGAATGGCAGCGATGCCCACCCGCTGTTCGTCAATCTGAAGAAAAGCGCCCCGGGCCTGCTCGGCAGCCAGGGCATCAAGTGGAACTTCACCAAGTTTCTGCTCAGCGCCGACGGTGAGGTGATCAAGCGTTTCGCCCCGACCACCAAGCCTGAAGATCTGACTGCCGAGATCGAAGCGCTGCTGAAATGACCCAGGCCAGCTTGCACGCGGATGAAGGGCTGCAGCTGGACAACCAGCTGTGCTTCAAGCTTTACGCCGCCTCGCGGGCGGTGATCCGTGCCTACAAGCCGATGCTCGATCAGCTCGGTCTGACCTATCCGCAGTACCTGGCCATGCTGGTGCTATGGGAATGGCAGCAGCAACCGCCTGCGCAACCCACCGTGAAGGCCCTGGGCGAGCGCCTGCTGCTCGACTCCGGCACCCTGACGCCTCTGCTCAAGCGCCTGGAGGCCCAGGGGTTGCTGCTGCGCCGGCGTTCGGCCAGCGATGAGCGGGAGATGCACCTGGGGCTGACCGCAGCCGGTTGCGCCTTGCGCGAACGGGTGATGCCGCTTAAGGAGCAGCTGCTCTGTGAGCGCGGGGTCGATGCCCAAGCCCTGGCGGCGCTGCGCGGTCAGGTGGCTGTGCTGCTCGATCAGCTTGTGGCGCGTTGACGCCACAGGACGGCGCGCAACAAAGCCTCAATTGACCCTGGCAGTCAGCCACTGATCGAGCAGGGCGGCCAGTTCTTCCTTGCGGAAGGGCTTGGCCAGGTAGTCGTTCATGCCGGCTGCGCGGCAGCGCTCGCGTTCGTCGGAGAGCGCGTTGGCGGTCAAGGCGATGATTGGCAACTGCTGGTGCTCGGGGTGCTGACGGATATGGCGGGTGGTTTCATAGCCATCCATGACCGGCATATTGCAGTCCATCAGCACCAGGTCGACCTGCTGCTTCTCCAGTACCGCCAGGGCCTCGCCGCCGTGATTGGCCAGCAATACTTCGCAGCCCAGCTTGCCGAGCATGCCCTTGGCCACCAGCTGGTTGACCGGATTGTCTTCCACCAGCAGCACCCGTGCCTGGCGGCTGTTTTCCGGCTCGGCCTGAGGTTGTGTCGCCCTCGGCTCGTGTTGCCCCAGACTGCGTCGTAACGCCTGCAGCAAGGCCTGGCGGGCCAGGGGACGGGCCAGCTGTTCGATGGGGGCCAGGGCCTGGACCTGGGTTGCGGAGAGAAAGTTGCCGTAGGCGCTGACCAGCAGGATGGGCTGGTGATACGCCGTGCGCAGTTGTTGCAGGCACTGCGGACAGTCGCTGATCAGCAGGTCGGCGGGGTGGCCGTCCAGTTTGGCGTCGGGATCCAGGTGCACATAACTCAGACCCCAGGCAGGCAGCAGACTCGCCAGTTGTTCGCTGAGGCCCGAGCTGGCCGGGCTGACCACCAGAGCGCGGCCAGTCAGATGGGGGAGTTGCTGGGCGCTGGCCTGGGTGGGCAGTGGCAGGTCCATGCAGAACTGGCTGCCGAAGCCTTCCCTGGTCTCCAGGCTCAATTGCCCGTTCATGGCTTCGCAGAGCCGGCGGGTGAGGGCCAGGCCCAGGCCGGTGCCGCCGAACTGCCGGGTGATGCCGACACCGGCCTGGGCGAAGGGGTGGAAAATCCGCGTCTGAGCTTCCTCGGCGATACCGATGCCGGTGTCCCGAACGACGATTCGCACCCCCTCGGAGTGCGCGCTGACGCGAATATCGACGCGACCGAAACGGGTGAACTTGAGGGCGTTGGACAGCAGGTTGCTGACGATCTGGCGCACCCGGGTCGGGTCGCCCAGGAGCAGGGTGGGCAGTTGCGGATCGATCAGGCAGGTCAGTTCGACCCCGGGTGCAGCATTCTGCGAGAGCAGGTTGGCGGTGTCCTCGACCAGGCTGGCGAGGTCGAAGGGAATGCTTTCCAGTTCGAGCTGTCCGGCCTCGAATTTCGACAGGTCAAGGATGTCGTTGAGCAATTCCACCAGCACCTTGCCGGAGTCATGGGCGATCGACAGTTGCTGGCGCTGCTCATTGTTCAGCGGGCCATCCAGGGACAGGGCGAGCATGCCCAGCAGGCCGTTGAGTGGGGTGCGGATTTCATGGCTCATATTGGCCAGAAAGGCCGAGCGCGCCTGGGCCATGTCCAGGGCGGTGCGCCGGGCCTGTTCGAGCTCGCGGTTGGAGTCGAGCAGCCGGGTGTTGGTGGCCTCCAGTTCGGCGGTGCGCGCCGACACCACGTCTTCCAGTTGCGCCAGGTACTGGGTCAGGCGGCTTTCGGCCTGTTGCCGCTGTTCGATCTCGCTGGCGATGCTGCTCAGCTGGCGGTTGGTTACGTCGACCAGTACGCCGATTTCGTCGCGTTCGTGGTTGGGCGGGTAGGGCAATTTGCTGGTCTTGGGGCTGCGCAGGTCGCGCTCGCTGAGGGCGCTGATAAAACCGGTCAGCGGTTTGGTCAGCATGAAATAGAACATCACCAGCAGGATCAGCGAGAGCAGCAGGCTGCGGGCGAAGCCGGTCAGCAGGGTGAGCAGCGAGCGGCGCAGGAAGTGGCTGCCGAAGGCATAGGTGTCCACTTCCAGACTAAGGCTGCCGAGGGCCTCGCTGGGCGAGTGGCTGACGAACAGGGCGGTCTCGAAGTGCCGGCGTGGGCCGAACATGAAGTCGCTGAGCACCCGGTAGCGGCTTTGCATGGCCGGGCGGTTGACCGTGGCCAGGGTCAGCTGGTTGTTGTCGATGATCTCGGCACTGATGACCGCCGGCGAGCGGAGCAGACCCAGCACCAGTTCCTGGGCCAGTTCGGCGTCGATGTTGTAGGCGATCCGTGCGGCCGGGTTGTGGCTGATCTCCAGCAGCGCATTAATCTCGCGATCGATGGAGGCATCTTCGCTGGCATAATCGATGCCGACCTGCAGCACGCTGAGCACTGTGCCGAGGATAAACGCCACCAACACGGTCAGGCCGGCCTGCTTGAATGACAGGCGTTGGGTTAACGCTATATCCATATGGCTGGTGTTCTCGTGTGAGTCGCCTGCCAAGCATAGCCCATCTGTTTTACCTGACGGCAGCCCCCGGGCGGCCCTGAATATTCTGGAGTGTGTCGTGGATTCCCGTTTGAGCACTTTTTTACAGGGGGCCGAGCAGCTGATGCTCAGGCTCGAGCCCTGGTTGCCGGTGCAGCGCAGTGCAATCGACTGGCAGCAGAGCCTGGCGGCCCGCTGGCAGCGTGAAGGGCGCGGCGGTTACCTGCAACCGCTTGCGGTCAGTCTCGATCTGCGCCTGAGTGATCTGATCGGCGTGGATCGTCAGTGCGAGCAACTGGCGCGCAATACCCGGCAATTTATCCGTGGTCTGCCGGCCAATCACGCGCTGCTCTGGGGCGCGCGCGGTACGGGCAAGTCGTCCCTGGTGCGGGCGCTGCTGGCCGAACAGGCGGCGGCGGGGCTGCGCCTGATCGAGATCGAGCGCGATCATCTGGCCGACCTGCCGCGGGTGGTCGAGCAGCTGGCGGGATTGCCACAGCGCTTCGTGCTGTTCTGCGATGACCTCTCGTTCGAGTCCGGCGAGGGCGACTACCGCATGCTGAAAACCGTGCTCGATGGCTCCCTGGAGCGCGCGCCGGACAATGTCCTGCTGTACGCCACCTCCAACCGTCGTCATTTGTTGCCGGAGAAGGAAAGCGACAACCAAAACTGGCAGCGGGTCGATGGCGAGCTGCATCCCAATGAGGCGGTGGAAGACAAGATTGCCCTGTCCGATCGCTTCGGTCTGTGGCTGTCCTTCTATCCCTTTACCCAGGATCACTTTCTCGCCGTGGTGCGCCACTGGGTCGAGGTGCACGCGGCCCAGGCCGGGCTGCGCTGGGAGTGGAGCGAGGCCCTGGAAAAGGCCGCCATACGCTGGGCGTTGGGGCGCGGTAATCGCAATGGCCGCTGCGCCTATCAGTTCGCCCGGGACTGGGTCGGCCTGCAACTGCTGAGTCAAGACGATGATTGATCTGCAACAGAGTGGGCGGGGGCTCGATGGCTACCCGCTAATGTTCGCCCAACTGCAGGCGCTACTGGCCGATGAGCGCGACTTTATTGCCAATGCCGCGCAGTTTTCTGCATTCCTGTTTCAGGAGCTGGCTGATCTGAACTGGGCCGGCTTCTACCTGGCCCGGGGCGAAGAGCTGGTGCTGGGGCCCTTTCAGGGGCGGGTGGCCTGCGTGCGGATTCCCTTCGGCCGTGGGGTGTGCGGCGTGGCGGCGGCCACCCGGCAGAGCCAGCGGGTCGAGGACGTGCATGCCTTTGCCGGGCATATCGCCTGTGACAGTGCCACCGCCAGCGAGCTGGTGCTGCCACTGGTCAAGGACGGTCGGCTGATCGGTGTACTCGACCTGGACAGCCCCAGGCCGGCACGCTTTTCGCTGCAGGATCAGGCCGCTATCGAGCGGTTGGCCGAAATCTTTCTGCAATTGACGGACTGTTGAACCCGGGGCTCAGGCCTTGCCAGCCATCTTGGCCAGGGTGCGCAGCTCGCCAGGGAGGACCTTCTGCAGCGATGGCCGCGCCTTGATCCGCTCATGGAAGGCGGCCAGGTTGGGCCAGCGCTGGGCGTCCAGTTGCACGTCGCCGTGTTCCATATTGATCAGCTGGCAGGCCAGTGCCAGGTCGGCCAGGGTCAGGCTGTCGCCGACCAGGAACTCGGCGCTGCCCAGGCTTTGCTCAAGGTAGTCGAAGTGCGCCGGCAGTTTCTCGCTGAGGGCTTTTTGTACCGCCTGCTCGTCGCAGGGCTGGCCCATGCTGGGTTTCAGGGCGCGGTTGCGAAACAGGGTGAAGGTGCACAGAGGCCCCAGCTCATAGTCGGCGTATTTCTCCAGCCAGCGCACCCGGGCGCGTTGTTCGGCAGTCTGTCCGAGCAGTGGCGGTAGCTGTGGGTACTTGTCCTCGATGTACTGGCAGATCACGCTGGAGTCGGCGAGGCTGAAATCGCCATCCTTGAGCGCCGGAATCCGCCCCAGGGGGCTGAGTTCGCGGTACCAGTCCGGTTGAGCGAAGGGCAGGATAATCTCCAGCTGATAGTCCAGGGATTTTTCGTCCAGCAGCAGCCGCACCTTGCGCACATAGGGCGACAGCGGGGCACCGTAAAGCGTCAGGCTCATGGCGGGTCTCGTCTTCAGTGAGCGGCGGGCGACCTCAGTCGTAGATGTTCTTTTTCTTCCAGTCTGCTTCGCTTTCCAGGGACTCAAGACCCTGGTTCAGCTCGCTGGCTTCATCGGTGGAGGGCTGGGTCTTGTCCAGCACCATGGCATTGGCGCGGGCCAGTTGCTCTTCGAATGTCTTCAACTCGTGCTGGTAGCGGGCGGGATCATTCTGTTTGCGCAGGTATTGCGCGCCGCGCTCGAAGGCCAGGCGTGCCTGGCCTGGCTGACCTTGCTGCAGCGCCTGCTGGCCGAGGTTGCCGAAGAACTCGATATGCACCTGGGTCAACATATGGCGGATCTCTTTCAGCCAGTGCTTGGCTTCGTTGGCCGGTAGCAGGCCTTCCTGAGCCGAACGGGTCATCTGACCGTGGAGGTTTTCCAGCTGGTAGCGGATTTCCTTGGCCTTGGCCTCGGAAAGGATCTGTTGCGGCGGGTTGTTGACCGGTATCGATTCGCCGAGGGCGATCAGTTTGCGCAGCTCGTCGATGCGCGCCTTGAGTCCGCTGTTGTTCTTGTCCAGCGGCAGTAGGCGTTCGCCGAAATGCAGTTGCAGGCGGCTGAGCAGGAGTTTCAGGGCGGGGGTCATCAGCTGGCCGGGCAGGGTTTCCGCCAGGTCCTGGCTGCGCCGCAGGCGATCACTGAGGTCGGCCTTGAGGCGGGCCTTTTCCAGCTTGTTGTTCTCGACCATATGATTGATGTAAGCAATGGCCATCAATAAGGCGATGCCGGCGACAATCATTATGGTAATCACGAGTGGGGACATGGGTACAGCCTCTCGAACACCGATTTTCGTTCGAGTGTAGTGCGTTAGCCTTGAGGCTGATAGAGCGGCATCATATTCAGGGTTGAAGTCGTTGATTTATAAAATTTTTTATAGAGAGGTTGACGGCTACTGCAAGGCTCCATAGAATGCGCGCCACTTCGTAGCGCAATGCCTTAGGGCCTAACCTGCGAAAGCCGGAATAAAGTGGCATATATTCCGGGCAGTGTCCCCTTCGTCTAGTGGCCTAGGACACCGCCCTTTCACGGCGGTAACAGGGGTTCGAGTCCCCTAGGGGACGCCACTTCTTAAAGAAGTGGGTTGTTATAAAGCGGGAATAGCTCAGTTGGTAGAGCACGACCTTGCCAAGGTCGGGGTCGCGAGTTCGAGTCTCGTTTCCCGCTCCAGATTAAGGCCATCTGTTTTGGCAGATGGCCGACAAGTTCCAAGGTCCCCTTCGTCTAGTGGCCTAGGACACCGCCCTTTCACGGCGGTAACAGGGGTTCGAGTCCCCTAGGGGACGCCATTTTTGTTGTAGATACAGGCTGTATTGCGGGAATAGCTCAGTTGGTAGAGCACGACCTTGCCAAGGTCGGGGTCGCGAGTTCGAGTCTCGTTTCCCGCTCCATATAAACAAAAACGCCGCTCATTGAGCGGCGTTTTTGTTTCTACTGCTTTTGAAGTATGTAAAAAAGCCCGCCGGTAGATGCCGTGCGGGCTTTTTGCTATTTGGTTCTCAGTGTTTGCTGCCCTGGGCGGGCATGGCCAGCAACTGCTTTTCCTGGTTCCAGTCGAAGGGTTCGTCGTTCTCCTGGGCGTAGAAACGGCGTTCTTCGAGGGTCTGGTACATCTCGATTTCTTCGTCGGGCATAAAATGCAGGCAGTCGCCGCCGAAGAACCACAGCAGGTCGCGGGGGACCAGGTGGGCGATTTGCGGGTAACGCTGGAAGATCTGGCTGATCAGGTCCTGGCCAAGGTAGAGGCTGGCTTCCGGATCGCTCGGCAGGTCGTTGAGCAGTTCGTCGTAGCGCTCCAGGTACATGGCATGGCTGTCATCGAGAATCTGCTCGGCTTCGCCAAGGGCCACCAGAATGGTGCGCAAGTGGTTGAGCAGGGCGAGGTGGTGGTCGATGTGGGCGTTGGCCATGGGGCAATCCTGTAGGTGAAACGGGCGCGCAAGTATAAGGCTCGCGTCGCCCGCTGTCCTGTCTGCCTGCCTAGCGGACTTTCCCTGGCTCCAACGTCAATTCCTCCTTGGCGAAGTCGTCGACATCGATCACCACTCGGCGCGCGGCCTCGGCCTGCTGCAGCGCGTGGCCTTCCTCGGCGCTCAATACCCCGGCACCAACCGCGGCCTCGATCAGGCTTTGCCCTGGCAGTGCTTGCACCTGGTCCGCCTTGACCGCCTTGTGCAGCTTTTTCTGCAGCGGTTGTGCTTCGCGCAGCAGGTTCATGGCGTATTGCAGGGCACCCACCGGGTCCTGTTCGGCTTGCGGGCGGTAGCAACCTTCGAGCAGTTCTTCCAGGGCCGGGTCGCCGCTGTTGCGGCCGATGATTTCGGCCATCTGCGCGTCCAGTTCGTCGCTGGGGCCTTTATGGCGACGGCCGAAGGGCAGGACCAACACGCGCAGGGCGCAGCCAAGCAGTTTGTTGGGGAAGTTGCCGAGCAGTTCTTCCAGCGCCTGTTCGGCCTTGCCCAGGCTTTCTTCCACGGCCCAGCGCAGCATGGGCTGGGAATGTTCCGGGTAGCCCAGGTCGTGGTAGCGCTTGAGCGCCGCCGAGGCCAGGTACAGGTGGCTGAGAACATCGCCCAGGCGTGCGGACAGGCGCTCACGGCGTTTCAGTTCGCCACCCAGCAACATCATGCTGGTGTCGGCGAGCAGGGCGAAGGCCGCGGCCAGGCGATTGAGGGCGCGGAAGTAGGGGCGGCTGATGCGGTCCCCCGGTACCTGGCTGAAGACGCCCAGGCCGAGGCTGAGCACCAGGCTGCTGGTGGCGTTGCTGACGGCGAAGCCGATATGTTGCAGCAGCAGTGAGTCGAACTCCTGCAGCGCCTGGTCCTGGTCTTCGCGACCGGCCAGGGCCATTTCCTTGAGCACATAGGGATGGCAGCGAATTGCGCCCTGACCAAAGATCATCAGGTTGCGCGAAAGGATATTGGCCCCCTCCACGGTGATAAAGATCGGCGCACCCTGCCAGGAGCGGGCCAGGTAGTTGTTGGGGCCCATGACGATGCCCTTGCCGCCGTGCACATCCATGGCGTGGCTGATGCATTCGCGGCCACGCTCGGTCAGGTGGTACTTGAGGATGGCCGAGAGCACCGAGGGTTTTTCGCCCAGGTCCACTGCGTTGGCAGTGAGGATGCGTGCACTGTCCATCAGCCAGGCGTTGCCGCCGATCCGCGCCAGGGCTTCCTGAATGCCCTCGAAGGCGGCCAGCGGTACGTTGAACTGCTCGCGAATCTGGCTGTACTGGCCGGTGGTCAGGCTGGTGAACTTGGCGGCACCGGTACCGACTGCCGGCAGGGAGATGGAGCGGCCCACGGACAGGCAGTTCATCAACATCATCCAGCCCTTGCCGAGCATCTCCTGTCCGCCGATCAGGTAATCCAGCGGGATAAACACATCCTTGCCGGAGTTGGGGCCGTTCATAAAGGCCGCACCGAGGGGCAGATGGCGACGGCCGATCTCCACCCCGGGCGTTTCGGTGGGTACCAGGGCCAGGCTGATGCCCAGGTCTTCTTCTTCGCCCAGCAGGTGCTCGGGGTCGTAGGCCTTGAAGGCCAGGCCGAGCAGGGTGGCGACCGGGCCGAGGGTGATATAGCGCTTTTCCCAGTTCAGACGCAGGCCGATAACTTCCTCGCCTTGCCACTGGCCTTTGCAGATGATCCCGGTATCCGGCATGGCACCCGCGTCGGAGCCGGCCAGAGGGCCGGTGAGGGCGAAGCAGGGGATGTCTTCACCGCGGGCCAGGCGCGGCAGGTAATGATCGCGCTGGGCGTCGGTGCCGTAGTGCAGCAGCAGCTCGGCCGGGCCTAGGGAGTTGGGCACCATCACGGTGGAGGCCAGGTCGCCGGAGCGGGTGGCCAGCTTCATCGCTACCTGGGAGTGGGCGTAGGCGGAAAAGCCCTTGCCACCGTATTGCTTGGGGATGATCAGGGCGAAGAAACCGTGTTCTTTGATATGTGCCCAGGCCTCGGCGGGCAGGTCCATCTGTTGGCCGATCTGCCAGTCACTGACCATGGCGCAGAGGGCTTCAGTTGGGCCGTCGATAAAGGCTTGTTCTTCCTCGGTCAGTTGCGCCTTGGGGTAGGCGAGCAGGGTGTCCCAGTCTGGGCGGCCGCTGAACAGCTCGCCATCCCACCACACGGTGCCAGCCTCGATGGCGTCACGTTCGGTGGCCGACATCGGCGGCAGCACGCGCTTGAACCAGGCGAACAGCGGGGCGCTGAACAGGCTGCGGCGCTGCTCTGGCAGGGCCAGGGGCAGTGCCACGGCCAGCAGGACCAGCCAGAACACGGCCATCAGCCAGACGGGGGCATGACTGAAGATACCCATCAGCAGCAGGTAGCCGGCTGTTACACCGAGGGCGGTCCAGGGCGGCGTGCGGCGGTGGGCCAGATAGGCCACGCCAAGGACCAGAACGAGTAACCAGATAACGAGCATGAGAATCCTCCGTGATGGCAAGGTGCCGATTACACCTTAACAAGCTTAGCCGCCGAGGGTGACGACAAGCGCGGTGAGCTTGGCCGAATCGTCGTGACATGGGCACGATCAGCCCCCTGGGCTGTAGCCACAGTCCTGCGGGACGCCTGATGCGTGAACACCTTATGCAAGGCCGCTTCCTCGATAGTGACCACCCTGCGCTTATGGAGTTCGCCGAAATCCCTCGGCGTCGGTCGATACATCAGCCGGTTCCGGTCTATATATCGACGGGGCTGATAAGCACCATCGGAAACTGCCGGGTTTATTCTGCGTCGGGCGCTGGTAGGCTGCTGCCCGGCTTTGGGCGCAGCAGTTTTTCCGCAAGCAGGCTGCTGTGGAGCTGTTCCAGGCGCTAGACTTGGGCCACTTCGCGCTGTGTGGCGCAGCCCTCTTGAATTTCTTTCTACCTGATCAGGTGCGCGCATTTTTATGAGTACCGCTCTGTCCATTCGCCAGTTGACCAAGACCTATGGCAACGGCTTCCAGGCGCTGCACGGCATCGACCTGGACGTGGCCGAAGGCGATTTCTTCGCCTTGCTCGGCCCCAACGGTGCCGGCAAATCCACCACCATCGGCATTCTCTCCACCCTGGTGACCAAGACCAGCGGCACCGTCAACGTGTTCGGCCATGACCTGGACACACAACCCTCGGCGCTCAAGCGCTGCCTCGGCGTGGTGCCCCAGGAGTTCAATTTCAACCAGTTCGAGAAGGCCTTCGACATCGTCGTGACTCAGGCCGGTTATTACGGTATCCCGGCAAAAATCGCCAAGGCGCGCGCCGAGCAGTACCTCAATCAGCTCGGCCTGTGGGGCAAGCACAATGTGCCGTCGCGCGAGCTTTCCGGCGGCATGAAACGCCGCCTGATGATCGCTCGCGCCCTGGTGCATCAGCCGCGGCTGTTGATCCTGGATGAGCCCACCGCCGGGGTCGATATCGAACTGCGTCGCTCGATGTGGAGCTTTCTCACCGAGCTGAATCAGCAGGGCATCACCATTATCTTGACCACCCACTATCTGGAAGAGGCCGAACAGCTGTGCCGCAATATCGGCATCATCGACCACGGCCGAATCGTCGAAAACACCAGCATGAAGACGCTGTTGAAGACCCTGCATGTGGAAACCTTTTTGCTCGACCTCAAGGAATCGCTGCTGGTTGCGCCGCAGTTGATTGGCTACCCGGCGCAGTTGCTCGACGGGCATACCCTGGAAGTGCAGGTGGACAAGGCTCAAGGCATTACCGAGCTGTTCCGTCAGCTGGCTCTGCAGAATGTCGAGGTGCTTAGCTTGCGCAATAAAACCAACCGCCTGGAGGAGCTGTTCGTCTCCCTGGTCGAGAAGAATCTGGCGAAGGTGGCGGTATGAGCACGGCTTATCTGAACTCCGAATTCACCGCCAACATGGTGGCGCTGCGTACCATCGTTTACCGCGAAATCCGCCGCTTTACCCGCATCTGGCCGCAGACCCTGCTGCCGCCGGCGATCACCATGGTTCTGTACTTCGTGATCTTCGGCAACCTGATCGGTAGCCAGATCGGCGACATGGGTGGCTTCACCTACATGGAGTACATCGTGCCGGGGCTGATCATGATGTCGGTGATCACCAACTCCTATGGCAACGTGGTGTCGAGTTTCTTCGGCAGCAAGTTCCAGCGCTCCATCGAGGAGCTGATGGTCTCGCCGGTGTCGCCGCATATCATCCTTACCGGTTATGTGATCGGCGGTGTGCTGCGCGGCCTGGCGGTGGGTTTTATCGTCACCTTGCTGTCGCTGTTCTTCACCAAGCTGCAGGTGCATCACCTGGGTGTGACGGTGCTGGTGGTGTTGCTGACCGCGACCATCTTCTCCCTGGGCGGCTTTATCAACGCGGTGTTCGCGCGCAACTTCGACGATATTTCGATTATCCCGACCTTCGTGCTGACGCCGCTGACCTACCTGGGCGGGGTGTTCTACTCGATCACCCTGCTGCCGCCGTTCTGGCAGACGGTGTCCCTGGCCAACCCGGTGCTGCATATGGTCAATGCCTTCCGCTATGGCATTCTCGGGGTGTCCGATATCCGTATCGGCGTGGCCATCGGTTTTATGCTGGTCGCCACTGCGCTGCTGTATGGCGTGTGCATCCGCCTGCTGGTCAGCGGCCGCGGGATGCGTCAGTAACAGCAGGCACCCTCTTCGGGGGAGGGCTGCATGCGACACCTAAAACAAAGGGAAACATTTTTTAACGGCAGAGTGCCGCGGCCTGGCCGTTAGACTCGGCTGCTACAAAACAATAGGGGTTGTATATGTTTTCCCGTCCGCAGGCGTTTTTCTGTTCGGCCTTGTGGCTGCTCGTCGTGGCTGCTGCGCCGGTCGTGGCCAATCAGGGCCCCCTGGTGGAAGTGGTACAGGCAGAGAAAACCCTGGTGCGTGACGAGCTGATCACCTTCGGCTCCCTGCGTTCGGATGAATCGGTGATGATCCGCCCGGAAATCGCCGGTCGCCTGGCCACCCTGCATTTTCGCGAAGGGCAGAGCGTCGAGGCTGGTACCCTGCTGGTCAGCCTGGACGATGCCATCGCCCGCGCCGAACTGGCCCAGGCCAGGGCCAACCTGAACCTGGCGGAAAGCAACTTCCAGCGTGCGCAGATGCTGTTCAAGCGCGGAGCCAGCAACGCCCAGGCCCTAGATGAAGCCAGCGCCCAGCAGCAGGCGGCCCGCGCGACCCTGGCGCTTTCCCAGGCGCGCCTGGACAAGACGCGGATTCTTGCTCCCCATACCGGGGTATTGGGCCTGCGCCATGTCAGCCCCGGCGATTACCTCAGCGAAGGTCAGGATATCGTCAACCTGGAGGTGCTCGATCCGCTCAAGGTGGAGTTCCGCATTCCGCAAAAGGCCGTCAGCCAGATCCGTCTCGGCCAGCCCATCGAAATCGGCCTGGATGCCTACCCCGGCGAGCGTTTTGTCGGCGAGATCTTCGCCATCAACCCACGCCTGGACGAAGCCGGGCGCAGCCAGGCGATTCGCGCCCATATCGATAATGCCGAGGGCCGTCTGAGCCCCGGCCAGTTCGTCAAGGTCACGGTGATTCTCGCCGAGCGCCCCGAGGCCCTGGTGATCCCGGAAGAAGCGGTGATGCCGATGGGCGAGCGCTTGCTGGTCAACCTGGTGGTGGACGACAAGGTCGAGTTGCGCGAGGTCAAGTTGGGCAAGCGCTTTGATGGCAAGGTCGAGGTGCGCGAAGGTCTGGTCGGCGGTGAAGTATTGATCAGCGCCGGCTGGCAGAAGGTACGCGAGGGCCTGCCGGTAAGGATCAAGGTGGTGGAGCCCGCACCATGACCCTGTCGGATATCTGTATCCGCCGACCGGTATTCGCCACCGTGCTGTCGCTGATCGTGGTGTTGCTCGGGCTGATGGCCTACGACCGCCTGAGCGTGCGCGAGTACCCGAATATCGATGTACCCATCGTCACGGTCAACGTCAGCTATCCCGGGGCCAGCCCGGAGATCATGGAGTCCCAGGTCGCCCAGCCGATCGAGGATGTGTTGTCCGGCATCGAGGGGCTGGACTTCGTCAGTTCCATCAGTCGTTCGGAAAACACCCAGATCACTGCCCAGTTCAGGCTGGGCTCCAACAGCGACGAGGCGGCCAACGATGTGCGCGACCGCCTGGGCCGGGTGCGTGGTCTGCTGCCGGATGAAATCAGCGAACCCATCGTGCAGAAAGTCGAGGCCGACGCCCAGCCGGTGATCTGGCTGGCGTTCTACAGCGAGCGCTACAGCGCCATGGCGATCACCGACGTGCTGGAGCGGGTGATCAAGGACCGACTGCAGACCATCCCCGGGGTCTCCGAGGTGCAGGTGCGTGGCGGGCGTACTTTCGCCATGCGCATCTGGCTCGACCCGGAAAAGCTCGCTGCGCACAACCTTACCGTGCAGGACGTGGAAGACGCCCTGCGCCGGCAGAATGTGGAGATTCCCGCCGGGCGCATCGAGTCGCAGCAGCGCGAATTCACCGTACTGTCGGAAACCGACTTGAACACCCCCGAGCAGTTCAATCAGCTGATTCTCGACGACTCCCAGGGGTACCTGCTGCGTCTGGCGGATGTCGGTTATGCGGAAATTGCCGCCCGCGACGAGCGCAGCATCGTCCGTTACAAGGGCCAGCCGGCCGTGTCCATGGGCATGATCAAGCAGGCCACGGCCAACCCGCTGGATATCTCCGACGGCCTGGCCGCGGCCATGCCCGACGTACTGGCGCTGCTGCCGGAAGGCATGCATATGCAGGTGGCCAACGACAGCTCGCTGTTTATCCGCGAGTCGATCGACAACGTGTTTATCACCATCTGGGAGGCGGTGGCGCTGGTCATCCTGATCATCTTCATCTTCCTTCGTTCGATGCGCGCCACCCTGATTCCGCTGGTGACCATCCCGGTGTCGCTGATCGGTGCCTTCGCCCTGATGAGCCTGATGGGCTTTACCATCAACACCCTGACCCTGCTGGCCATGGTGCTGGCCATCGGCCTGGTGGTGGATGACGCCATCGTCATGCTGGAGAACATCCACCGGCATATCGAAGAGGGCATGGCCCCGGTGCAGGCGGCGCTCAAGGGCAGCCGCGAGATCGCCTTCGCGGTGATCGCCATGACCCTGACCCTGGCCGCGGTATTCGCCCCCATCGGCTTTATGCAGGGCACCACCGGCAAGCTGTTCACCGAGTTCGCCTGGACCCTGGCCGGCGCGGTGCTGGTCTCGGGTTTCGTCGCCCTGACCCTGACCCCGATGATGTGCGCGCTGCTGCTCAAACCGCACCAGGCCGGCGAGCGGCACAACCGCCTGTACAACCTGATCGAAGACTTCCTCAACGGCCTGACTTACAGCTACAAGCATTTGCTGGCCCGGGTGCTGAGCGCCTGGTGGCTGGTGGTTGCGGTGCTGCTGGGGACCTTGCTGGTCTGTGCGCTGCTGTTCTCCGGGCTCAAGTCCGAGCTGGCTCCCACCGAGGACACCGGCACCATTATCGGCGTATTCAATGGCCCGGATGGGGCCACCATCGACTATACCGGCCGCTATGCGCGGCAGATCGAGGCGGCCTACGACAGCATTCCGGAAACCAACCGCTACATGGTCATCGCCGGCTTCCCCACGGTGGCCCAGGGCATTTCCTTTATGAAACTGGAGGACTGGGGCGAGCGCCGCCGCAGCCAGTTCGAGATCCGCAACGAGCTGCTGCCCAAGCTGCAGGATATCGCCGGGGTGCGCGCCTTCCCGGTCAACCGTCCGCCGTTGGGGCAGAGTGCGCGCAACCAGCCGGTCAATTTCGTGATTCGTTCGTCCATGGAGTACGCCGAGCTGCAGGGCTATGTCGATGAACTGATGGGCCAGCTGCGCGACTATCCGGGACTGGAGAGCCTGGACAGCGACCTCAAGCTCAATGCGCCGCAGCTCAAGGTGACAATCAACCGCGAACAGGCGGTGGCGGTCGGCAGCGACGTGGCGACCATCGGCCGCAGCCTCGAAAGCCTGTTCGGCAGCCGCCAGGTGACGCGCTTCAAGCAGAACGGCGAGCAGTACGACGTGATGGTGCAGTTGCAGGGCGTCGACCGCAGCAACCCGCAGGACCTCGACCGCGTCTATGTGCGCGGCCGCGACGGCGGCATGGTGCAGCTGTCCAACCTGATCGAGGTGCGCGAGACCGTGGCCCCGCGCGAACTCAATCACTTCAACCAGCTGCGGGCGGTGACCGTGAGCGCCAACGTCGGCTCCGGCTACACCCTGGGCGAGGCCCTGGCGCACCTGGAAAGCACCGCACGCGGGGTGTTTCCGGCCGAGACCCAGTACGACTACACCGGCACCTCGCGGGACTTCAAGGAGTCCAGCGCCGGTATCGGGCTGATCTTCGCCCTGGCCCTGGCCTTTATCTTCCTGGTGCTGGCGGCGCAGTTCGAGAGCTTCAGCGACCCACTGATCATCCTGTTCAGCGTGCCCTTGTCGATGGCCGGGGCCTTGCTGGCCCTGACCCTGTTCGGTGGCACCCTGAATATCTACTCGCAGATCGGCCTGGTGACCCTGATTGGCCTGATCACCAAGCACGGCATCCTGATCGTCGAATTCGCCACCGTGCTACTGCGTCAGGGCCATGAACTGCGCGATGCGGTGATCGATGCATCGGTTCAGCGTCTGCGACCGATCCTGATGACCACTGGGGCCATGGTACTGGGCTCCTTGCCCCTGGCGATCGCCAGCGGTGCGGGGGCGGAAAGCCGTCAGCAGATCGGCCTGGTAATCGTCGGCGGCTTGCTGGTCGGTACTTTCTTCACGCTGTTCGTGATTCCGACTCTGTATCTGCTGCTGCGCCGCTGGCGGCCGATCAGACAGGAAGCGCCTGAGGCTGTGGCCGCCTGACACTTGTAGGAGGCTGGGCGGCACTCCGCCATGCCCGCGATGTTTTTAACCGGCGATACCTTATTGCGGGCATGGACTCGACCTTAAGTCGACGTAGGATGGGTTGAGCGAAGCGATACCCATGCTGCCATGATGGGTTACGCCACTCCGGTTTAT